>Ga0079998_112645_pt1 | contig 38902 bp, 37 predicted proteins | sample PerSpoBPS_BMetaG_FD_69201 | JGI IMG/M metagenome (GOLD analysis project Ga0079998, IMG submission 69201) | Thermal spring microbial communities from Yellowstone National Park, Wyoming, USA - Perpetual Spouter B (PS_B) MetaG (SPADES assembly)... | ecosystem: Environmental > Aquatic > Thermal...
TTTCAGGCGAAGGTGTCTTGCCTGCCCCGCCGCTGCCGCCAAGACCAACCGTTGGACCCTTCTGCACAAATGATGCTGAGGAGGAAGTATGAGAATCCATTCAGAGGTCAGAAATATCGTTTTCCTGCCCGGCATAGTCATGCTGATGCTTCTCGCCGCCTGCACCACCCCATCCATCCCTCAGGGAACGGGAACGCCCACCAGCCCTCTTCCCACGGCGACCTCTCGGCCCGCCGCTTCCCCTACACCCACGCCTACACTCACACCATCTCCGACAACTACCCCTACCCCGACGCCCACGCCTTCTCCCCTCCCGACGCCCGACCTGGCCGCGTTGTGCCGCATCCCGGGCGAGGACGGACGCATCGCTGTAATCAGCGATGACAAACTGCGAGAACACTTTATGGATTACGAAGCGAAGGAGGCCTTCCGGGAGACCATCCGCCTCCATTACCCCCGCTGGGCCTCCTATACCCAGCAGTTGACCTTCGGCGAAATGGTGAACACCTATGACCTGGCCACCATCGTTTGGAATGCAGGGCTGGGATGTCTGGCCGATTGCCCATCCCCGGCCATCTCGGTGAACCCATCCGTCCTCCTGGCCACCCTGATCCTCCGATATGGGGAAGCGCCGCCCCCCGGCTTCAATGCCCATCAGACCTTGCGACAGATCTACCTGGAGATCAACCGGCTCTACCAGGAAAACCGGGACCGCCCCCAGGTCTGGCAAAACCGCTTCGCCAACCTGGGCTCCTACGTGATTTACAAAGCCATCGGGCCCAACACGAAACGATTGCACCAGTGGTGCGTAACCTACCACACCGTTTACTATGCCTTCTCCGCCATCTGGCAAACCAAACACCCCTGACTTCGTGTTGAGGAGGCGTCCGATGCGAAGCATTCGGAGAAACACGGCCTTCCGACCGGTCGGCTGCGGATCGCGATCCCCGGAGGTGGAGTGTTACACTTCAGCATGGCCGGCAGGGGTGCTGTCCGTGCGCGCTGCTGAAGGAAGAGGGCTGGCGAAATGCCACGCAACCCCCTCGCTGCCTTCCCACAAGCCTGAAGAGGCTACCCACAACGCCACGCCGGAAGCAAACCCGGGCGCCGGAATCCCGTATGGAGGTCTCGCATGACCCGTCCGTGGGTGTTCATCCTGCCAGCCTTACTGGTGGCCGCCTGTGCGGCCCAATCCGGGATGCCCACCGCCACGCCCGTGGCGACCCGGACCCCCACGCCTGTGCCCACGGCCACCCCTACGCCCACGCCAACCCTCACCCCCTCCCCCACACCACTCCCCACCTGCACGCCCGTGCCGGAAGAGATCATCTACGTCCTTGACAATACGGTCCATGGCGATCTGGAGCCCGGGATCGAGATGGGGGTGTGGGAGGCCATTGGGGTGTTGCAACAGGCGCTGGAGCGGCGCGCCCCGGCCTGGGCCCAGTATCGGGTGAAAGCAGTGAAAAACCCCGTGCATCCGCTCCAGGGCTCCTTGGCCGATGAGATCTGGGGCATAGCCCACGCTCCACTCACGCTGGTCAACCCCCGGGTGCTGCTGGTGACTGCCGGCGTGGCTCTGGACTGGCGGATCCCCCGGGACCGCCCTTTGCCCAAAGCCATCGCTGAGATCGGCGGCCAGCTTCGAGAGCATTACCTGGCTTTCCGCTTTAATCCCAAGGTGCGCGCGCAGCACCCCGAGGTGGCCAACGCCGCCTCCTACGCCCTCTACGCCTTCTTCGGCTACGACCGGGAGAAGCTTCGGGTCTGGGCGGCGGAATACGATGCCCTGTTCGGTCCCCTGCAACCTCGCATCATCCCTCGCGGGTGTTCCGTGAGCGAACAAACGCCGTAAGCAAACCCGGGAAAGGAGGCGCTTCCATGCGTGTGTTCCTGCGTGCGGCCTTCTGGATCTCACTCCTTGGAATCACGGCGCTGCTGGGCCTCACAAACGACCGGAAACAGGTCCAGCAGATCTATATCATTGACGATGCGGTTTACGGGGACCTGGAGCCCGGGATCGAGATGGGGGTGTGGGAGGCCATTGGGGTGTTGCAACAGGCGCTGGAGCGGCGCGCCCCGGCCTGGGCCCAGTATCGGGTGAAAGCGGTGAAAAACCCCGTGCATCCCCTCCAGGGCTCCCTGGCCGATGAGATCTGGGGCATAGCCCACGCTCCACTCACGCTGGTCAACCCCCGGGTGCTGCTGGTCACCGCCGGGGTGGCCCTGGACTGGCAGATCCCCCGGGACCGCCCTTTGCCCAAAGCCATCGCTGAGATCGGCGGCCAGCTCCGGGAGCATTACCTGGCTTTCCGCTTTAATCCCAGGGTGCGCGCGCAGCATCCCGAGGTGGCCAACGCCGCCTCCTACGCCCTCTACGCCTTCTTCGGCTACGACCGGGAGAAAGTGCGCCTCTGGGAGCAAACGTATCAGGAGCTCTTCGGCCCCCACACGCTGCGGGTCGCCGCCGTGCCTACCCCCAACGCCACCCCCCGTCCGTTCATGGCGCGCCCTTTCCGGCAGCCGCCGGCGCCGACGCCCTTTTACACCCTCAACTCCTTCCTGGATCACGACGCCCCATACGCATACGACGAAAGCACCCTCACCCGCTTTGACGGCCGGGTGTTGCAGGGAGATAGAAGTGAATGCGACCTGGGAAAAAGCTGCTACAGCGGCCACGAGGGACTGGATTACGACACCGGACGAGAGTATCCCGCCATCAAACCCCCCGTTTACGCTGTGGCGGATGGAGTAGTAAGCCTTGTTAGAGAGGAATGTGGCCAGGTGGAGATCCTCCACGAAACCCGGCAGGTGGTCAGCGTCTACATGCACATGGAAGACATTCAGGTTACCCAGGGCCAAACGGTGACGCAAGGTGCACTCCTGGGCTACACCGGCAATGTGGCCATTAACGAGCCCGGAGAGTGCTCCAGTTCCGGAGCCCATCTCCACTTCCATGTCCGTTTCCAGCACGCTCAGGAAGCGTTCATTGAACCCTTCGGATGGTGGGGGGAGTCTTCTGATCCACTGGAGACATACATGCCCGATGGATGGAGCGGCAGCTGGTGGCTGTGGCAGGGAGATGAAGCCGGAGATGGATACCTCGTCGTGGACGACCGGGAGTCGCAAGCCCAGCTGTTCCACCCCGTTTACGATCGTGAAAGCGGCCAGACATGGTGGCATGATTCCAACGGCTACAACGGCGGGGCCTGGTGGACCTATAGCGTCACCGACACCGCTCAGAGCACCAACTGGGGGATCTGGGGCACGTATCTTTCCCGCGGCCGCTACTGCGTTCAGGCTTACTGGCCCGCGCATCCGGAGAACGCCTCCCGCGCCATCTATCGCCTCTTCCGCGAGGGTTCGGGCCTCCTGGCCGAGGTCCCCATCACTCCCCCAACCTCCCACAATGCCTGGATCCCCCTGGGGGACTATCTCTTCGAAGAGGGGCCGGCGGTGGTCATCCTCACCGACTTCGTGGGGCCGGACGGGCCGAAGGGGCGGCGCGTCTACTTCGACGCCGTCCGCTGGCAGCCCGGGCCCTGCGCGACGCCGACTCCCACCCCCTCCCCCACGCCGCTCAGCCCGGTGACCGTTCGCATCTCCATCACCACGGGCCTCGAGGACGCGGGGCCGGAGCCCTCCACCTGCAGGTATTCCACCTCCTGGAACGAGATCTATTTTGGGGAATGCGCCAACGGCGCGCGGATCACCAGCGGCTTCCGCTTCGGGAACGTCCCGGTGCCCCGGGACGCCCGCATCATAGAGGCCTACCTGGAGTTCACGGTGGACGGACCCTACGATGCGCCGGTGGGGGTTCACATCTTCGGGCAGGCCTCCGGCGACGCCCAGCCCTTCGGCGACGCCGACCGGCCGGAGGACCGCCCCCGCACCTCGTCTTTCGTGCCCTGGAACATCCCCGCCGCAGACCACTGGGAGCTGGGGATGATCCGCCGCACGCCGAACCTGGCCCGCGTGGTCCAGGAGATCGTCTCCCGGCCCGATTGGCGGCCTTACCAGGGGATGGCGTTCATTCTCGAGACGGTCGCGGCCGCCCCAGGCCAGCATCGGCGGGTCATCGGCTTCGAACGCCCGGTCTGGTATCCCGGGAGTGCGCATGCGGCACGCCTGGTGATCCGCTATACGGGCGCCCCCTTGCCGCCCCGGCCCACGCCCACCTCTACCCCACAACCCTGCCCCGTCCGGTGGATGCAGGCGCAGGGACTGGATCTGCCGGACCTGAGCCTGCTGGAGGCGGCGCGCGCCCGGCTGTCTCAGACCCCCGCCGGACGGCGATATGTAGCGCTATACTATGCCCATGGCCCGGCGCTGATCCGGCTGCTCCAGCAGGATCCCGAGGCGCGGCAGGCCCTGGCGGAGGCGCTGAGGCAGTGGCAGCCCCTTCTCCAGGCCTGGGTCGAAGGACGGGATGCCCGGGTGAGCCCCGACCAGGCTGCCGCTTTACAGCGGGCGGCGCGCCTGCTGATCGAGCGCGGGGAGCCCTCGCTGCGGGCCGCCGCGGAGCAGGAAGCCCGGCGCATCCCCTGGGCGCGGCTGGCCGGGATGAGGCTGCAGGAACTCGAGGGGCTGTTGCTGGAGCCGAGCTCCGCCACCGGAACTCCCGAGCCGCCCCGGCCTACCGGCACGCCTCAACCGTAGGGAGGACGCCTGTGGTCAATGCCTGGCGATGGGATCGCCTTCGGGAGGAGATGGCCCGGGAAGGGTTGGAGCTCCTGGCCCTGGTCCCCGGCGCGAACCTGTTCTATCTGACCGGCCTCCACTTCCACCGCATGGAGCGACCGATCGTCGCCCTGCTGCCTCGGGAAGGAGAACCCGCCCTCATCCTCCCCGCCTTTGAGGTCGAGAAGGCCCAGGGGGCGCCCATCCCCTGGCGCCTGTTCTCCTACACGGACGCCGAGGGGCCCACCTCCGCTTTCCACGCCGCCGCCGCAGTCCTGGGGGGACGCGGACGCCCCATCGCCGTGGAGGCCCTGGGAATGCGCGTGCTGGAGTGGTCCCTGCTCGCCCAGGCCTTCGAAAGCCCCACCCCCATCCCGGCGGAGCCCCTGCTGGCCCGGCTGCGGATGGTGAAGGGTCCGGAGGAGATCGCCGCCATCCGCCGGGCCATCGCCGCCGCCGAAGCCGCGCTGCAACAGTGGCTCCCCGAGGTCCGGCCGGGGATGACGGAGCGGGAGGCCACCCGGCGGCTGATCCAGGCCTGTTTTGCGGCCGGAGCGGATGCGCTGGCCTTCGAACCCATCGTGGTGGCCGGACCCAACGCCGCCCTCCCCCACGCCACCCCTTCGGATCGCCCCATGGGGCCGGGGGAGCTGATGCTCGTCGACTTCGGGGTGATCGTGGAGGGATACGTCTCGGATCTCACCCGCACCTTCGTCCTTGGGGAGCCGGATCCCGAGACAGCCCGGGTCTATGAGGTGGTCCGGGAGGCGAACGCGGCGGGGCGCGCCGCCGTGCGCCCGGGGATCCCCGCGGAGGCGGTCGATCGGGCGGCCCGCGCGGTCATCGAGGCCGCCGGATACGGAGCCTATTTCCCCCACCGCACCGGCCACGGGCTCGGGCTGGAGGTTCACGAGCCGCCCTACCTGGTCGCGGGGGACGCCACGCCCCTGCAGCCGGGCATGATCTTCACCGTGGAGCCCGGGATCTACCTGCCGGGCACAGGCGGCGTCCGCATTGAGGATGTAGTGGTAGTCACCGAAACCGGCGGGGAGTCCCTCACGGCCTTCCCCCGGGAGCTCCGCTCCCTCTGAAGAGGCACCCCTATGGCCCCAGGGGGATCAGGATCTCCACCTGGGCCTCCGCCCGCCAGGCCTGCAGCTGGGCCTGGATCCGCCGCTGCCGGAGCAGCTCCCGCTGGTCCTCGGAGAGGGGGCGAGCCGGGTCCTTCTCCACCACCCACAGGAGGTGATAACCCCGTGGGGTGGTGACCCATGTCACCTGGCCCGGCGGGGTGGCGAAGGCCGCTTCCTCCAGCTCCGGCACCGCCAGGGTGCCCCGGGCGAACCATCCCAGGTCGCCTCCCAGCTCCCGGGTGGCGACATCCTCCGAATACCGGCGGGCCAGCTCGATGAAATCCTCCCCCTGCTGCAAGCGGGCCAGCAGCTGCCGGGCCAAATCCTCCTGGGACACCTGGATGTGCCGCGCGTGGACCTGTTCGGCAACCTCTGGCAGGTCCGCCGTCAGCTGCTGGAACACCTTCTGGGCCAGCATGGCCGCGCGCTGGTTACGCCGGAACTCCTCCTCCGTCATCCCCAGGGCGGCGAGGCGTTGGCGGAAGGCCTCTACCCCGCCGCTCTCCTGGATCAGCTGGGCCAGGGCGGCCTCCACCTCCTCCGGAGACACCGTGATCCCCATCCTCGCGGCGTGCTGCTCGATCAGGACCTCCTCGATCATCCCCTCCAGGATCTGACGAGGGAGCGCAGCAAGGCGCTGACGCCCCTCCGCGGACTGGGGGTCCAGGCCGTTGCGGCGCCACTCCTGCTCATAAGCGGCCAGCCGTCTCTCGAACTCCGCGAGGGGGATCGGCGCCCCGTTCACCCGAGCCGCGAGGGCCATGGGCGTCGGGGAGGGCAAGGCGGTGGGCGCAACCGGCGTCGACGCGGGGGACGATTGGCATGCGGCGACGCCGAGCATCAGGATGATCAGCCCTCGCTTCCACATCGGTGCCTCCTCAAAAGGGGTAAGCTTCCGACACGCGTGCGTAAGCCCGGCTCAAGAAGGCGTGGAAATCCCGGGCGTCCTGCCAGGCCTGGGGGCGCAACGAGCGCTCCGCCGGGAAGATCAGGAAGGCGATCTCCTGAGGCCCGCCCAGGCCCCCGTGGGTCCCCAGTTGATCCTCAAAACTCACCACCATTCGACCGTCCCAGGCGCCCAGCAGGATGAGATCGCCACTCCCGGGCAGCCGGGCCAGGCGGGCCAGCTCCTGAGCCGTCCGCTCGGGATCCAGCCACCGCCCCTCCGGCGCCATGCGCTCCGGATCGGCCAGGGGGTCCTGGCCGTAGATCGAGGAACGGCCGTCGGCGCGGACGACGCGCGCGCCTCCCTGTCCCATCAGGAAGACTACCTCCCCTTCCCGGCCGATCACCAGCCCGATCCCCGGGTGCTCGATCAGGGCGTCCAGGAGCTGGGGCCAGCGGATGACGATCTCGCTGAGGGAGAGGGGCTCCGGCACGGCGGCGATGTAAAGATGGGCCAGCGGACCAGAGGCCCGGATGATCACATCGGCGGACGGCACGGCGGGAGCGGAGGGTTCCCCTCGCAGGAGGGACGCGCGCCGCTGCACATAGGCTCGGGCCGCCCGCACCACCCGGGCTCCGCGCGGGGAGAGGGTCCGTTCCAGCTCGCGCATCTCCGCCATCAGGTATTGCCACGAACGCCAGCGGCGGTCATCCGGCTCCACCGCCTCGTCCAGGGTCACCGACCGGGCCATGCAGCGCCGGACGAAATCCCCCAGGCTTTCACGGAAACGCCGGGCGAAAGGGACCGCCGGGGTCATCCCGTGATCCGAAAAGATGTAGAGATCATACGGCCGCCGGGCGAAGCGGGCCATCCGATCGATCTCCCGCAGGTAAGCGTCCAGCCGGCGGAGGGCCCGCAGGGCGACCGGATGCTCCGGCCCGTAGCGATGGGCCGCCTCATCATACAGCACGTAGATCCCATACAGAGGGGAGATCCCCCGATGGAGATCCATGCTGAGGCTGAAGGTCACCAGCTCGTGGAGCAGCGCGTTGCCCAGCGCCAGAAGGGCCGTGCGGAGCAACCCCGCCGGATCCCGCAGGAAGCGCCACCCGGCCCCCCAGGAGCGGATCCCATACCACAGCTCGTCCAGGATGTCGCGCACCACCATGCGGAGGATCCGCCAGATGCGCCCCGGGTTAAGCAGGACGATCAGAAGGAGCCCCACGCCCCGGACCCCATCGAGGAGCCCGGGCGGGCCCATGGCGCTTAGGGTGAAGACGGCCCGCTCGGCCCCCCCGTCGAACAGGCTGGCGTAACAGGCGCCGCCGCGCAACAGCCCCTCCGCGCCCTCCGCCTGCAGCCGTGCGACGACCTCCCGCACATGGCGCGGTCGCTTCATCCCGATGGGCTCGCGGCGGGCCTTCTCATACCACCGGAACCCCGGGATGGCATCCAGCCGCCCGTAGAGCAGCGCGGCGGTCACCACCGGGGTGGTGGTGGGGAAGCCGGCGAACCAGGGCGCCAGCCGGAACCGCCCCTTCTGGATCTGGCGGGCCAGATAGGGCATGCGGCCCGCCTCCAGGGCCCGCTGCAGATGCGGGAAGGAGAGGCCATCGATCTGGATCAGCACCAGCCCCCGCTCCGGCGTCGGCGGAGCCTCCGGCCGCCTCATCCGTCGGCCCAGGATTCGGAACTTCGCCCGATAAAACTCCCGGAGGACCGAGACCATCCTCCACCTCACAGGAGAGCGGGGGCGCTGCACGGAGATATCCTTCGCCCTTTCGAAAGCCGGAACAGCCGTCCGCCTGCAACCGCCTGTCTGGACTTCCGCGCAAGCCCAACGGAATTCCGCCTTACATCGCGGCGGCCTGTTCCAGCGCCCTTCCCCGACCGCTCCATCCGTTCACGGCCACCCGGCGGGAAGCTCCCGCGCCAGGGCTTCCACCCGCTCCCGGGGGATCCAGCCGGCCGGCCGGCCAGCCCGCAGGACCAGGACCCCGGGGCTTTCGCTCTGGGCCAGGCATAACCATGCGGCGCCCAGGGAAGCCGTCGCATCCAGGCTGGGGAGATCCAGGCGCCGCAGGCCGTCCCCCATGCGGACCAGGCCTCCCGGCCACCGCCCGGCCTCCTCCACCGGCAGGATCGGTTGTCCGCTGTGCTGAAGCAGGCGCCGGGCAGCGGGCTCCGGGATCCGATCGTTCACTGCCAGGGGAAGGGGCTGGAGATGCGAGACGAGGGGGATCTGCTGCAACCGCTCCCGGCGGCGCAGCTGCTGGGTTTCCTGGAGGGTCTGGCCGAGCAGCCACATGGCGATCAGCATCGTAACCAGCCCGCCTGCGTCCTGATGCCGGAACTGCCAGATCGCCAGCCCGCCGATCCCCAGGGCCCCTGCCTGCCCCACCCGCAACGCCAGCCAGGTCCCCCAGCCCTCCCCGAGGGCCATGGCCAGAGCGCTGCGCAGGATCCGCCCGCCATCCATCGGGAACACGGGGAGCAGGTTGAAGAGGCCCAGCAGGAGGTTCAACCATCCGAACACCATCTCCGGGCGCCATCGCGCTCCCGGGCCTTCCCAGCCGCCCAGCCCGGCGATGAGGAGGGCGAGGAGGAGGTTGACGCTGGGCCCAGCCAGGGCAATCCCCAGCTCCGCTCGGAAGCGGTCGGGGGACAGCCGGACCGCGGTGAAGCCGCCCATGGGCCAGAGGACCACCGCGGTCACCGGGACACGCAGCAGGCGCGCGGCGGCGAGATGCCCCAGCTCGTGCAACAGAACCGCCCCGAACAACAGAAGCCACCAGAGGCCCTGCCGCAGGGCTTCCCGCCATCCGGCCAGCAGGCCGGCTCCCAGCACGGCCGCCATCAGCAACGCCACCAGGCTCCCGTGCACCTGCACCGGAACCCCGGCGAGGGTGAACAGCCGGATGGCGGGAAGGCGGAAGCGGGACATCGCGCACCTCTCTACGTCCCAGGAGCCCTCAACGGGCGGGGACGCTCTCCAGAAGCCGGACGGCCGCCTCCAGGCGTCGCAACGTCCGCTCCCGGCCCAGGAGGGCGAGGGACTCAAACAGAGGGGGGGTGACCCGCCGGCCGGTGACCGCCACGCGGACGGCCATGAACAGCGTCCCCGCCTTCACGCCCAGGCGATCCGCGAGGCCCCGCAGCGCCGCCTCAACGGCCTCATGGGTGAACTCGGGGAGCGTCTCCAGAGCGCGCCGGGCTTCCGTCAGCCAGACCCGCACCGCCTCGGGGGAGGCGCCCGAGGGCACCAGATCCTCCAATGCCGGCGACACCTCCTCCCTCCACAGGAATTCCAGCATCTCCGCCCCTTCCCGCAGCGTCTTGATCCGCTCCTGGATCAGGGGGATCGCCCGGCGCAGGGTCTCCGGATCCGGCCGCAGGCCGAGGGCCTCCACATAAGGCCGCAGCCGCTCCGCCAGAGCCTCCGGGCTCAGGCGCCGGATGTAGACGCCGTTCATCCACTCCAGCTTGTCGTAGTTGAAGGCCGCCGGCTTGGGGTTGATGCCGGAGATGTCAAACTTCTCGATCAGCTCCTCCACCGTGAAGAGCTCGGTCTTATCGTCGTAAGCCCATCCGGTCAGCGCCAGGAAGTTGATCAGGGCCTCCGGCAGGTATCCTTCTTCCCGGAAATCCCGCACGAAGACGGCCGTCTCCCATCGCCCTTGCTCCTGCAGCACCCGCTTGCTCATCTTCCCCTTGCCCGTCGGGCTCAAGATGATGGGCAGATGGGCGAACTGAGGCGGCTCCCACCCAAAGGCCTGGTAGAGCAGGATGTGCCGGGGCGTGCTGGGGATCCATTCATCCGCCCGCATCACGTGGGTGATGCGCATCAGATGATCGTCCACCACGTTGGCCAGGTGATACGTGGGGTAGCCGTCGGATTTCAACAGCACGAAATCATCCTGGGTCCGGTTCTGCACGGAGATCTCCCCGTGCACCAGGTCGTGGAAGGACGTGGTTCCCTCCAGGGGAACCTTGAGGCGGATCACGTAGGGCTCCCCGGCGGCGATGCGACGTTGGGCCTCCTCAAGCGAGACGTTGTAGCGGCAGTAGCGGTCGTAACCGGTGGGCTGCTTGCGGGCCTCCTGCTCCCGACGCAGGCGCTCCAGCCGCTCCTCCGAGCAGAAGCAATAATAGGCATGGCCCAGGTCGACCAGGCGGTGGGCGTGCTCCCGGTAGATCTCCAACCGCTGGGACTGGATGTAAGGCCCGTAGGGTCCTCCGACGTCCGGGCCTTCGTCCCAATCCAGGCCCAGCCACCGGAGGGAGTCCAGGATATCCTCCAGGGCGCCGGGGACCAGGCGCTTGCGGTCGGTGTCCTCGATGCGCAGGACGAACTGGCCCCCGTGATGGCGAGCGAAGAGCCAGTTGAAGAGTGCCGTGCGGGCCCCTCCGACGTGCAGGAACCCGGTCGGGCTGGGTGCAAACCGAACGCGAACGCTCATCCGGGATCCCCTCCCAATCCCGTGATCACCGGGTATTGTAACTCAAGCGGCTCAGCGCGTCCGGGTTGGCGTGGGGGCCGGCATCAGCGTCACCTGGAGGCTGGGAGGGATCAGCGTCCAGGAGAGGTTGGTCACCGTGGCGCTGAGGGTCACCGTGGGCGTCAAGGTATAGGTCCCCCGCTCCAGATCCCTCACCTCCACCCACACCCGCAGCTGATCCGGCTGGAGGCTCTCCACGTAAAGAAGGGGGCCCCGCACGATCACGTCCACCGTCTCCGGGGAGAGGCGAGCGATCATCCCCGGGCGCAATCCCTCCACCACCACCGGGACCTGCTGGAAGACCTGGGTGCTGAGGATCGGCTCCACCCGGAGGCGGACCTCCACCTGGTTGGGGGCGCCGACCAGGGCGACCCCGGGCGGCAACACCAGAGGGACTTCCGCGATCAACTCGCCCCGGGCCTCGGAGAGATCGATGGGCTCGGTGGAGAGATAGCTGCCGACCTCCTCCAGCCGCCGGGGATCCCCGGTCAAGGTGACCGTGGGGGGATCCACGGAGATCTCCGTCAGCTGATAGCCCCGCGCCGGGCGCCCGCGCAGGTTGACCCGCACCGGCAGCTCGCGGAAGCCCAGGCGCTGTTCAATGGGGACCGTGACCGTGATCCGGGCCGGCTCCACCTGCACCTCCGTCAGCACCCTCCCCTCGGAGTCCACCGCTTCCAGGGCGACCTCCGCCTCCACGCTTTGACGCGCCCCCTCGATGCGGATCCGCCCCACGGCCATGGCCGCAACGGCGATCCGGGAGCGGGGGCCGGTCACCCGGACCTGGGGGAGGGCGGGAAGCGGGACGCCGACCTGATAACCAACGGCGGGCTGGCCCAGGATCTGGATGGAGACCGGGATCTCCCGGCCCTCCAGGCGCTCCAGACGGAAGCGCACCGCCGGGGGATCCACTTCGAGGATCTGGATGCCCCGCCGGTGAACGCGGATCTGCACTGGCCGCTCATAGGCTCCCTCGCCCAGGCCGGACACGTTCACAAAGGCCTCCACATCCTGAGGGACGATGGTTCCCTCCATCGCCCGGGGCACCCGCAGGCGGAGGCGGACCCGCTCGGCGGAGCGTTCGAAGACCACGTGATCGGGCGCCAGGCCTTGAAAGGCCAGCGGGACATCGGTCAAGGACCGCTCCACGGGCGGGTTCTCCTCCCAGACGGCGGCGGCCCAGAGGGCGAAGGCCAGCCCGAAGGCCAGCAGCGCCAGCCCCATGTTCTCCCGGGCCCACTTCATTGCTTACCCCCAGCTCCCCGGATGGGGAAGAGCACCAACCACACGCGCCGGCCGAGTTCCCGCAGCTCCTGCAACCAGCGGTAAGTTTGCGCCACCTCCGGCGGCGGGCTGTAGAAGTTGCGCAACACCAGCTCCAGGCGCCGCGCGTCCAGCCGGCGCACCATCCGCCCGTTCAGCGCCACGGAGATCGTCCCGCGTTCCTCAGAGATCACGATGGCCAGGGCGTCGCTCACCTCCGTGATCCCGATGGCCGCCCGGTGCCGCAGGCCCAGCTGGGGATCCCCCAGCCATCCGGTGGTGAGCGGGAGGATGCATCCCGCCGCCACCACCCGCCCGTCCCGGATGATCACCGCCCCGTCGTGCAGGACCGTGTTGGGCGCGAAGATGGTCATCAACAGCTCCGGGGTCACCCGGGCGTCCAGGCGGATCCCGGTGTCGATGTAGGTCTGGAGGCCGGTGGTGCGCTCCAGCACGATGAGGGCGCCGTGGCGACGCTCCGCCAGCCGGGGGCACGCCTGGACCAACGCCTCGATCACCTCATCGACGGGCGCCTCCCTCGGATCCCGCTGGAGCCAGAGCCCCACCCGCCCCAGCCGTTCCAGGGCACGCCGCAGCTCGGGCTGGAAGATGATGGGGATGGCGATGAGCAACGCCGGGAGCGCCCGCTCCAGAAGCCAGCGCATCGCCCGGAGGGAGCGGAGGGGGCCGCTCAGGATGAGCACGAGCAGGATGAGGATGAACAGGCCCCGAACGAGGGTGACCGCCGGCGTCCCTTTCAGGGAATACAGGATCCCGAAAAAGAGGAGGGCCACCAGCCCGATATCGATCAAACTGATCCAGCTCAGCTGATCCAGCAGGTAGAGCAGATCCCGCACGCGCCATCACCTGTTCGATCGAACGTGGATCCGCAATCTCTTCTTTTCGGATCGCGCCGCGCTGCGGCGTTCCTCCCGCCCTCATCCGCTGGAGCTCAGCAGGGCCCGGTAACGCTCGGCCTGGGCAGGGTTCAGGCGCATCAAGGAGCGATACACCGCCTGGGCCTCGGAGAGACGCCCGGCCTGCAGGTATTGCTCTCCCATCCGTTCCAGATGGGCCACCGCCGCCCCGGGCTGTTCCAGCTCCAGATACAGCTGAGCCGCTTGCTGGCGCAGGGCCGGCTCCTCGGGGAAGAGCAGGATGAGCTCCTCCAGGTTCCGGGCCGCCTCCGCCAGCCGCCCGGCGGCCCGCGCCCGCTCCACCAGCTGCTGCAGTTCCTGCACCGCCGCATCCTTGCGGTTCGCCCGCAGGTAGGCCTCCACCAGGCCCCAGCGGGCCTCCAGGTCCTCCGGGGCGAGGGCTCGCAACCGCTCCAGGTGTTCGATCGCCCCGTTCCAGTCCAGACGCTGGACGGCGATCTCCACCAGCCGGCGGAGGAGGGGCGACAGCGTCGAGCCGGGGAGCCCATGGCGGGAAGCCCACGCCAGCCCCTCCCGGCCGATCCGCTCCGCCTGTTCCAGATCCGCCATCTGCATATGCGCGTCCACCAAGCCGCAGAAGGCCTGCAGCGCCCGCGGCGCATCGCCCAGGGTCTGGGCGAGCTGCAGCAGCCGTTCCAGAGCCGCCAGATCCATGGGAGCCAGCCGGGTGACCTGCTCGAAGGCGGCGAGGGCCATATAGGGATCTTCCAGATGCAGGAAATAGGCCCCCAGGATCCGGAATTTGTTCGCCGCCGCCGGGATGTGGCGGCTCCAGACCAGCAGCTGCCCGAGGATGAGATGGGTCAGCGGGGCGAAGGGGGCGCCGGCCAGGATCCGCAACGCCTCCTCCAGCGCGCTGTAGAACAGGCCCAGCTGGGCCCACGTATAGGTTTGCCCCAGATCCAGGAGCACCCGCTCCCCCTGGGGAGAGAGGAGGGCGTCGGCCAGGGTGAGCCGGAACGGCGTGCCGGCAGTCCATTGATCCAGCGCCTGGCGGATCCAGAGGATCCGATCCTCCCAGGTCGGGCTCTCCAGGATCTGACGGGCCCCCTCCAGGAGGGCCGCCTGACGATCTGGATGCCGGGGGAGCCAGGAACGCAGGAAGCGATAGCGCTCCCGGAGGACCTCCTGGCTTTCCTCCCGGGCCAGCTCCTGATCCAGGGACTCCAGGGCCTCCAGGTAGCGCAGGGCGGCGGACGCCGCCGCGCCCTGCCGTTCCTCACAGCGGGCCAGCAGGAGGAGACCGGCGAAGGCGTAGGTGGGGACATCCGTGGCGCGCCGGAGATACGAGGCGGCTTCCTCGCAACGCCGGAGCTCGGCCAGCGCGGCGCCGATGGCGAAGGGGAGGGCCGGGTGCTCCAGCGCGGCGGCGCGCACCTGTTCGTAGAAGGCCAGCGCCTCCCGCAGCTGGCCCTGGGCGTGGGCGTCCACCGCCCGGCCCAGGAGGGCATGGATCCGGAACCACTCGGATTCAGAAAACGAACCCGGCTCCTCCGAGAACACGAGATCCGCCAGCTCCCGGAGCGCCTGGGAGAGGGCGCGGCGGATCGGATCCGCAGGGGCTTCGGCCTCCTCCGGGGCCAGCATCCAGAGGGCCTCAGCCCGGGCCTGCTCCGCCTCGGCGCTTTCGGCCCTGGACGTCGGCCGGGGCAATGGACCGGTGCCGGTCCGCCGGGCCAGCTGGACGCGCAGCCAGTCCCGGGCCTGCAAGGCCTGCGGATGATCCGGATCCAGGGCGAGGGCGGCGTCGATGGCCTCGAGGGCCCGCTGCAGGTCCCCTTGCTGGATCCAGGCGCGGGCGAGGGCCAGATCCACCCGGATCGCCGCCTCCCGCTGATCCAGCTGGCGATACGCCCGGGCCAGGGCCTCCAGCGTCTCGATCCGGCCGGGATCCAGGCGGACGGCCTGGGCCCATGCCTGGATGGCGCGTCGAAGATCGCCGCGATCGGCGAACATCCGGCCGGCCCGGTGGTAATGGGCCGCCGCCTCCGCCGCCCGGCCGGCGCGCTGATGCACCTCGGCGAGGCGCCACACCGGCGCGGGATCCTCGGGGCGGAGGCGCTCCAGCTGCCGGAAGGCCTCCAGAGCCTCTTCATAGCGCCCGGCCTCCATACAGGCCAGGCCCAGCCCGGTCAGGGCCTCCGGTTCCTCCGGCGCCACCGTCAGGGCCTCGCGATAAGCCGCGATGGCCGCCGCCCACTGCTTCTGCCAGAGCGCGGCATGGCCGCGCTGCAACGCCTGTTCATACCGCAGGCGCTCTTCCCCCACCGCGGGTCTCCCGCCTGTTGGATCCGTCAAAGTCCAAGTATACCAGCGGGGAAGGTGGCTTGAAAGGGCCCTTTGGGGCCGCTACAATAAGCCTTAGATCCTTGGGGAAGGCAGGAGATCTTTCGCGGCGTAAGGAGGCCGGACGATGGGTCGGATCACCCCTCGCCATGAAGATTACAGCCAGTGGTATCTGGATGTCATCCGGGAGGCGCAGCTGGCGGATTACGCCCCGGTCCGTGGATGCATCGTCTTCCGGCCTTACGGCTACGCGATCTGGGAGAACATCCAGGCGGCCGTGGACCGACGGTTCAAGGCCCATGGCTACCGGAACGCTTATTTCCCTCTGTTCATCCCTTATTCGTTCATCCAGAAAGAAAAGGAACACGTGAGCGGCTTCTCGCCGGAGCTGGCGGTGGTGACCATCGGAGGCGGGGAGACGCTGGAGGAGCCGCTGGTGGTGCGCCCCACCTCCGAGACCATCATCGGCTACATGTATGCCCAGTGGATCCAATCCTACCGGGACCTGCCGCTGCGGATCAACCAGTGGTGCAACGTGGTGCGCTGGGAGAAGCGCACCCGTCCGTTCCTGCGGACGCTGGAGTTCCTCTGGCAGGAGGCCCACTCGGTCTTCGCCACGTATGAGGAGGCGGAGGAGGAAGCGCTGCGGGTGCTGGATCTCTACACCGATTTCGCCGTGGAAGACGCCGCCATCCCGGTGATCCAGGGCCGCAAGAGCGAGTCGGAGAAGTTCGCCGGCGCGCTGCGCAGCTACACCATCGAGGCCATGATGGGAGACGGCCGCGCCCTGCAATCCGCCACCTCCCACAACCTGGGTCAGAACTTCTCCCGCGCCTTCGAGATCCGCTACCTGGACGCCCAGAACCAGATGCAATACGCCTGGACCACCTCCCACGGCCTTTCCACGCGGGTGGTGGGAGCTGTGATCATGGTGCACGGGGACGACCGCGGGCTGATCCTGCCGCCGCGCCTGGCCCCCATCCAGGTCATCATCGTGCCCATCTGGAAGGGAGAGGAGGAGCGCTCCCGGGTGCTGGAGGCCTGCGAGCAGGCACGCCGCATGCTGCAGCCCGAGATCCGGGTGGAGGTGGACGCCCGGGAGGAATACACGCCGGGGTGGAAGTTCAACGAGTGGGAGCTGCGCGGGGTGCCGCTGCGCATCGAGATCGGCCCCCGGGATGTGACCGAGCGTCAGGTCGTGCTGGCCCGGCGGGACCAGCCCGGCCCCCAGGGCAAGCGGACGGTCCCGATGGACGGCTTGCTGGGAGCGGTCCAGGAGACCCTGAGCGCCATCCAGGCCGACCTCTACCAGCGAGCCCTGGCCTTCCAGAAAGCGCACACGCATTACCCGGAGACCTACGAACAGCTGCGGGAGGCCGTCGCCGACGGCTTCGCCTGGGCCTGGTGGTGCGGGAGCGCGGAGTGCGAGGGCCGGATCAAGGCCGATACCACGGCCACCAACCGGTGCATCCCGCTGGAGCAGCCCGGCGGCCAGGGACGGTGCATCGTCTGCGGCGCGCCGGCCCGGGAGATGGCCATCTTCGCCCGCGCCTACTGATCGAACCTGCGAACGGAGGAGGGAGCCAATGGATTTCGTGATCGTCGGAGCGGCGGAGACGCCGGGGCTGCGATGGTTCCGCCAGGGGTTATGGCAGGCCCTGCGGGCCCACGGGCACACGTTTCTGGAGGAGCCCACGCCCACCATCCGCCTGGTGCTGAACTTCACCCGTCCGGAGCGCCCGCGCCCCTTCCGACGCAAATCCCAGGGCACCTTCGTGGCCTCCGTCGTCGAGCTGCCCGAGGCCCCCACCGACTTCCTGAAGACCTGCTATCCCATCCTGGTCCGCGCCCTCTCCAACCTCCTCATCGCCCTGGTCCCGGGCGGCCGGTCCTCCTCTGTCAACGGGGCGCGCTGGGAAGCGCACTTCATCACCCTGGAGCTGGGCCATTACGTGGAGGCCTGCGGGGAGGATGAGGCGGACTTCTTCGAGCGGATCTACCGGCGCCTTGCCCCACTGGCCCAGGCCCGGCTGGTCATCAACAACGAGTTCCACCCGGATCTCCCTCCCGATCTCTGGAACGGCAACGAGCGGACGGAGAAGCTGAAGGAGGCGGGGCGGTTCCTGGCCTCCCTGAACCTGCTGCCTGCCCCCTTCCCCCTGGAGGAGATCCTTCCGCCCCGGGATTTCCAGCACGTCAAGCGGCTTTACGGGCTGGGCGGTCTGAGCTACGGCAACCTGAGCGTGCGGGAGGACGCCCAGCGCTTCTGGATGAGCGCCAGCGGCGTGGACAAGGGCAACCTGCAGGTGATCGGGCGGGACATCCTGCTGGTGAAGGGCTACGATGCAGCGCGCAACGTGATCCTCCTCAGCGTCCCGCCCCATATCGAACCCCGACGCGTCTCCGTGGATGCCATCGAGCACTGGATGATCTACCGGGAGCACCCCGAGGTGGGGGCGATCATCCACGTCCACGCCTGGATGGAGGGGATCCCGGTGACCACGGTGAACTATCCGTGCGGGACGTGGGAGCTGGCGGCGGAGGTGGCGGAGCTGGTGCGCCAGGCCCCCGATCCCGCCCGAGCGGTGATCGGGCTGCGCAACCATGGGATCACCGTCACCGGCCGCAGCCTGGAGGACATCATGGAGCGCCTGCGCGGACGCGTCATCCCTCAGGTGCCCATGGAGTAGAGGCCCAGCGCTGCTACGCCCATCGCAGCGGCGCTGCGCCCCTCCCACCAGGCGGATAGGCGGATGCGATGGGGGAGCCTTTCCGATTCCGGCTGTCTATCCCGGCCGCCGGGCTGTTGCTGGCGCTGGGGCTTCTGCTGAGCCCGCAGACCCAGGGGCCCGGGGAGCGGTTCTTCCCGGAGACCGGCCACACCGTTCGGGAGCCCTTCCTGCGCTTCTTCGAGGCGCACGGTGGGGTGGACTTCCTGGGCTATCCGATCACCCCGGCGGTCCTGGAGCCCCCGGATCAGATCCAGTGCTTCCAGTATGCCTGCCTGCGCTGGGATCCCCTGGCGCCGCCGGAGGAGGCCGTCCAGCTCCTCCCCATCGCCGAGGCCATGGGACTGGGCGCGCCACCGCTGCCGCCCGAACGTATCCCCCTGGGCCGCCCGTTCCGCCGATATATCCCGGAGACCGGGCACACGGTGAGCGCGATGTTTCTGGCCTTCTGGCTCCGCCACGGCGGCGCGAAGATCCTGGGGAACCCCATCACGGAGCCCTTCCTGGAGAACGGCCGTATCGTCCAGGTGTTCCAGCGGATGAAGGTGGGATGGGATCCGGTGGATCAGCAGGTGCGGCCGCTGCCCCTGGGGGAGCTTTACGCCCAGGCCCGCGGGATGAGCCCCCGGGTCCCCGCCCGCATCGCCGGGCCCATGCCTGCCCTCCGGGTTCAGCTCCTCCTGCACCGCCCCATCGTGGCCGCCGGGGAAATCCAGCGGGTCACCGTGCTGGTCACCGACGAGACCGGCCGGCCAGTGCCTCAGGCCCGGGTGCGTGTGGAGGCACCCGGAGCGGATCCGCTGGAGCGGATCACGGATGAGCAGGGGAAGGCGGAGGGGGCGTTCGGGGTCGGAGCCTTCCCCAGTGGAACCCTGGTGGAGGTCCGGGCGGTCGCCTCGGATGGCGTCCGTCAGGCGGAGACCTTCGCGGCCTTTCGAGTCTGGCCGTGAGGACGGCCCCTCTCACTGAGCAGGCTTCTCAGGCGGAGGCCTCCTGGACCAGACGGCGGACCGCAGGGGCGTCCTCCTGCGCCAGGGCGGCCTCGGCCAGGGCCTGAGCCTCCTGCAGGGACCAGCGGCGGACGGCGGCTTTGACCTCCGGCACGCGCACGGGGTTCACGCTGAGCTCCCGGACCCCCAGGCCGATCAGCACGGGCACCGCCTGGAGGTCGCCGGCCAGCTCCCCGCAGACCCCCACCCACTTCCCGGTCCCCTCCGCGGCGGCCGTCACCTGGCGGATCAGGCGCAGCACCGCCGGATGCAGGCCGTCCGCCATCCCGGCCACCGCCGGGTTGGTCCGATCCGCCGCCAGCACATACTGGGTGAGATCGTTGGTCCCGATGCTGAAAAAATCCACCCAGGGCCGGAAGTGCTCCGCCAGCAACGCCGCCGCGGGCACCTCCACCATCATCCCCACCTGCAGGTCCTCCGGCAGGGGGACGCCCTCCCGCGCCAGAGCGGCGCGCACCTCGTCCAGAAGCGCCCGGAGCCAGCGGATCTCCTCCACGGTGCTGACCATCGGGAACATGATGCGAAGGGGGAAGCCCGCGCCGGCCCGCAGCAGCGCCCGGAGCTGCCGGCGAAGCAAATCCGGATGCTGGCGCGAAAGCCGCACGCCTCGCACTCCCAGGAAGGGATTGGGCTCGGAGGGCATCGGGAGATAAGGCAGCGGCTTGTCCCCCCCGACGTCCAGGGTGCGCACCACCACCGGCTTCCCCCCCATGGCCTCCAGGAGCGCCCGGTAAGCGGCGACCTCTTCCTCCTCGGTAGGAGCGGCCGTCCGCTCGAGATAGAGGAACTCCGTGCGCAGCAGGCCGATGGCATCCGCTCCCCTTCGGAAAGCCTCCCGGGCGTCCTCCAGGCTCCCGACGTTGGCCGCCACCTCAATCCGGACCCCGTCGCGGGTGAGCGCCGGCTCGTGGGCGGCGGCCTCCGCCTGCGCCCGCTCCGCCTGCCAGCGGGCCTGTCGCGCCTGGGCCTGGCGGATCACTTCCGGGGCGGGCTCGATCTCCACCCAGCCCGCCTCGCCATCCACCAGGAGCGTCGCGCCGTCGGGGACGGCTCGGAGCGCCGATCCCACCGCCACCACGGCGGGCACCCCGAGCCGACGGGCGAGGATAGCGGCGTGGGCCGTCGGCCCGCCCCCCTCGGTCACGAACGCCAGCACCCGCTGGGGATCCAGACGAACCGTTTCGGAGGGCAGCAGGTCGTCGGCGACAACGATCACCGGGTGGGCCGGCATGGCCGGCTCCTCCGGAGCGCCCATCAAATGGCGGAGCACCCGGTTCCCCACATCCCGCACATCCGCCGCCCGGGCCTGGAAGTAGGGGTCCGGCAACGCCGCCAGCCGGGCGGCGAAAGCTTCCACCGCCTGGCTCCATGCGGCCTCGGCGGAAGCCCCCTCGGCCAGCGCCGCCTCCACCTGAGCCAGGAGCTCCGGATCCTGGAGCATCAGGGTCTGGGCCTCGAAGATGGCCAGCTCCTCCGGAGACAGACGATCACGGTTCGCTTCCTGCAGCGCCGCCAGCTCGGCGGCGGCTTGCTGCCGGGCAGCCTCCAGCCGCGCCCGCTCCACTGCGGGATCCTCCCCCCGTGCCCGCAGCGGGCCCCGCTCGGCCCGCCGGAACCACCAGGCAGGGCCGAGGGCGACCCCAGGGGAGGCCGGAAGACCCTGCAGGCGGCGGCTCATCCCCCATCCTCCCCGAACCGCGACTCCACCAGGGCCTGGAGGGCCGCGATGGCCTCCTCCTCATCCGGCCCTTCGGCGACGATCTCGATCTCGTGGCCGTGCTCCGCCCCCAGGGTGAGCACCGCCAGGATCGCCTTGGCGTTCACCGGTGGGGTTCCCCGGGTGAGGTTCCGCACCGTGATGTTCGAACGAAAGCGCGCGGCCGTCTGGACGAACACCGCTGCCGGCCGCGCGTGTAACCCGACCGCGTTGGTGAGCGTGAGCGTCACCTGCCGCATCCGCCTCCGGACCTCCGTGGGATCTCCTCAACGGATCACCTTAGGCATCCGACAAGCCTCCACTGCCGAGGCTTCCACCTCCGTCGCCCCCTTTCCGATGGCGGCCTCCACGGCGGCGACGATGGCGCCTTCGACCAGCGGCGCCTGGCTGAGGAGGATGCGCGGGCGGACCTCAGGGGGAAGCATCTCCACGGCCATCTGCGTCCCCATCACCGCGCTCCCCAGATCCATCAGGACCAGCACCTCATCCGCCCGGGAGAGGGCGGCCTCCAGGGCCTCGCGGATCCGCTCGACGTTGGTGCCCAGGGTGTTGGCGTCCAGGCCGCCCGCGGCGAAAATGGGGACACGGCCCTGGACCATCTGGTCCGCCAATTCCTTCACCCCCTCCGCCAGCTTGGCGCTGTGGGCCACGATCACCAGGGCAACCATCGAGGCTCCCCTATCGAGGCTGAGAGACAGGCTCGCCCACCAGGGCGGCCACCAGCTCCCGGCAGAAGGCCGGGATGTCCGGAACCACCCGACCCCAGACCAGATTGCCGTCCCGGAAGGCCGGCTCGTCGACCCAGATCGCCCCGGCGTTGATCAGGTCATCTTTGATCCCCAAACTGCCGGTGGCCCGATGACCCCGCACGATCCCGGCGGAGATCCCCACCTGGCCGCCGTGGCAGATCATGGCCACGATCTTGCCCTGGCGGTAGGCGTCGCGGACCAGGCGGAGGACCGCCTCGTAACGGCGGAGCTTGTCGGGGGCCCAGCCGCCGGGAACCACCACGGCGTCGAAGTCCGTTGCGGAGACCTGATCGGCGGCCACATCCGCCTTCGCCGTCAACCCACCGCTCTTGCTGCGGACCACTTTCCCGGCCTCCAGGCCGACCACGGTCACCGAGGCCCCTTCTTCCTGCAGACGCATCAGCGGGACCCAGAACTCCAGGTCCTCGAAGCCTTCCTCCACCAGGATGGCCACCTTCTTGCCGCTTAAGCGCATCGCCTTTCACCTCCACTCCATGATCTTCCCGCCGTCATGGGCGCCCCGATCAGGCCCCTTCAACAGTGAGCGGCTGGCAGGCCGGGCACGTTTCCACCTCCCATACCCGCTCCAGGGCCGCCGCGTCGATGGCCTCAGGGGGGCCCTCCCGGAAGCCGACGGCGCCGCATCGGCAAGCATACCAGCCCGGGGAGATCTCTTCAAAGGATCGGGCGGGCCCCAGATCGATCTCCTCCACGCCCATGCGCCAGCGGGCGTTGGTGAAGAGCCGGCGGCAACCCGCGGCCTGGAGCTTGCGGATGTAGAACGGGAACGAGGCGCAGTGTCGCATCAACAGCACCGCGGTGTCCACCGGGGGAAAGGGCCAGGTCCGCGCGTCGGCCCAGACCACAAGCAGGCGTCCCTCCCGGAGCGGGATCGGCCGCTCCCAGCGCAAGATGCCCGGGGAGAGGCCCAGGGCCTGCAGCCCTCGGGCCAGCACCGCCCACTGGCGCTCCACCGCGATCACCCCGACCCCCGCCTCGACCATCCGCAGGGCCAGCCGCAGATCCCCGGCGCCGATCTCCAACACGCGCTCCCCGGGCCGGAGGCGCTCCAGGATCCTGCGGTAGGCCTCCTCCTCATAGGGCGCCCACAGGGCTTCCCAGTCCAGCGCTATAAGCCTCGGGAGCGGATCAGCCATGAGAGCCACATCCCATAGCCGATGATCCCCAGCGCCAGCAACGTCAGGCCCCGCTTCAGCCAGCGGTCCGTCGCCGGGCGGATGCCCAGATCCAGGAGGATGGCCCGCACCCCCATCAGCGCGTGGGCGGTGACCACGATCAGCAGCGCGATCTCCCAGGCGAAAACCAGGGGATGAGAGAGGTAGGCCACCACATCGCGGTAAGTGCGCAGACCGCCCTCCACCACGAAGTGATTGAAGATCATGTGCAAGGCCAGCAGGACCAGAAGAAGCAATCCGGTGAACGCCTGCCAGATCCACATGGCGCGCCTCTTTCCGCAATCTTAAATCATCCGGTCAGCGCGAAGATGGCGTAGACCGCCACCCCGGTGAGCAGCAGGGTCAACACCATCACCCCCCAGAACAAACGGGCCTGGAGGGGCACCCCGATCCCCAGTCCCAGCAACGTCACCCGGACGCCGTTGAAGGCGTGGTAGAGCAGGCCCAGGATCAGGATCCCGTCCAGCATCAGGAAGAGAGGGGATTTGGCGGTGGCGATGAAGGCGTCCCAGGCCTCCGGCCCCTGGGCCAGCAGGCGGAGGACATACAAATGGAGGAACAGGTAGATCACCAGGCCGATGCCGGTCAGCCGCATCAGCAAGAAGGCGAGCCCTCCTTCCCGCCTTCCCCGGAGATCCATCCATCCCCGGGCTCGCTTCCAGCGCGGTTCCGTCGTCATCATCCACCTCCCAGCCAGCGCCGCAGCTTCTCCGCTAACAGGTAGCGACGCAGCCGTCCGATGGCCGCAGCCGGATCTACGTTCGAGGGGCAGACGGCCGTGCACTCCATCGCGGAGTGGCAGCGCCAAACCCCGTGGGGGTCATCCGCCAGGGCGAGGAGCCGTCCGCGGTCCGCCCCTCGGGGCTCGGCCAGCATGCGCTCGATGGCCGCCAGGGTCGCCGGCCCCAGATAGGCCTCGTCGGCGGCCATCACCGGGCACGCCGAGAGGCACAGGCCGCACTCGATGCAATCCTCAAACCGCGTGGCCTTTTCCACCCCTTCCGGCAGCGGACGGTCGGCCGTGAGCTCGTCCCGCCGGATGACGGCGAAGCCCACCGCCATCATCCGGCGCATCATCGGCGACACGTCCACCAGCAGGTCGCCGAGCCAGGGGAAATGCCGCAACGGCTCCACGACAATCGGACGATCGGGAGCGAACTCCCGGAGCGGGGTGATGCACATCAGCCGCTCCCGTCCGTTCACCCGGACCCCGCACGCCCCGCACGAGGCGTGGTGACAGGCGTGGCGGAAGAGCAGGTCGCGGTCCTGCTCCGCCCAGATCTTCTCCACCGCGTCGATGAGGTAGGCCTCGGCCGGGAGCTCCACCCGATACGTTTGCAGGCGGGGCGGGTTTCCCGGGCGGCCCCGCAGCAGGCGCAGCTGCCATGTGGGCATGCCGGTATCCTCCGGTGCGATCAGGTCAACTCATAGAAGGCCCGATAGGGGAGCAGCGGCACCTCATGGGTCCGGCATGGGATGGAGAGGCCCAGCTTGGCGCACACGACGTCGACGACCTTCTCGGCCATCGCCCGGGCGGTGGTCATCTTCCCCCCGGTGATGGTCACGAAGCCCTCCACGCCGTCGGCCGCGTGGTCGAAGCACTCGAAGGTTCGGGAGAGCTCGCGGCCGTCGGCGGCCACCCCCCGCCGCCCCACCAGGGGCCGGGCCACCGCGAAGACCCCCCGGATCCCTCCCTGGGTGTAGCCGGGGATGAACCGTTCGGCGCTCGCCAGGAGCAGGCGGACGTGGTCCTCCGGGATCGGGATGAAATCGGGATCTTCCACCTTCCAGGAGGTGGTTCCGATGATGGCCGTGCGCCGCTGGGGGACGATGATGTCCCCGTCCCCGGGGAGGTTCAGGCGGTTGATCACCATGCGGTTCCAGCGCCGGCCGACGGAGATCATCACCCCCGCGGTGGGGACCACGGGCACGTCCACCCCGGCCATCGCCGCGATCCTCCCGGCCCACGGCCCAGCGGCGTTGATCACCACGTCCGCGCCGATGGTCCGCTGCTGACCGGTCCGGCGATCCCGCACCCTGACGCCGGCCACCGTCCGACCCTGGAAGACCATGTCCACCACCTCGGTATAGGTGAGGACGGTCGCCCCGTTGCGTCGGGCGGTGGCCAGGAAGGAGAGGCAGAAGCGCAACGGCTCGAACACCCCATCGGGGACCTGAACGGCGGCGCGGATGCCGGGGTTGAGATGAGGCTCCAGGGCCAGGGCCTGCCGCACCGGGATCTCCCGGGCCGGGATGCCGCACTCCTCACAGGCGGCCAGGAACCGCTCCTTGAAGGAGAGATCCCCTTCGTCCAGGGCGACGAAGAGCCCATCGTTGAGCTCCAGGGCGTCCGGCATGATCCGGCGCAGGATCATGTTCTCCGCGATGCACTCCCGGGCGGACTCGGGGTCTTTCATGGCGTAACGTCCCCCGGAGTGGAGCAGACAGTGGTTCCGCCCCGAGGTCCCGGAGGCCACTTCCCCGCGCTCCACCACCGTCACCCGGAAGCCCCGGAGGGCCAGGTCGTGGGCGGTGGCCGCCCCGGTGGATCCGGCGCCGATCACCACCACGTGATAAGCCATCCGGCGTTCCTCCCTTGGCGAAAAGGGGCCGGGCAGGCATCCCCGGCCTCGCCCGGCCCCCTGGGTTCACCGGAGTCCGGGCTCCTTAGAACTCCACCCATCCGAAGGAGCGCTCCACCGCCTTCTTCCATCCGGCGTAGAGCTTCTCCCGGGTCTCCGGATCCATCTTCGGCAACCAGCGCTTATCCTCCTTCCAGTATTGACGGATCTGCTCCGGGCCGCTCCAGAAGCCCACGGCCATCCCGGCGGCGTAGGCCGCGCCCAGGGAGGTGGTCTCCTGGATCACCGGCCGCACCACCGGCACCCCCAGGATGTCGGCCTGGAACTGCATCAGCAACTCATTGCGCACCATCCCCCCGTCCACGCGCAGCTCAGCCAGCCGGATCCCGGAGTCCGCATACATGGCGTCGAACACGTCCCGGGTCTGGTAAGCCGTGGCCTCCAGGACGGCGCGGGCCAGGTGGCCCTTGTTGATGTAGCGGGTGAGCCCCACGATCACGCCCCGGGCGTCCAGCCGCCAGTAGGGGGCGAAGGCGCCGGAGAAGAAGGGCACGAAGTATATGCCCCCGTTGTCCTCCACCGTGCGGGCCAGGTCCTCCACCTCCGCGGAGGTCTTGATCAAGCCCAGGTTGTCCCGCAGCCACTGGACCAGGGCGCCGGTGATGGCGATGGAGCCTTCCAGGGCGTAGATGCAGGGGCCGTCCCCGAACTGATAGGCCACGGTGGTGAGCAGGCCGCTCTTGGAGGGGACGATGTTGGTGCCGGTGTTGAGGAGGAGGAAGCAGCCGGTGCCGTAGGTGTTCTTGGCCATCCCGACGTCCAGGCCGGCCTGGCCGACCAGGGCCGCCTGCTGATCCCCCAGGTCCCCGCAGACCGGCACCTCGGCCCCGAGCAGCCCGCTCTTCGGCGTCTTCCCATAGAAGCGGGGGTCGGAGGACGGGCGGATCTGGGGGAGCATCTGGCGCGGGATGCGGTGGATCTTCAGGATGTCATCGTCCCAGTCCAGGGTGCGCAGGTTCATCAACATCGTCCGGCTGGCGTTGGAGACATCGGTGACGTGGGCGCCCCCGTCCGGCCCGCCGGTCAGCCACCAGATCAACCAGGTGTCGATGTTGCCGAAGAGGGCCTCCCCCTTCTCCGCGTCCTCCCGCACCCCGGGGACGTTGTCCAGGATCCACTGGAGCTTGGGGCCGGAGAAGTAAGTGGCGATGGGGAGGCCGGTCTTCTCCCGATACATGGCCTCGTAGCCCTCGCGCTGGAGCTGGGCGCAGATGGGGGCGGTGCGGGTGTCCTGCCAGACGATGGCGTTGTAATACGGCTTGCCGGTGCGCTTGTTCCAGACGATGGTGGTCTCCCGCTGGTTGGTCACCCCGATGGCGACGATGTCGGACCCGCTGATCCCGGCCTTGGCCAGGGCGTTCTTGACCACCTCCTGGGTGCGCTCCCAGATCTCCATCGGGTTGTGCTCGACCCAGCCGGGCTGGGGGTAGATCTGCTCATGCTCCTTCTGGTCCCAGGCCACCACGTTGCTCTCGTGGTCGAAGATCATGGCCCGGGTGCTGGTTGTTCCCTGATCGATGGCCATCACATATTTCGCCATGGCAGACCTCCTTGCAGAAAGATGGATTGGATGCGCCCTACGTGACGTGACCCCAGGTGTCCGCGGCCGCCTTCAGGATCAGGTAGGAGGACGTGGCGCCAGGATCCTGGTGGCCGGCGGAGCGCTCCCCGAGGTAGCTGGCCCGCCCCTTGCGGGCCACCATGGGGATGGTGGCCTTCATCCCCTGCTCGGCCGCCTCGGCCATCCGCTGCAGGGCCTTCCCGAAGGAGTCGCTGTTGCGGATGGCCTCCTTGAAAGCCTCCAGGGCCGGCAGCAGGGCATCGACCATCGTTTTGTCGCCCGGGCGGGCCTGGCCGCGGGCGATCACCCCGTTGATGCCCGCCTCCAGCGCCTCAGCCCAGTCCTCCGGGGTGAGCATGAGCTTGTTGGCGGTCTTCACACCCATCTGCAGGAAGAAGGTGCCGTAAAGCGGCCCGCCGGCCCCGCCCACCGTGGCCACCAGGGTCATCCCCAGGGTCTTCAGGATGGTCCCGATGTCCTTATCGGCGACCGAGGGCAGCTTGGCCATGAAGGCCTTGAACCCGCGGTCCATGTTGACGCCGTGGTCGGCGTCGCCGATGGCTGCGTCCAGCTGCGTGAGGTAATCCCGGTTCTCCTCCAGCACCGCCGCGCAACGCTCCAGCCAGGCAACCACATCATCCCGCATCACTGGCATTTTCGACGGCCCTCCGCTTTAAGATCGAGTGAGGGATGGGGGAGCGCGGAACCGCTCCGCCCACCCCCGGATCCTTCGCCCTCTACATCCCCCAGCGCAGCGCCGGGGTCTTGACCGGGTGATCCCACAGCTCCAGCATCTCGTCGTCGGCCCGGAGCAGGGTGATGGAGGTCCCGGCCATCTCCAGGGAGGTGATGTAGGCCCCCACCAGGTTGCGGACGATCTGAATGCCGGACTTCTCACAGATCTCCGCGACCTTGCGGTAGACGATGTAGAGCTCGCTCAGGGGAGTGCCGCCCATGGAGTTCACCATGCAGATCACCCGGTCGCCGGCCTTGAAGGGGAGGTCCTTCAAGATGGGCTCCATCAGCCGCTCGACGATCTCATCGGCCTTCTTCAGGGGCTCGCGGTAGCGGCCGGGCTCCCCGTGGATGCCGATGCCGATCTCCATCTCATCCTCGCCCAGCTCGAAGGTGGGCTTGCCCACGTGGGGGACGATACAGGAGGTGAGGGCCATCCCCATGGAGCGGCCGTTCTCCGCCACCCGGCGGCCCAGGGCGGCCAGGCGCTGGAGGTCGTAGCCGCGCTCGGCGGCGGCCCCCAGGATCTTCTCCGCCAGCACGGTGGTGCCGGTGCCCCGCCGGCCCTGGGAGTAGAGGCTGCTCTCCACCGCCACGTCGTCGGCGATCAGCACGCTCTCCACCTGGTAGCCCTCGCCTCGCAGCAGATCCGCCGCCATGTCGAAGTTCATCACATCCCCGGCGTAGTTCTTGACGATCATCAGGATCCCCGCGCCCCCGTGGACGGTCTTGGCCGCCTCATACATCTGGTCGGGGGTGGGGGAGGTGAACACGGCGCCGGGGCAGGCAGCGTCCAGCATCCCGTAGCCGACGAAGCCCACATGCATCGGCTCGTGGCCGCTGCCGCCGCCCGAGATCACCGCCACCTTCCCCGGCCGGGGCGCGTCGGCGCGATAGACGTAGTTGGGGTTGAAGTGCACCTTGATCAGGTCGGGATGGGCCTTGGCCATCCCCTCCAAGGCCTCCGGGACCACATTCATCGGATCGTTGATCAGCTTCTTCATGGCGACCTCCTGACGGATCGGGGGAACGGGAGATCCGGGTGGGGGAGGGTTCACTCCCCTCCCCCACCCGACGATGCTGGCTCACAGCCCCAGGGCGACGAAGAGGAGGGCGCCGATCAGGCCGCCCACGATGGGGCCGACCACCGGCACCCAGCTGTAGCCCCAGTCGGAGTCGCCCTTGCCCGGGATGGGCAGCACCGCGTGGGCGATCCGCGGCCCGAGGTCACGGGCCGGGTTGATGGCGTAGCCCGTGGGCCCGCCCAGGGAGAGGCCGATGGCCCACACCAAGAAGCCCACGAGAAGAGGGGCAAAGCCTCCGGCCAGATTGTTACCGGGAGCGGTGATGGCCAGGACCCCGAAGACCAGCATGAAGGTCCCGATGACCTCGGTGATGAAGTTCAGGGGGTAATTGCGGATGTTGGGGGCTGTGCAGAACACCGCGCGCTTGAGGGCGGGATCAGGCGTCTCCGCCCAGTGGGGGTAGTAAGCCAGCCACACGAGCACCGCGCCGATGAAGGCGCCGATGAACTGCCCGACAATGAAAAGGGGAACGTCGCCCCAGCCTGCGAAGCCATGAGCAGGATCCCACTTGTTGGTCACCGCAAGGGCGATGGTCACGGCCGGGTTGATGTGGGCGCCGCTGATGCGGCCCACCGCATACACGGCCACGGCCACCGCCATGGCCCACCCTGTGGTGATCACGATCCACCCCGAGTTCTGGCCCTTGGTCTTGCCCAGGACGACGTTGGCCACCACGCCGTCGCCCAGCAGGATGAGGATCATGGTGCCGATGATCTCTGCCACCCAGGGTGCCATGGTCGCACTCCTTTCGTTATGTCAGGGGCATGCGGACGCTGCCGCTGAGCGGAAACGCACCGATCCGGCAGGACGGACGGGCCGTCCGCGAAAACCCACCGCGTCTCCTCACGCACTCCCCTCACCCCGCTCCCCGGCGCACCTCCTCGCATCCGAATTCAGACCTATTTGTTCGGTTTCTATCTTCCCAGACTCCCCGCACATGGGCAAGCGCTGAGGCCGATTTGTTTCAAGCTGAAACAACCTCCCATCAAAAATGTCTCAAAATGAAACGATTAATCGGGGTCGGAGGCGGGGGGTGGGGTGACGGCCTGCGGGGCGCTTACGGAATTCTCATAGAGGAGAGATATATTGATGCGTGGACGCTGACCCTAGGAATCCGGGTGCAGGAAGGAGGTGAGGGTCTATGTTGCGGCCGGATCTCGGGTGGGCGATCTTGCGCGTCCTGATCGGTTTGCTCTTCGCGGGCCACGGGGCCCAGAAGCTGTTCGGGTGGTTCGGTGGCCACGGCCTCAGCGGGACGGCGGGCTGGCTGGAGAGCTGGAACATCCGGCCGGGCCGTCTGTGGGCGTGGCTGCTGGGACTGGGGGAGTTCATCGGCGGGCTGCTGCTGGCTTTGGGCCTGGCGACGCCGTGGGCGGTCCTGCCGCTGATCGCCTCCCAGCTGGTGGCCATCGTCCGCGTGCATGCGCCGAAGGGGCTGTGGATCGATCGCGGCGGGTTTGAGTATAACCTGGTCCTGGTGGCCCTGAGCGGCTTCTTCGGGCTCTACGGGCCGGGCCGCTATAGCCTGGACGCGGCGCTGGGCCTGACCTGGCCGCAGCCCCTCGCCTTCGGGGTGATTCTGATCCTCGCGGTCCTCATCGCGCTCATCGCCCTGACCGCTCCGGGCTGGGCGCCGCGGCTCTTCCGGCAGGCGGCCTGAAGGGCCTTGCGGGTTCCCCCTTCCGGGCGGCCGCAGGACGCGGCCGCCCGTTCTGGTTCTCATGCGATCATCGGGGCTGAGGGCGGGCGGCCCAGATCTCGTCGAAGATCTGGGCGCCGGTCTTGCCGGTGCGGCCGCTGCGCGCCAGAGCCAGGGCCCGCCGATACCCTGCGGCCAGATCCACCCCGGTGGCCTGCTCGATCAACTCGATGGCCCGGGCCGCCTGTCGGATCACCAGGCGGGGCTCCAGCCCATCCAGGTCCTCGAAGAACCACCCGCAGCTGGCGAACATCCGCTGGCGGTGGACCTGGGCCTGAAGGGCCAGGAGCAGCCGCCGCTCCACGTCCGAGGGAAGGGGACGATCGGCGAACTCCCGTAACAGAGCCGGCGCCTCCATCGCCCCCAGCACCACGTGGATGTATTCGTCCCGCAGCCGCCACGGATCGCGGATCCAGCCGTGGGCCAGATCCAGATAGGCCGCGTCGATCTCCTCCGCCAGAAGGTCCATAGCCGCCCGCAGGATCGCCTTCCAGCGAGAATCCCCCGGGGTGCAGGCGCACCCGGTGCTCCAGCGGGCCAGTCCGTGGGCGCAGCTCCACGCCGTGTTCTGCAGGATCTCCACCTCCTCCACCGGCGGATGGGCCCGCAGGTATTCGGTGAGGGTCACCACCTCGTAAGCCCCCGCCGGCGGCCGGAGCAGACGCTCGAGGAAATCGACGCCCTCCCGGTGATGATGGCCGAAGGTTTCCCCATCGGTGGCCAGCAGCGTGAGCGCCGTCCGATCCCGCAGGGCCTCCGCCGCCCAGCGATCCGCCGGCCCCAGGGAGGGCATGACGAAGGAGACCTGGTTGGAGAGATCCCGATCGCGGACGAACACGGTGAAATAGGCGTTCGCCTCCAGGCGGACCCGATAGGGCCCCGCCCCGCGCGGGAGGGGTCCGCGCACCTGCTCGGAGGAGAGGATGGTGAAGGTCAACCCGGCCTCCGCCAGCACCTCCAGGGTGGCCAGGTCCACGGCCATCTCGGGCAGCCACATCCCCCGGGGGTGCCGGCCGAAGCGGTGCTGGAAGGACTGGATCCCCCAATAGACCTGGGTGACCTTATCGCGGCGCCGGGCCAGGGGGAGGATGGTGTGATGCGCGGACTGGGCGATGGCGTTGCCCACCCCCCGGGCCACGTTCACGCGGTCCGCCTCCAGGATCCGACGGTAGGTCTCCGGGTCATGGCGGGCCAGCCAGCCGATCAGGGTCGGCCCGACGTTGAAGCTGATCCGTTCGAACAGGCAACGCTCCGCCAGGGGGCGGTAGCATTCCGCCGTGATCTTCTCGTTGAAATCGTGATACGGCGCGGCGCCGGGCTCCGGCGGCACCTCCCCGGTCCACGGATCCTCGCGGGGGGGCTGATAGAAATGCCCATGCACAGCCAGCGCGGGACGGGATTCCCCCAACGGTCACCCCCTCGGGCGTTCAGAACTCGGTCACGCCGGTGAAGGTGAAGGCCTCCAGCAACAGGGCGGGCACGCAGGTGAAGCCGAAGCCCTCCGAGATCAGCCAGCGCTCCTTCCCCACCGCGCGCACCCCGGCCAGGGCAGGCACATACCCCTGGGTGAACCGCAGGTTGCGGACCGGATAGGCGATCTCCCCCTTCTCGATCCAGAACACACCGTCCCGCGTCATGCCGGTCAGCACGCAGTCCCGCGGGTGCACCAGCCGGGTATACCAGAACCGGGTGATGTAAAGGCCTCGATCCACCTGCCGGACCATCTCCTCGATCGTGGCCTCGCCGGGGGCCATGAACAGGTGGAGCGGGATGGGGCCCAGGCTGGCGGTCTGCGGACGGGAGCGGGGGAGGGCGTGGCCGGTGGACCGTCGGCCTTCCCGGGCGGCGGTGACCGTGTCATACACCGGCCCCTGAGGGACCCCGCGCTCGACGATGATCACCCGCTGCCGGGGCACCCCTTCGAAGTCGAAGGGCAGGGGCAGCCCGGCCGGATCCCGGCCATCATCCCAGATGGTGATCTGAGGGGACATCACCGGGCGGCCGATGCGATCGTTCATCCACGAGCGACCCTCCTGGACGGCCAGGGCGCCGGCCCCCGCGTAGCCCAGCCAGGAGAGGATGTCCTCCACGGCGTAGGGCTCCAGGACCACCGGATACACCCCGGGCTCGATGGGACGAGGGTTCCGGCTCCGCAGGGCCCGTTCGATGGCCGAACGGCCCAGCGCTTCCACATCGAGATCGGCGAGGCGCCAGGCGGCGCGGTGGGCGTAGCCGGATCCATCGTCGCTCATCACCACCGTGCTGAAGTGGGTCTCGGTGCCGGCGTGATAGGCGAACACCCCTTTGGAGTTGGCCACCGCCAGCTCATACACCCCGGTGGAGAGGGCCCCCGCCGCGTTCACGCCCATGGATTCCGCCAGCCGGCAGACGGCCCCCACCGCCCGCGCCCGCCACTCCGGCGTGGCCCCCGCCACCGCCTCATCGAAGGCGGCCACCGGCTCGATGGGCTGGGGTTCCGGCAGGCCCGGGAACTCCGGGTTCTCCGGCTGCAGCCGGGCGAGGGCCACGGCCTCTTCGATGGCCCGCCCCAGGGCCTCCTCCGTCAGGCGATTGGTGACCGCGGCGCCCACCCGCTTCCCGAGGACCACCCGGACGGCGATCTCGGTGTTGACCTCGGCCACGTTCTGGTGGATGACGTTGTTGGCGAAGCGAGTGAGGGCGCTGTCGTGGGCCTCCAGCACGATCTCCGTCTCGTCGGCCGGGGAGGCTCGCAACGCCTTCCCCAGGATCTCCCGGATGATGGGTTCGCCCAGCATCGTTCGGCTCCTCAAAGGGGAAAATGGAAGACTGCGCAGCCGCTCATTTCCGACTGAACACCCGCACGTTCCGGAAGCGGGCGGGGGCGGCCCCGTGGCCGGTGTGGGCCAGCTGGGAGGGTTGCCCCTTGCCGCAGTTCGGCGTCCCCCAGATCACCCAGTGGTCCGCGTTGCACACCGCATCACAGGAGCGCCAGAACTCCGGCGTGATCCCGGTGTAAATCGGGTTCTTGAGCATGCGGGTCAGCTTTCCCCCTTTGATCTCCCAGGCGATCTCGCAGCCGAACTGGAAGTTGAGCCGCTTGTCGTCGATACTCCAGGAGCGGTTGGTGTCCATGAAGATCCCTTCGTCAGTGTCGGCGATCAGATCCTCCAGCCGCCAGGTCCCCGGGAGCAGGTTCACGTTGGTCATCCGGATCAGGGGGATACGGTTCCAGCCCGAGGCCCGCATGGTGCCGTTGGAGAGGCCGGTGACGTAGGGGGAGGGGCCCAGGAGCTTGAGCAGCTGACGGGCCGTCTCCCGGGAGGTCATGTAGCCGACGAAGAGGCCCTCTTTCACGATGTCCACCCGCTGCGCGGGCACCCCCTCATCGTCCCACCCGAAGGTGCCCAGGCCCCCGGGGAGGGTGGCGTCGGCGGTGATGTTCACCACCTCGGAGCCGTAGCGGAACGTCCCCAGCTTCTCCGGAGTGAGGAAGGAAGTGCCCGCATAGGCGGCCTCGGTCCCGAACACCCGGTCCAGCTCGATGGGATGGCCGCACGATTCGTGGATCTGGAGGGCCACCTGGGAACCGCCCAGGATCACCGTGGTCACCGTCTCCGGACACGGGTCGGCGGTGAGGAGGGCCACCGCCTCCTCCGCGATGCGCGGGGCGTTCCCGGGCAGGTCACACTCTTCGATGAACTCCCAGCCCCGGGTCATCTGGTGACGCCCCACCGAGTTGGGGTAGGAGCGGCGCTGCACCTCATCGGGACCCACGGCGGTCGCCTCGATGCCGCAGCCCGACTCGATGATCTCCTGTTCGATCCAGGAGCCTTCGGTGCTGGCAAAGGTCTTGCGCTCGCGGATGAACACCATCTCCGCTTCGGTGGCGGCGATCCCGCGCACGGCGCGCATGGCCGCATCGGCGGCGAGCAGGATCTCCAGCTTCTTCTCCAGGGGGACGGTGAAGGGATCGATCTGCACCGGGGTCCGATAAGTTCCGCGCTGGACCACCGGCGGGCCGATGTCCACGTCCTCTTTCTTGAAGAGGGCGCTGGCCCGGGCGATCTGAACGGCCCGGTCGGCCACGCGCTCCGCCTCCTCCAGGGTGAGGCGGGCGCTGGAGGCGAAGCCCCACGCGCCGTCGGCGATCACTCGCACCCCGAAGCCCATATCCTCGATCTGGCTGATGCCCTGCACGACGCCGTTGCGGACCAGGAGGGATTGCTCGATGCGGTGGACCAGGCGGACGTCCGCATAGGTCGCGCCGCGCAGCTGGGCCACGTTCAACGCGCGCTCCAGGATCTCCTTCACGGCAGCCTCCTGAGTGGATCTTGCCCGGCCGGGAAGTGCGCGACTGCCCACCCTTGTCGCGCCCTCTGGAACAGGATTGCGCTCCCATTATACCCGCCGGGGGGCCGCACGGCGCGGTTCTATGGAGACTGGGGAACCTCCTCAGCGGGGATCTGGATCAGCCTCCCCGCTCGGAGGACGCCGAACAGGGCCAGGGGGAGGAGCAGACCGGCGACCTGCAGGGGGCGAGCCGGATGAAAGGAGAACAGGAGCCCGGCGAAGGGAGCGGCCAGCGCCAGCGCCAGGCTGCGGGCGGTGTGCAGGAGGGCTGCGGCGGTCGCCTGGGTCTCCGAAGGGGTCAGACGCAGGATCCGCGCGGCGGCCAGGGAGTAGGCGGCATACGCCCCTCCCACAAGAACCATCGCCGCGCCTGCCAGGGGAAGCACGCGGAATCCCAGGAGGAGCAACCCCATTCCGATCCCGGCCAGCCCCCATGCCGCCGCCAGCCCCACCGGCCGCGCCCGGCCCTGATCCCACCGCCCCAACGCCGGGCCCAGCAGGATGGTCCCCAGGGCCTGCAGGGAAGCGAACAGCCCCAAATGGGACTTGGACCATCCTCCCGCCTGTTGCAGGAAGTTCGGCAGCAGGATCAGGCCCACCTGCCCCACGGTGAACAACGCGAGCAGGGCCAGCCCGAAACGCCAGGGGATCCGCCGCCAGGATCCCAAGCGGCGGCCCCGCCCATGAGGATCCGGTGGGGGATCCAGGGGGAGGAGCAGCGCCGCGACGGTGGAGAGGGCGAAGAGGCCGGCGCTGAGGAGCAACACCGGGCGCATCCCGACTCGCTGAGCCATCCATCCGCCCAGGGCCGGCGTCAGCAAACCGCCCACGGCGTAACCGGCGCTCAGGAGGGGGAAGGCCCGCTCCAGCGGGATGGGGCCGGCCATGCGGGCCACATAGGCGTGGATCACCGGCAGGCAATAGCCGGACATCAGATAGAGGGTCAGGCCGGGAAACAGGGCCCACCAGGTGGTCGCCCCGGCCATCAGGAGGATCCCGATCAGCCCGGCGAACCACCCGCCCAACATCAGCGGCTTGCGCCGGGTTCGATCCGCCAGCCATCCCACCGGCAGATAGGTAAGGGTCAGGGCCAGCTCCCCGACCCCGAAGGCCAGCCCAACCTGAGCGGGAGTGGCCCCCAGGTCCTGCACGTAGACCGGGAGCAGATAGAAGAACAATCCCTCCCCCACCGCCCAGAGGATCTCCGAAAGCAACATCAGGCGGATCATCGAGCGGGGATGGAAGGCGATCTCTTCAATGGATGACATCGTCATCGGCGCGGCTCGCTCTCCGATCGGATCCGCAGGGCCATTCGATAGACCGCGTCCCGGGGCCATCCGGAGGCCCGGGCCACCTCCCGGGCCGCCTGGGCTGGGGTCCGTCCGCTGCGCAACAGCTCCTCCAGCCGGGCGCGCACCTCTTCTTCTTCCCATTGGGAAACCTCCTCCGGCGCCCCGGCGATGACCAGGGTGAACTCCCCCCGAGGCTCCACTTCGGCGAAGTGCGTCAGGATCTCCCGCACCGTCCCGCGGCGGATCTCCTCGTGGATCTTGGTGAGCTCCCGGGCGAAGGCCATCGGGCGGTCGCCCAAGATCTCCAGGATGTCCCGGAGGGTTTCGCGGAGGCGATGGGGCGCCTCAAAGGCCACCAGGGTCCACGGGAGGGCAGCCACCTGGGCCAGCAGCCGGCGACGTTCGCCGGGCTTGCGGGGCAAAAAGCCCAGGAAGAGGAAACGATCCGCCGGCAGCCCGGAGACCACCAGGGCGGTCACCGGGGCGGAGGGCCCGGGGATCGGCACCACCGGGAACCCGCGCTCCAGAGCCGCCCGGATCAGGACGTAGCCTGGGTCCGAGAGGCCGGGCATTCCCGCTTCGGAGACCAGGGCCACATCCCCCTGGGCCAGGGCCTCCAGGATCTGGGGGATGCGGGCCGCCTCGTTGTGCTCAAAGTAACTGATCATCGGCTTCTCGATGCCGTAGCGGTCCAGAAGAATACGGGTCTTGCGGGTGTCTTCGGCGGCGATCAGGGCGCACTCCCGCAACACCCGCAGCGCCCGCAGGGTGATGTCCTCCAGGTTCCCGATGGGAGTGCCCACCACATACAACGTGCCCATCGGCCCGACGGGCCACATCGTCCAGCACGTATTCTAAGTTCCGGGGCGTCCACGGGAAAACCCGACCTTCGATGCGATATTGCTGGAGATACTCCCGGAACAGCTCCGGCCACTCCGGCGGGAGCGGGAGCCGGCGCTCCTTATGGCGATAGCGAGGATGGGCGTAACGGATCCAGACCGCCGGCTCGCGGAGATCGAAATGCTCCAGGCGCAGGGCAACCACCTCGCTTTTCTTCAGGCCGGTGTGGAGGAGCAGGGTGAGCAGCGTGAGGGGACGGGCATCCCCTTCCCGACGGAATCCCTCCGCCGCCTCCCGGACGGCCCGGACCTGTTCCGGGGTCAGCACCTCCGGGAGGGGTTCGACGGCCTCGGGGTAAACCAGGGCCTCGGCGGGGTTGGTCGGCAGGACACCGAGCTCCTCATGGAGCCAGCGGAAGAAGGCCTTCACGGCCGTGATGCGCCGCCGCAGGGACTTGGGCGTGCATGGGACCCCGCGACGATGGCGGAGCCAATCCACGAAATCCTGCAGATCCCGCAGCCCGATGGTCCCCACGGGGCGATCCTCGCCCAGGCATTGCCCCAGCAGGCGGAGATCGTGGGTGAAGAAATACACGGTGTGCCGGGAGTAATCCCCGCCCTTCAGGTGATCCGCGAAGGCCTGTCGGGCCCGGGCGAGGGGAGTCTCCGGCGTCAGCTCGGAACGGGCTTTGAACTCAAACAAGCTGGGCTGATGCGCCATCGGCCTCACCGGTGGCTAAGGGAATGAACCTTCTCCCGCCGCTCCACGACCCACGAGGCCAGCCCGCTGACCAGGAGGGTCAGAAGCACGATGGCCAGCGAGAGGGCAGGCGGGATGTGGACGTAATCCGAAAGCAGCATCTTGAGCCCGATATAGGTCAGGATCACGGAGAGGCCGTAGTGGAGATAACGCAGGCGCTGGATCAGGCCGGACAGGACAAAGTAAAGGGCCCGCAGCCCCAGGATGGCGAAGATATTCGAGGTGTAGGCGATGAACAGCTCGGGAGTGATGGCCAGCACCGCCGGCACCGAGTCCACGGCGAACATCAGGTCGGTGCTCTCCACCACCAGCAGGGTCAGCAGCAACGGCGTGGCCATCCACCGGCGCCCCTCCCGGATGAAGAAACGCTGTCCATGGAAGGTCGGGGTGATGGGCAGGAAGCGACGGGCGAAGCGGAGGACGGGGTTGCGCTCCGGGCGCACTTCTTCCTCTTCACTGCGCAGGGCCAGCCGGATCCCCGTGTAGACCAGAAAGGCGCCGAAGAGATAGACAGCCGGATGGAAGGCCTTGAGCAGCTGAACGCCGGCGAAGATGAAAGCGGCCCGCATCAGGACAGCGCCCAGGATCCCCCAGAAGAGCACGCGGTGCTGATAGGCCGGCGGGACGCCAAAGTAGGCGAAGATCACGGCGAAGACGAAGAGGTTGTCGGCGCTGAGGGATTTCTCCACCAGGTAGGCGGTGAGGAAGTGGAGGGCGGGTTCGTGGCCCCAGGCCAGCAGGATCAGGGCGTTGAAGGCCAGGGCCACAGCGATCCAGACCACGCTCCAGATCATCGCTTCTTTTAACCTCACCTCGTGGGCGTTCCGGTGAAACACCCCGAGGTCCAGAGCCAGCATGACCGCCACGATCA
>Ga0079998_121436_pt1 | contig 38790 bp, 33 predicted proteins | sample PerSpoBPS_BMetaG_FD_69201 | JGI IMG/M metagenome (GOLD analysis project Ga0079998, IMG submission 69201) | Thermal spring microbial communities from Yellowstone National Park, Wyoming, USA - Perpetual Spouter B (PS_B) MetaG (SPADES assembly)... | ecosystem: Environmental > Aquatic > Thermal...
TATCTAATCAAACCAGTTAAATTCATTACTTATAACCTTCCTCTAGAAAATTATAATGAATTATTATTTATGATTAGCCTTAATATCTACATTAAAATATATTTTAATTTTTATAGATCTACAAGTTCATATCGCGTTAGATCCTGTAATGTTAATGAGAGCTAAATGGCAATCTATATAGGATGTTATAATGCTCAACAAAACAGATCTAGTATATATAGCAAGAGGGTTAAAAGCAGTATTAGAGTATGTTTTATATTCTATTCTATTTAATGGGAATTCCTGAAGCTACCAACAAAAGACTCCATGACTCTTTAAAAGAAGTATTCCCCTAAAAGGGCAGATGAAACTTGTTCTTGTTATCACGATCTACATGTGCCCGGTTGACGCAGCTCTCTTCTCTCTAAGCTTCTTAGCGAGTTCCTCAGCTATCTGGTCGATGGTCTTTCCCCTAACATCGATTCCCTCCTTAATTGCTGCTGCAACAATGGCATTACTAGTATCAATCTCAACAGCTACCTGTTTAGAGGGTTGAGATATATTCTGGGTGCTAGGCTGTTCCTCCTTAATTTCCTTCTGGATCTCCTTCTTGATTGTCTCTTTAGTATTCTCTTCAGAAATAGCTGACGAAGCTTTTCTAAACTCCCTGACAGCCTCGCCAATAGCTCTCGCAAACTGAGGGAGCTTGGTGGGACCCAGCACTAGGATAAGCACTATTAATCCAAGCAGTAGCATCGTATCTATCGTTGGCATATCCTATACCCCAAAGAATCTTAGGCTAAGGAGATATATAAAACCTAGCCCTTCCCTGAAAAGTTAACCCTGCTAAGATCCACATTTAATAAGTGTAGATAATTATTCAGTTCTATAGTAGATCATATTATTTAAAGCCTCAGGGCTCTGATCATCATAGCATCCCGAGAGCATCACATACAAAGTGTGCTAGAGCATCAACTCATCATCAAACATGGCTATGGATATAAGCTTCTGATCCTTTCCGCCCTGAAGGGCGAGGCTTTCAGTTATAAATATAAATCATAATCATCATCTTTAAAATAGCCCAAACCTAAAGCTATATGAAAGGCCTGATAATGGGACCAGAATTCCCCCACATGATCTATTATTGAATTGAGGGAGGACACCTATATTTCGTAGATATCCATATAATGATTCTTTTAAATATCTCGTTGGCTATGTTGATCAGCGTCTTATCTATTCCCTTGTAATCTTGTTGGGTAATCATCCTCCCAATTAATACTCTGTCGACGCTATATTTGTGCTCGTTTTCGATAAGATCTATGATCTTGGCTATTGTCTCTCGATCCTCTTCATAGGCTTTTAGCTGGAGAGAGGCTACTAGGTATACTGCAGACAAAATGTTCTCCTGAATATCAGCTGGTACATCAGCGAGAATGGCTCTGAGCTTTTCATTGAAGCCTTTATAGAGTGCCTTTACCTCCTCTCTAAGCCTCTGGAGGAGGCATTCAATGGGGTCTACTTGACATTCTTTCAGAGATTCTGCGAATAGCAGTAATGTGGATCTCGGAGATCTTCTGAGCCTTGCATAGATACCCAGTATCCCTGATCTCCTCTCTAGATACTCCACCACAGCCTTCTGTATCTCCCCTATAACCCTATTATATGTTACCGAGAGGATCTCATTAACAAATCTACATGCCTCATCCTCGGAGCCGAATATAAACTCTAGATCGTCTATTGAGACGCCCCTCCCCTCCCTAACCCTTAGATCCCACAAGCTTTTCTCAAAAACCACCTCAAAACCTCTCCCAAATCTCTTCCTCTCTCTGCATACCGCCCTTATCCTAGTGGATTCTATCACCTCAGCTGAGCATGTCAAATACGTCTTTCCACCAGCCCTTATAGAGATCCCACTATACACGCTGATCACCTAATAAGCTAACATCCACCTCGGGATTCCTACTCCTCACACTCTCATAGGCCTTCCTAAGCCACTCAAACTCTGGCCTATCCCTAAAGCCTATTATAGCCACAAGATCATATGTACCTAGTCTCCCACCCTTTTCAACAAAGCTCAGTGTGTGATTTAGAAGACCCCCGAAACCCCTTATAAACTCTCTGTATGAGGTTTCTATATAGCCCTGCATATCCCTCGGGGCAGCTGCTATAATATGTATAGACTGGATGCTCCTCATCGCAATATCTATCGAGACTCTATATACTAGGGATTTCATAGCATGTGAAGAATCTCTAAAGACGGTTGAATGGGCTCCTATCACAGCTGCAAGCCCATAGTATCTGATTCCTAGCTCCCTATCCTCAGAAACAGATCTGTATATCTCCTTCGAAGAAGATACAATATACCTTATAATATATATAAGGGCGTCTCCCCCCTCAATATACCCCAGCTCCTCCGAGTATCCCGAGATCTCGTCTAGAAACCCTTCAGTAACTATGAGAGAAGATAGCCCCTTTCTATCTATAATCCACATGGTTGAATAGCTATTCACAGCCTCAGGCGCCGACACGTTTTCCCCAGGTATTAGTGTTATTAAAAGCGTATTCAGAGGATCAATAGCTTTCGAGTAGGAGGTGAGGAGGGCTAGAGGACTGGATGAGCCCATAAGCACAAATCTATTGGAGGACCAATCAACACCATGGATCTTTAGGAGCCTGTTAAGCCTATCACCATATTCCCTTAAATATTCTGGCCAGAGCCTGCTTCTAAGCCTCCTAAACATGATCAAACCCTCTGAGAGGGAGTCCTCATCTCCCAGGGCTATGTTCAGGATATAGACGCCCCTGGGAGAGATCTGCTGAAGAGGAAAGCCAGCTCCATAGTCTACCAACAGAAATATAGCCTCCTCTCTAGGCCTCTCAACACTCGGTATCTCTAAAAGCTCTTCCACAGATAATGTATAGCTTATCTTAGAGCCGCAGACACCACATCTAGGATCAAAGCCCATCTGATGCCCCTTTTCACATCTTGGCAACCTTTATCACCGCCTCGTCCTCGCTATATACAACGTTTCTAGTACTCCTGCTATATATCCTCGCATACACCTCAGATGCATTGGGAGTGAATGGCAGATCATCTATACTAGCACCCCCTCTAGTGCTGATTATACTATCGATAATGGCTCTTGCCAACTGGTACTGAGATAGGATCAGGATCTTAGCCTCGTCCTCCTTAATGGAGACGATATAGTTCCAAAGAGCATTCCTAGCTATCGATGTGAGAGAAACTATACTTGATAATGAGACCTCTGAGGCCATGACCTCCTTCCTGATCTCCTGCAATTCACTGACAAGCTTAGGAGATCTAAGTTCTAGACCCCTCACCGCCTGGGGATCCAGCCTTTCAAGCAGGCCCTCAACCCTCTTAACCTTCTCTAGATCCTTTATAGCCCACTCCAACGCCGAGAGGAGAAGCTTTCTTAGCTCCTCAACCTGTTTCTCCAACCCTAGAACTCCTCCTACCCCTCTGCACGAGTCTTTAATCGAGTCGGAGATCGTTTTAAGCATCTCCAGATCTTTTCCCCTCAAGACACTCTCTAGCCTGGATACCGTCTCAAGAATGTTTGGACATGCTGACACGAGTCTCGGACCAATATTTTCTTGAAGGGATTTCCAGAGGCCGGCTAGAAGCTCTATAGCATCTACGTAGCTACCGGTGTTCATAAGCGATAATGGGTTCACATAGGTCTGAGGAGGCGATATAGATGCGTCTCCGAATAGCCTGTTTGTGCTCTCAATGCTTTTAACATATAACTCGTAGAGGTGGGCTACAGATGATCTGATCTTACCAATGTATTCAGAGTAGAGGTTAAGGAGATTCTCAAGATCCTCTGTCCTCGGAAGCTCAGAGATCTCTGGGAGGAGGTTCTCTCTGACACCAGCTTCCTTTAACGAATAGTTACACTTCTTACACGCTGAATCCAGCTCCAGGATCTCCTCAGCAACTCTACTCCTTAGCCTTACATCCATTTCCCTGATCCTCTCCATATATGTTGTTCTAATTCTAGAGAGAGCCTCATCCAACATGGGTTTCTTGGCTATTGAGAGCCTAGCCCTGGTGTCTCTGAGAGCTGCTCCTATCTCCTCCAGCTCTCTTGTCTCTTCACTTAGATCTATATAGGGTGCTCTGGACAATATTAACTTTATCATAGACGATAGAGAGGCATATCTCCTCTCGCCCTCTGCAATAGCTTCTCTCAGAGCCTCTCTAGCCTCTTCAGAAGCCTCAAGCCTTATTAGAACGATCTCCTTGGCTGAGAATAGAGCTCCCAGAAGTATCGCCCCTACGAATAGATACTCAAGGCTCGCAGGATCATCCCCGAAGCCGGTCTTATAACCCCCTATATTTCTAGGAGATAGCGAGAGCAACAGTATTGAGAAGACACCCACAGAGGTTAATGAGGCTATCAAGGGTCTTGTGGCTCTTCTAGCAATCTCTCTACTCTCAAGCTGGGGCATGGAGTCATATAGCCTCAGAACGCCTCTAGTCACGATGGCAGCGAATACAAAGGATATTGATAACGATATCAAGGGGGCTATAAGGGTTAGAACCCCTCCCCCGCCTAGATATGTAACTACATCTCTCCACCTATCGCTAATCACATCCTGGGGAATTCCTGAAACAAATACATTGAGGCTTGGTATGGGTTTCCTGAGATTCTCTCCGAGATAAGCTAACTTAGAGATGAGAACAGGTAGATCGCCGCTACCCCTGAGGGCATTCTCGAGAATTATTAGGGGCAAGGATGTTGCTATAAATGAGTAGGCTGTTGGGACTATGCTACCAACACCCCTCACCAGGGAGGGCATTACCAGTAGTATAGGGGCTAGATAGAAATAATCAGTTAGAAGGAGCGCTGATGCCAAAGCCGCTGAGGAAACCGCTAGCGGCTCGAAGATCCCGCTCAACATGTTGAGAGCTAGTATAGCTAGTATAGCTGCTGTGGAAAGCCATATCACTTGCCAATTAACATTAGATGTCGAGGGGCTCGGCGGGAGAACAAATCCTAGGAACTGCCATGCTATGGAGAAAAAGACTATAAGGGCTAGAAAGGTATCAGAGTATCCGGGCAATCTGAAGTACAGAACCCCCAGGATCAGCGATATTATAAGAGGTATCACAGGCGCCCCTGGGAGAAAAGGGATTGTGGTCATAAACACGTAGGAGGATATCATTATGAGAATAGATGCTATAACTGAGTCTGTTAACCTCCTAACCCTCGGCACCTTAGCTCTCGAGATCCCTCTACACCCAAAATATTATTCATACGCATAGGTTAATAGATATTTAGGGTAGAGACCGCTTGTCCCTATGGACAAGAGGACAAATCCCGCCCTACAGTGTGGGGACAAGCGAAAGGTCATATGCTGGGTATGCAGTGCTCTCGGAGAGGACGATGATCAGGGCCTTTTAGGCCGAAGACCCTGTATGGGATGATCTACTATAGAATTAAAACCGCTTATTACTTGGAAACCTGATCCTGACCTTTCCCGGTAATCTCTTAACTATCTCATCAACATCTATAGCCTCTAGAATCTCTCGCCTGGCCCCGCTACTCTCGATCCACTTCCTAAGAATATGTTCCGCAGCATCTCTCCTCCCAATATCGCCTGGGATTACTACACACAAGTTAGAAGCTTTCGAGGAGACAAGCTCCTGAGGACCCACTATAATCCTTGGTATCGTCTCACTAAGTATCTCTACACCTACAGCCAGTTCTAGAGGCACTTTCTTAACCCAGCCTTTTTCACCATAGATCATGAAGGACCCCTTCTCAAGATACTGACCCGGCGGGGGTGATTTGCTTACTTGAGAACCTTTTACATAGAACACATCTATAGATCCGTATCCTGCCTGCCAAGCCCTGCTATAGCATGCTGCTATTCTGGCAGCCTCCTCAATAGATCTAAATGTATACTCCCTATCTGTGAAGAGGATCACTGCCGAGCCTCCCTGTATATCAGCGTGCAGGAATATATAGTCATCCCTGAGATATTTCTTAACGATCCTCTCATTCTGATCAGCATCCATGCCCCCTATAGCTAGCAAACCCTCGGAGGTTATGATCCAGTGATATCTCTCAAACCACTCCCTCCTCCTAAGAGTCCTAATGGTGCTAATGACTCTTCTCCTCTCGATATCGGCGTGAACACGCTTAGCCTCTTCCTGGAGCCTGGCAATTTCCTCGGATCCCCTAGAGATCCTCTTCTCAAGTTCCGAGATCCTCTTCTTAATCTCGAAATAGTTCTCCATGAAAGAGAGTCTGGGATCGAGTCTATATTTATAGCCCTCTATCTTAAGCTCTAGAGAACCATTACTAATAGATGATATAGTATTATCAAGGGTATTGACGCACATACTAGATCTTCTTTTAGCACATTCGAAAAGATCCTCAAGAATCTGGTAATTCTGATTAATATATTCCAAGATCCTCCTCATAGCCTTCAACTTCTCCTCGGCATCGATTATCTGGGATCTCAATTTCTCGATGCTCTTCTCGATCCTAGAGAGCTCGGGGGACTTTTGCAAGGCCTTGGTAACCTCTATCTGGGAGTAGAATGTATCGATAGCTTCATTGAAGCTTGGGAATCTTCTAAATACATATCCCAAGGATATTAAGTGCTTAGGCTCAAATGGGTAGAAGCCATATAGAGATCCGCTTTGATCTAGAACGATCCCAGGGACGGGGGATTTCTTAACGCTTAGTATGAAATCAACCACACCCTCCAAAACACTTCTGATAAAGCTGGCTCCTAGATCCGTAGGCCTCAGATCCTTCTTAATCCCAAGCCTATATATAGCCTCTTCAGCCACATCAGGGGGTATGTTAGCACCGGTTATGATCCCTCTAACGATATCATAGCCCCTCATGACCCTCTCACTAAGCCTAGACAGATCCTCATTACATATGCCTGGCTGTTGAGGAGGGTAGACATATCTACTCCCAATCCTCACCTCCCTATCCCTTGCTACGAGCCTTCTACTCACAATCTTCACAACATCCGAACTATCGACCACAGCTATTACCCCCCTAGGAATGAGCTCAGCTATGAGCCTGTATCCACCTTCACTCTTGATCACATTCATCTCAACTATCCTCTCACAGGGCTTATGAGATAAACTATTTATAGCCGAATCTCTCAGATATCTTCTGAACAATGTAATCACATGGGGCAGCGCATCACCTCTTCTCTCAATAGCTCTATTCGTTATGTATAGAGCCTCACCAGGCATTATAGCCAGGCTTATCGGCTCTCCACGAGATCTACGAATCCTGAGGATTAGCCGATCGCTATCGCCATATATATTATCTATATATCCATTGACAATATTGCCAGCATTCTCAGCAAGCCAGATATCTATATCAACCCACGTCATCGCTCTCTTCATTTTCCGCTTGTCCCCCGATGGTTATTGATTGTCGCCGGTATTCATTTGTTTTGGATTGCTTAGCTTCTTGATCCACGGGTTTTTAGCCCTGTGGCATCGGGGACTCCCACCTCACCACAGAGACCTGGGGATCTCTATGGGTTCATTGGTGGCTGTTGAGCCCAGCGGCACCGGGCTCCCATCTAGGGCTAGGCCTAGAACCCCGAAGCCCTTCTGGGCATAGCCCTCATGCAGGGCTTCGGTCTCGGATGCTCTTAAGGTCATCGCATCCCGAGGTCTCTCCACACCAAGATACAGCAGAGATTATCACCTCATCATCAAAATAGATAGGGATTGGATGCTTATAAGCTTAAGACTAGATAACAAACGAACATAAAAGCATTCCTGCTGAGAAAGACTGAAAAATTTCTTGGCTTATGGATTTTTCTCCTTATTGATGAGAAATAATAGAGCCGAGATATAGAGGATTTGGGTAGTGTGTGGAAACATGCTAGCTTGTTCTCTGTCTGACGGGTGGGTGGCTGATGGGGTTTAGGGTATTTCTAAGTAGCTTCTATGGGATATTTTTTATGAGACTCATCATTGGTTTCGCCACTGGGATCTCATTTTCTATCTACAGGCTATATTATGGAGGTTCACATATATGGAGCTTCGCTATAAGCACTGTTTTCATGCTCGTAGGACTTGCAATCTATCACATAATATATATGATATTTCTAACACCACGAGGAGAGAGGGCTACTCGCATGATATTAACGCAGATTGCCGCACACTACATAGGCTCAATTATATTGATTGTATAGACATTCGGACCCTTTTCATCTTAGGCTTCAGGATTATCAAATAATCTAGGAATAGAGGGATAAGAAGTAGCCAGCTCCTGATCTCTGCTATAAAGTGTAGATCTTGAAACAATATCTCCTATTCTAAGGTATAGGGTCTACTAGAGATCCTCATTCACACTAAAACATATGGCGAAAATTAGTCAACCCTGCTGATTGCTGGTTTTCTAGATAAGAGGGTTCTCAGTAACAGCATGCCCTTAGATAGTCATTAATTGTTACTGATTTACTTCTGTTCTGGATTTGTTATACTTCTTAATTCACAAGAAGGTTATAATTTCTCTGTGACCATCAAGAGATCTCCACCTCCTTAACAGAGATCTCGGGGCCCCTTGGGTTCAATGACCAGCTATTGAGCCCAGTAAAAACAGGCTCCCATCTAGGCTTAAAACCCCAAAGCCCTTCTGGGAGAGCTCTTATAAAAGCTCTCATAAAGGGCTTCAAGAGCTCTTAGATAGATGTTCATCAAGGTTACAACTGAAATCCTCGCCATTTATGGCGGGGGTGAATAGAAAGATTTATAAGTTTTGTTAATCCTGATCTTTTTGGAGAAGCTCTATGGCCTCTGGCGATGAGGGGTTGCTAACCCTTTCAATTGGAATGAGGATTAGTCCCGAGCCAGGGGCTATAGAGCTCCTCAAGAGATACAATGTAGCTCTTAACTATGCCATAAACAGGATCCTGAGCCTAGATCTAAGAAGCATTGGGAGGGTTCACAATGCTCTATATAGAGAGCTGAGGGAGTGGTTTGGGCTTCCATCAAGGGTTGCTGTTGACTGCTATAGGGATGACCTTGCAAATGCCAATGCCTGGAGGAACAATCCTAAGAAAGGGAGAAAGCCTAGGGTTAGGAAGCTATCTATGCCTCTGCACCAAGGCTCGGGATACAGGGTTAAAGAAGGCTATGTGGAGATCATAGGAGGGGTAAGGCTTAGGATCATTGGCTAGGACAGGAGATATGATCAGTATGAGAATGGAGAGGCAAGGCTAGTCTATAGAGATGGAAAGATGATACTGTGGATATCTAAGAAGGTGCCTAAGCCGCAGTCTTACCAGCCTAGGGATGTTATAGCTGTAGATATCAATGAGAGGAAGATAGTATATGGAGATCACGTGATCAATGAGGAGATAGACACCAAGATTAATAGAGCCCATAGATGGAAACTCCTTGCCGAGAGCCTCCAGAGGAGATACTCCTCTCCAAGGTATCCTGCTTGGAGGAGGAGAAGAGGGATCCTGAATAGAATAAGATCCTATCATAGGAAGGCTAGGGATATCCTTGAGGACTGGGCTAGGAAAACCTCTCTTGAGATAGTGAGGCTTGCTAAGAAGCTTGGATATGCAGTCGCTAGAGAGGATCTCAAGGGGCTGATAAACTCCCTGAGGAAGATCGAGAGCAAGGATCACAGAACAAAGCTCATAATAATGGGGTATTCAAGGCTTGGGAAGTGGATAGACTGGCAGGCTATGAAGCACGGATCACCACTAGCAATAGTGGATCCTAGGGGGACATCCTCAGAATGCCCAAAATGCGGTTCAAAGCTGGAGGAGAACGGATATAGAAGATTAAAATGCCCTAGATGCAGCTTCGAAGCAGATAGAGACGTTATAGGAAAGCTCAACATAAGGAAGAGGGCTTTGAAAACACTAAGGATCAAAGCAGATCTCGGGGGAGCTCTGACCCCCCTCACTGCCCCTCAGATGACAGATGTATCCCCGAATAGATGGGGGGGGGGACCGATGAACCGCCCTAAGGGAACCCTCGCCCCCTAGGGCGGGGAGGAGGTCAGAAGATTATCATAATTTAAATATCTCTGGTTACCTATAGGTGCTTATTTATATATGGGGAAGAAATGTTAGGCTTAAGCATGTAAGCCTTTAATCCTTAGCCATGTGTGCAGAGCCTAGAGGAAGCGATGATCTTTGAAGCTCCCGAGACCCTGGATAGAGGCCTGTGGTGTAGGGCTTGGCAGGGCTCATGAGACCCAGGCGAAGCCTGTGAACCCTGGCCTAGGCCCAACCCCGCTAACAATCGTGGAGAACATCCTATCCATGTAAATAGATAATATTTTTAGTATTTTTAGGATAGGGATACTAAAGCGATTTCTCTGGAGATGATCACTAAACCCGTTTCCATAGCTTGACTAAGATTTAATTAGATCTAAAACTGGGGCCTAAGATATTAACAAAAAACATTGGCTATGATCCGTAGTTGTTGATGTTTTAATTGCCTGGTTATTTGTAAAGGCTTCTTTAGTTTCGTTCAGATCTAGTATGGTATTAATGTTAATCCGATTCCATAGGGTATCATGGAAAGCAACATGACTGCTATACAGTATCCAAATATATCCCTTGCCCTTACACCGGTTATACCTAGAAGGGGTATTGCCCAAAATGGTGTGAATAGGTTTGTCCACATGTCTCCAGCTGCATAGCTTATTATTGTTTTTCCGATCGGTACGCCAAGCGTTGCTGAGACCCTTGACAAGATCTCTCCTGTAGCAACCCACTGCCCACCGCCGGATGGGATAAATATGTTGATCAGGCCTGATAACAGCCAACTTATAGCTGGCCAAGTAAATGGCGTACTTAAAGAGGCTATAGCCGATGCAATTACCGTGGCGAGGTTAGGCCCTCCCGGGGTGACTGATGTGTGTTGCACCAGGCCCATTATTGCTCCATAGAATGGGAACTGAAGAATTATTCCAGCAACGGCTGGTGTCGCCCTGGCTATAGCTCTCATATATGCTATTGGATTCATGTATAGGAGGAAGCCTGCTAATATGAATATACTGTTTAGTGAGTCTAGAGTTAGTCCCACGAAGAATCCTCTAGGCATGAACCAGAATATCAGTGTGATTAGGAAGACCAGGGCTGTTAGTCCTGCGAGAATTTTACTGTTCTCAAGTATATCGGCTATAGTTTTTTCCTCAGCTCTCTCAGAGCCTCTGACAGCTACCTTTTCCTTCTCTATCTCCTCCCTAATGATGTTGGGAGCAAGAACATCGATCCCCCTTCATCACCTCTTCCCTCTTGGGTGCTAGGGCCCACATAACCGCGATCCCGAATATCGTGTTCAGCATGCTGAGCGATAAGGCATATGGATGAAATATCGTCTGATCTAGAGGAACGAGTTCCGAGCCAAATAGATCCTTAAACAACTTTGAGAACACATGATCTGGAGTATTTGATAACAAACCAGATGAGGACGATAAACCCCAGTGCCATGTTAATCCAAGACCGAGATAGCCTGCAGTACAGACCACTGGGTAATGAAGCGGTCTTCTCTGCCTATAGAACTCTACACCTTCAATCTGGCCAGTACGGCTTCCACTATTAATCCAAGACCCCAGTGTATCCATGAAACGATCAGTGCCACAGCAGCTGTTAAAGCAGCCGCCTGCTTCGTTGTCTTGGGTTTCCTAGCTAGCCATGCTAAACCTCTATAGACAATTGGATGATACGCAATAGCAAAGCCCGTCACTAGAATTAAGCTCATCTGCATAGCAAATGCAAGAAGGCTCCATAAACCTCTGTAGAAGGCATTTACAAAGAGCCACTCCATAATTTTAGGGGGCTCATAACCTCATAGGGCTTCATAATAACTATAGCCATGAGTATGGTGATAAGAACCAAGATCAATGCGAATATCAAAGGGTTGGGCATCCATCTCTCAACATTTCTAGAAAGCGCTAACCCAAAACGCTCTGCCCAAGTTTCTCTAAAAGACCCCACGAGAATTCCCATGTCTATTATCTTTAAGAAAAAATTTAAGTTTAGTATTAAAGCTTGGCAAACCTCGCTTTAAAGGCGGGGTAGGGTTTTTAGAGCATCAGGCTTTTAAACCTATGTGTTGTATTGTGTGCTAGGGATCGGGTATCTCCTTCCGTGGATGAACGTGCTAGAAGGTTGACCCAAGAGGGAACGATTCCTCGATCTGCACCCATGGATGGGCACCCCGACTCCCTCCAAGCCCTAAGAGAGAGATTGAGGAGAGGCTTAGCGAAAACTGGAGAGCTGTTAGGCTAAGACTGCTACCATCAGGGTGCGAGCATGAAAGCCTAAGGTATCGGCTTAGCACGTGCAAGGCTCTGGAATGAGCTTAACTATGAGAAGAGGCATGCATTCTTCAAAGAGGGCTAACAAAAAGAGCTATGAGATTAATAGCAAGTATTATTAAATGAGATCCTATGTGTTAATGCTCAGGCTGTTATACAGAAGGATGATGGGGCTTGGAGCACATTCTTCAAACAACTAGATCTGAGGAAACAGGGTAGGCTGCCACCGCATATCAAGAAGGTTTCTCCTCCAGGCTATTGGAAAGACAGGCTCACAGGTAAGAAGGAGATACATATATTCATTAGAAGCAATAGAGACTACCTAGAACCTATAAATGAGAACGAAGGCTACCTGGTGCTCGTGGACTTCGGTCTAAGAACTAGGTATGCTGGTAGGATCAAGTGGAAGGGTAAGCAGGGGAGGCTAGAGATAAAACACGTTGATGGCAAGTGGTTCGCCCTCGTACTAATAGAGGTGGGGAGAGAGTCACCAAAATCCAACAAGAGGGGCTATGTAAAGCCTAACTATAGAGGTAAAAAGAGTAGGATTATAAACCCTAGATCTATTAAGCAGAGGGATTCCATAGGAGACAAGGAGGCTTTCATCGATATGGGGGCTTAACAACTTGTTTGCTGTGGCAATTTCGGACGGATCAGCTATGCTTATCAAAAGCGGAACGATCAAATCCGAGTACTATTGATGGAAAAGAGAGATAGCTACATACTAGGCTGTGAGGGATCTGCTTAGAAATGCTGGGTTCCCAACATGGAAAGAGTATCATGAGAGGTATCTTAAAGCAATGTATAAGAGGGATGAGAGGCTTAGGCATCTCTACATAATAGCGATCAGGTTTCTAGCTGATGAGCTATATAGCAGGGGTGTTAGGAAGCTATACATTGGATATCCATACATGCTTTCACAAAACAATGGCAATGGGTATAACACTAACATATGGTGGTGTAGGAAGATAGTACTATGGATCGTGGATATATTCATGGAATACGACATAGAGGTTGAGCTCCTACCAGAGGATTACACAAGCAAAAAGTGCTCAACATGCGGGGCAAAACATAAGAACGGCAGAATATATAAGAAGGCTATATATACAAGAGACCGGAAAGAAAATAAACGCAGATATAAATGCTGCGTTGAACATAGCGAGAAGGCTAGGCTATAGAATAGAGATATCTAAGAAGATAGAGAGCTACTTGGTAACATATAATGGAGTAAAGCTATTAATCCCTCTCCAGGGGCTAACACCCGAGACCCCAGCATAGAAACCCAGCCCCTTAAGGGCGGGGAGGAGTCATAGTGGGAATGGCTGGGATTGGGAAAACCTCTCTTGCAGCTCGATATGCTAGCGAGTATATGGGCCCTGTCCTCTGGAATAAAATTAGTGAAGGAACCAGTTTCTTTCAGCTTATTAGGAGGATCTCTCTTCCTAGCCTCTATAGGGCTGTATCCTTTTATGTTAATAGGATTTTCTTATATCCGTTTGTTATCTGGTCTTAAGCTTATAAGCATCTAATTCCTAGCTATTTTGATGATGAGATAATGATCTCTGCTAGATCTTGGTGTGCAGAGATCCGGGATGCTATGATGCTCAGAGATCTCGAGATCGAAGCCCTTTATGAGGGCCCTGCCCAGAGGGGCTCGGGGCTCCAAGCACAGATGGGAGCCCCTTTCCACTGGGCTCCACAGCCCTCTCGAGAAGCCTCCCAGGACATATTGCCCGGGAGGTGGAGTGGAGGGAGCCCCCGACGTCACAGGGATCAAAACCCTGTGGATCAGGAAGCACAGCAATCCCAAACAAATGAATACCGGCGACGATCAATGACCATCGGGGGATAAGCGGAGGGATAGACTCAGGCTAAGGCTGTTCTATAGATGGTATAGTGAACGTGTTAGACTAGGAAAGCTAAGCGGTATCTTCAAGAGGCAGGGCGATCTGAGAAAGGATGATCAATATAGGTATGAGGCTAGAAAAAGTTAGAAGCAAGATCTAATCGATCTATAGGTTTCTCGGGGCTATTTTCAAAGGCTTTTCCACTATCTATATCTCACTATCTATATCTTCTAACCCTTCGTTCCTCTAGATCTGCTTCTGCAAGGATCGTGGCTAGCTTTATCTTTATCTCTGGGAGCTTTGCTTTGATAGCCTCTAGATACTCTTGATCCAATTGGATCTGCGATAAGACCTCTTTACCCTGGCTAGTGACAGATAGCTTCTTCCCCTGCCCGGATTCTAGGAGACCTACGTATAGCATCGCGATTATATCTTCTCTAAGCTCCTTTGATGTCGGTATGCCAGCTATATCTAAGAACCTATACCCCAGATCCACCCCCGCTGAGCTGAGCTCCCTTATAACATATGATAATCCCTTCTCATCAACACTTCCTAGCTCTGATATCAGGTGAAGAACCTTCATAGCTCTTTTATTACTCTTGACGCTCTCGAGAGAGATCACGGGCCTCGTAACGATCTTAAGCTCCTTGCTCTTAGTTTGCTGCGACAATACCAACACCCCTTAATATGTTATTAAGGGGGTATATGAGCACCTAACTTACCCCCTAGCAGTTTCTTGGGTTTGTATCCTCGTGGCCTCTTCCCTCAGACCCTTCAGAGAAAGATCTAGGAGTCTCGAGACTATCTTTCTACACACCTCGCTCTTCATAGCCTCGAGATATCTTCTGAGCTGGGGCTCGACCCTAACTATGTCGTCTAGAGCCTCGTTACCCCTCGATACTAGCTCGAACCACTCGATAATCTGCTTCTTTGCCCTCTCCAGGATGCTATATCCTATCCTAGCTCCCTCGTGTGAGAATGCCACTATATCTGGCTTGAGGGATAAGAGCTTCTCTAGGGATGATAGATAATGCTGATATCTAAATGGCGGGGGGGTTGTTGGGTATAGAAGATCCTCCCCTACTATGTATATGCCAGCTGCATCTCCCACAAAGAGAGCCCCCAGATCCTCGGCATATATGGATAGATGGTGGGATGCATGACCAGGTGTGTATATTATTCTCAACCCTATTCTCCCTAGAGAAACCGCTGAGGAGTCCTGGAGCTCCCTAACATCTAGATCTGAGGCGTTCTCAGGCCTGCCATAGATATCCCCAACCTCTCCGAGAAGCTCTCTTGAAGACTGCCAAAGCCTGCTCGGATCTACAACATGTTTATGACCTATGGGATGAACCATTATAGGCGTCTTACCGCCGAGCATCCTTGCTAGAGATGCTGCACCTCCCCCGTGGTCTAGGTGAATATGTGTAAGCAGTATCAGCTCCACATCCCTCGCTGTGAATCCTAGCTCCACGAGGTTGTTTAATAGCTTCTCAGCAGAGCTCCTGGGACCCGGATCTATTATCGCCACCCTCCTCTCAGGATCAACTATAACGTATGTCTGGATATGATGCTCACATCCAGAAGGCCCTGTCTCAATAGAGTATATATCCCGAGCAACCCTGTGCCAAACCAAGGGAAACTCCGGAGATAGATTAGGTAGAAACGATAATAAGGCGAACTCTCTATAGAGAAATTCAAGGAAAGCTATAGAATCTATGGAGTTCCTCATCCAGGGTCTATATATGATCTGAGGATCATTCAGGGTTATAAGGGCCTCTGAGAACCCCTTCTTGGGATGGCTTTGAGAGCAGCGGAAATCTTGATCCTAGCCCTGGCTCTGCTCTACGTGATAGCCTCTATATACTATATATCTAATGACTATCTCAGAAGGCAAAACCCAGCAAGCGGGAACATGCCAAACCTAAGCAATCTCCCCAGCAATTTGAGCGGCCAAGACCTATACCTAGTATATAGATTAAAAGGCTATGTAAACATGAACGGGAGCATCATAAACATAGATAACGCACAAACAAACCTCAACGCTAGATATGTAGAGGTGCCAACCGCTATAACAAACGCAACTAGCAACCAGACAACCACAAACTCAAGCACTGAGGAGGCATATTACTCCGTAACAGCTAGCGGCGATCCCCTAATTATCTGGATCCTCAGGAATCTAATAATGCTCACCTACAACATCACAGACCCAAGCTTCTCAATAGGACAGGGATGGAAAGCAAGCAAGCCCAGCGATATCTTCGGCAACACATCCCTTTTCGAGAAAACAGGTGGTGGGGAAATCAAAGGAGCAGGATCTAACCTTACTATTAAATATATCGAATATACATTAAAACGCAATGGAGATACCATAGTAATATGGATTGATGAGAAAACAGGGATCCCAATACTATGTAGGATCAATACATCGTGGGCGAACTTAGAGCTTAGACTCACCTACGCTTCATAGAAGTTCCAGCTCTAATATCGACAGATTCGTATCCACTGCTGTCCTGAAAGTGTTTTTAGGTTTCATATTGATTTATAAGGTTTGGCAGAAAATTCTTGCAAAGCCCCACAATGCAGGTAAGGATAGAGACCCAAGTGGGGCTCATGCAAATACCGAGAGGTAGGATAACCCAAAGCGGGGTTTCCCTACAGCAATGAACTCCAGGAATCAATTAGGATAGAACTATGGGTAGGAGTCTCCATAGACAGGCGGAGTCGGTGATATGGATCCGATGAAAAGGGATCCCGAGGGCTGTGAAGCCGAGGAAGGGAGGTTTGATCAAAGATACCAAGCCCAGCGAAACCCGAGTCCCAACCGCTTGTCCCCCGATGGTTGTTGATTGTCGCTGGTATTCTTTTGTTTGGTGTTGCTTTGCTTCTCGATCCACAGGTTTTGATCCTGTGGCATCGGGGGACTTCCGCCTCCTCCAAAGAGACCTAGTGATCTCTATGGGTTCATGGGTGGCTGTTGAGCCCAGCGGCACGGTGCTCCCATCTAGGCTTAGAACTCCGAAGCCCTTCTGAGCAGGGCCCTCATACAGGGCTTCGAGGTTCTAGGCATAGCTCTAGATGAGGGCACAGCGTCCCTGAGCTCGACAGCCACTAGCGAGCCCATAGAGATCCCAAGATCTCTATGGGGGCGGAGATCATCGACGGTCACAGGGAAACCATAGAAACCCTGTGGATCAGGAAGCACAGCAATCCAAAACAAATGAATACTGGCGACGATCAATGACCATCGGGGGATAAGCGGGATCCGAACTGTACCCCCAACTTGATGATCATTGAGGCGGAAACTATGACCTCCACCAGAGGGGTAACACTCGAGACCCCAGCATAGAAAAGATGATCTTCTATAGAATTGAGGGAGGGGTCATAGAAGCGTGAAGCTATAAAGCTATAAGAACTGAGAGGTTTCTGTCTAAGGGTGGAAACTCTGGGCATTTGCACAGGTAATGAGATATCCAGATATGACGGAAAATAGTTAAGATTCGCTTTTAACCTAGTATTATGTCGTATATATAGTCATGGATCTCGAGGGCTATCTCAGGTAGTTCGCCTTTCTTAATAGTCTCTATAATCTTTTCTCTAGATGGGTTGCCATTTTCATCTCTATATATGGGGTTTCCCTTTTCATCTACATAGTATATGGTTCCCAATAGATCCTTAGCTGTTTTGTGATCTTTATCCGCTATCGTGAAGAGAACTCTAGCTGGGTGCTGTATATATAGCGGGCATAGAATGTGTCTCTTTAAAATATCCATGATGAGGGGAGCCTTTGATCTATCGAATCTCGGTGCATATGCTCTTACCTTCTTGATGATTGCTTCTCTATCGCTGATCTTCAATATCTTTGAGATTCTTTCGGCTGCCTCCTCATAACTGATCCTGGGCATATAGTCTGGGTATTTTCCATAGGTCTCGGAAAGGATCTCCTTGATCTCTTCGACCTTTTCAAGCATGTAGCTAACCTCCCTGGGATCTGCTTTCTTGATTATCTGGAGGACCTTGTTGGTGTCGATGCTAGGTGGGTAGGCTAGCATCTGGACCACTTTATCTACAGCTGCCTCCCTCTCCTCTGGCGGTAGATACTTATCAGCCAGGATCGATGCCACGACCCTTATAGCTGCGATCCTGTCGAAGTCGTCGAAGAAAGCTCTGGTCCACTCATTATGAGCCTCCCATATCTTCTCAAAGATCTCCTTTGTGAGCCTCGTACCAGCTTTAACCTCTAGCCAATCCCTAGCCGGGAGAACACCGTCTTGAGTTAAGGCCGGCATCCTTATCCAGCCATCTCTGGTGATGCTCGCTTCTCTATTAAATAGTGTCCAGAGCCATGTGATGAAGATCCTGTATGTGGCGACATCGTTCATGAACCTAATGCATCTGCCTGGAAAGAGCTTGTAATCGTCTATTGCAGCAGCAAGGTTCCCATTGAGGACTTGGAAGCCGTAGTTTGCTGCCATGTAGAACGCGTGTTGAATATTCTCTACTGTGATCTCGTTTCCAGATATATCGTATAGAGCGTCCCAAAGATCTCTACCAAGTATCTTCATAAGCTTCTCGGGAGCATCTAGATCCTCTCTAGCAATCACCATAGGGGTTATCTCACCATCCTCATTAAGCAGCCCAAGCCTTGAGAAGAGGAGCCTCTCATCCCTTGTAAGGCCGCTGGTAACCGATGGGGCCACGGGCTTGCCATCAATAATCACCCACTCCTCCCTAGCGCTCACCAGATCCTGGAGCTTCTCAAGAGGGGTCTTAAGCGGTATGGTACCAGCCTCAACATATCTCTTATCGGGGCTAGCAACCCAGCTCTGCCTATAGAGGTCATAGAGCCTCCCTTCAAACTTACCCTCAAGGATCTCCCTGAGCGTCGGTCTCTTAAAAGGCTTCTTATCGGTCACGAATATAAGGCCTATTAGCCTCTCCCTAAGCTTATCCAGGAACATAGCCCTCAGGGTCACAGGGTTGTGTCTAGCCCTCCCATAGGGATCTGATTCTTGGTAGAGCATCACAGCAGCCATACCACCTATAGCCCCGCTATTCGTGAGCTCCTCCCTCCCATTGAGGCCCGAAAGCAGCATCATGACCGCGTTATACCTCTGATAAGCCATCATATGGGGAGACACCATGCCCATGAGGACATTATTCTGGGGATCTGGTAGAACCCTCTCATCCTTCCACATCTCGATGAGAGAGGCCGTGTAGTCCCATCTACCCACGTTAAGCCCTATGAGCCAGTATCTCCATATCCAGAGCACTATCGGGAGATACCTACCAAGAGAAGCCTCCTCATACAGGGCTTTGAACTTAATTATGCTTCCAGGCCTCTCAGCCCCTAGAGCCTGTTCAAGCCTCCAGAATAGCCTCGCTATTATAAAGGCTTCTAGGGGTGACTGTGTCTTGGGCACATAGATATAGATCCTCCTACCGATCTTTCTGAGGGATTCATAGTTATTAACAACGTGGATCGCTGCATCAACGATAAAGGAATATGCAGGCCTGCCATTAACCCTAACATGCTGTGTCACTAGATGTATCCCGGGGATCCTGTGGAAGCTCACTGGCCATCTCTCTATAGGCTTTTCAATTCTATACCTCCTCTCCAAACCTCTCTTAATAGCGATCGCCTCGAAGATCTCTCCTGAGAGTATCCTCTTCTCATTATCCCTCGAAGCCCACAACCCTATGGGCTCACTCTCAGAAACACCATAAGGCCTATAGTCAGGGGGTGCTGCATCCTCATTATCAGGGCCCATTATTGATACCACATCGGCGTTGATCTGCTTTATAGCCATATCAAGAGGATGCCAAGGCCCGGTCAGCTCTAACCCAGGATTCTTTAGGGGATGAACCTCTGGGGGTATGGATTCGTGCTCGTTAAGCCTCCACGCAGGTTCCCTACCTAGGAGATTGTTTATAAGCCCCTCTACTATCTCCCTATAAGTTAGAACCCTTCCATCAACAGGATCTTCGAACCTCTCATCCCATCTCGGAAAGCTGTATCTCTCTCTAACACTTGCCCTTGAATCCAGAAGCATTCTACGCTCTTTAAGAGCCCTCTGAACCAGGGGCCCTAGCTCCATGTGCAATGATCCTATGAGTGTCTTTAAATCAATTAGCCTCCCATTTACAACCCTTGGCTCAAGGAGGTGGGGAAATCTCAGAGCTTCCGCGCTAAAGCTCACCTCCACCTTAACTCCCATCCATATCCCTTTAGATGTTTAGACTTCCAGCATATATATTATTCTATTACCTTTACTTATTATTCAATTATCATATACTATAGCTCCTCACGATGTCTCATGTAAAATGATATTTAAGCTAAGCAAGCCTCGCCTCCTAGGGCAGTGAGGGCTATATTTAACGCTATTTAGTCACTAGGTTTATGGTGGTTATATGAGGGGTGAAGAACAGAGTATAGATCGATCCCTTTTTTTCAAAGATAAAGTGAAGATAGTAGATCCGAGGGATATGAGGGACGTAAGATCTATTCTATACACCATGAGCGAAACAGCCTACCAGGGTAGGAAACTGGGAGAGGTTTTTAAGATTATAGAGAGCATGCTTAGAGATCCCGAAATAACGGTCTATATGGGACTCGCAGGATCCATGGCTACAGCTGGTATGTGGGGCATCGTGAGCTGGCTGATAGATGAGAGGTATATAGATGTCCTGGTATCTACGGGAGCTAATGTCTCAGAGGATATCTACGCTGGCATGGGCTTCCCCTATGGTAGGGGGGCCCCGTGTATAGATGATAACCTCCTGCTTAGATATAGGATAGATAGGTTCTACGATGTATATGCTGATGAATACCTCTATAGGGAGATGGAGAGACTGATCAAGGAGTTTATAAGGGATCTGCCGAAGGACTATATATACTCATCAGCCGAATTCCTATACCTCCTCGGCGCAAGGCTATCAAAACTAGGAATAAGATCTATAGCTACATCAGCTTATAGAAAATCAGTGCCAATCTTCGTTCCCGCGATAGTAGACTCAGGATACGGAATAGCCTCTCTACTAGCTCTTAAGCAATATGGGAGAAGGGTGATTATAGATCAGTTCAAGGACTTCGAACAGATGGTTGAGATAGCACTCAGATCCAGAGATACTGGGGTCATATATATAGGAGGGGGGGTCCCGACAGACACTACACAGCTAGTTGCAATTGCAAAGGCCTTGATAGAGGAGATGGAGAGGGGGGAGGATGTGTCTAAACCCCATAAATACGCTGTAAAGATAACCACAGACCTCCCGCAGTGGGGAGGGCTTAGCGGGGCTACGCTGGAAGAAGCTGTTAGCTGGGGTAAGGTTGAGGCATCCAACTCCGCTATGGTTAATGTGGATGCAACTATAGCGCTACCCCTAATAGCTGTTGGCATTAGAGAAGCTGGGATCTCTAGGAAAGGCGTAGACCTCAGATGGATCTTTGAGGGAGTAGCTAGGTATGAGGATAAAATCTAGCGAGCTCGAGAGCTTTTTACAGAGCCAGAGCATATATGTATATAAATATATTGAAGGCCCACTAATTATGAGGGAACACGTAGATCTAATACTAGATGCAGCGAAACAGGGGAAACTATATATAGATACTACGCTAGACCTAGGCCGCAGCAGATCGAGAGTAGAGATCAGAGAAGGCGTAGTACTCATTGGAGACCTCTCGATCCCTATTGAGGAGCTCGATAGAATTGTAGAGGAGGGTTTTCTCTACAAAATAATAGAGGGATCCATCACCAGGCTCGATATGTTTAGAGATGGCAATTACTATAAGCTAAAGCCTGTCGCCATCGATAAGGCGCCCACGATAGAGATAAACGGTGTTCAGATGCACAGAACAGTGGGAATCGATCCCTGGGAGGACGCTAAAACCAAGGTAAGGACCCTCGGAAGGATCAGGGGGTGCAAAGTGCTTGAGATAGGCACAGGCCTAGGCTATTCAGCCTCACACCTAGTCAGATCCGGGGCTTCTCTAGTAGCTTCAATAGAAAAGGATCTAAACGTCCTCGAAATAGCATCATACAACCCGTGGTCAAGGATGCTGAGCAACCCCAGAATCAAAATCATCATTGGAGACGCCTATAGACTAGTAGAGAGTCTATGTAGCGAGTGCTTCGATAAAATTTTTCACGACCCTCCTAGGATAAACATAGCTGAGGAGCTATATAGCTCCGAATTCTACAAAGAGATCTACAGGATCCTTAGAAGCGGGGGAGCCCTCTTCCACTACACAGGAGAGCCTGGAAAACACTCCAACATAAGCTATTTAAAAGGCATTAAGAGGAGGCTTGAAGAAGCCGGCTTCTATAAGATACTCTGGATCGAGGATGCAAAGGGATTCCTAGCCCTTAAATCATAGTTATAGAGAACATTTAGCAAACTAGCGATATTTTGAGAATATGCATCTGCCGCTAGCTATACTTCTGCTACAGGATTAACCTAAGCGTGAGACCGTCACCTATCTATAACTCATAGACCTATTAAGAGCGGTGCACCAGACATCCTGCCTACAGGGTTATTATACTGATGCTATCCATTATAATGCAATATTACGAATAAGGGCTGTATTGCTATAATAACATATAATTTATAGTTAATTAATAAAAACTATAGCTTAATTAGAGTATAAATTAGCCTATTCTGCTATCATTTTAATACCCAATCCTGGTTCATTAAATACCTCTAGAACCCCATTTTCTATTTTAATACCTATTGCTGGGTTATTCTCTAGCAGTAATAGTGATCTCCCTATTTCGCTTACAGTTATATTTGGTATTGAAAAGTAGAGATGTAATCCTGCAGCGTCTAAGATTCCTGTTTGCGCTACGTATGTCCCTATGCTACATTCAAGTCCTCCTTCTTCGGCTATGATTGCATACCTTTTAGTAGTTATTATCCCTTGGCTCAATGGTTTTAATGCGATCATATCTGCAGCTTTCTCATAGACTATTCTTAATATAGTTCCTTGACTTACACTCTCATCAGCAACTATAGTTATATCTGTATTTCTGGTTACTTCTTTCAGTCCGTCTATATCGTGGGATAATACCGGTTGTTCTATGAAGTCAACCCAATATTTCTCTAAACGCTTTATAATTTTTAAAGCTCTCTTAGCGCTACCCCAACTCTCGCCAACATCTAAGTTGAGTATCACCTTATCACCCACTGATTCTCTGATATATTTAACTCTCTCAATATCAAGCGCGGGATCATCTCCTGCTTTCATTTTAAGTACAGTTACGCCATTCTTTACGTAGTTCTCAGCAACTAATGCAGCCTCTTGAGGTGGGAGTAGAGGGATCAGTGATGAAGGCTTGGCTACCTTACCATTAATTTTACCTCCAAGTAATTTATAAAGAGGTATACCGAGATGTTTACCTAGAAGGTCATGAAGAGCTATGTCGATGCTTGCAATTATTATGTCAGGAGCTTTAAACTTCTTGTTAATTCTATTAATGACTTCTATAGTATTAAATACATCCTCACCAATTACTAAACCCTTAATTCTTTTATTGATTAAGTTTGCGAGGTCTTCGATTGGCTCAAACATCTTAGGTAATAACGGCATTTCACCATAGCCCACTAAATCGTTATCTGTATGAATTCTGATAATTAATGTCTCTAAGTACTGTTGTCCTATAACCTCACCCTTTTTAGCGCTTTTATAAGGAAACCTTAACTTAATTCTAAACGGTATTGTCTCTATATTTGAAATCTTCATGAAATAGCATCACCAGCTATGGCTTCACGATCACTTTTATAGGATCACCTATACGTTTCTCAAATACCTCAAACGCTTGTATAATCTCATCTAATGAGAATGTATGGGTAATTATCTTTTTTAAATCTATTTTACCGCTTGACGCTAAGCTAATTACGTGTTCTAAGGCGTTGCGAGCCTCACCTCTAGTACCTTTAATAGTTATTCCCTTAACCGCTATTTCACCAAGTATCAATGGAGTTGGCTCCCAAGTTAAACCAAGCATTAGCAATCTACCTCCCCTCCTTAGCATCTTAACACTTTGGGTTACAGTCTCTGGCGATGGAGTAGTATTTACTACTAAATCGGCGCCTAAGCCTTCGGTCAATTCTAAAACTACCTTAACAGGATCTTGACCCTCTCTAACATTAATCACTACATCGGCGCCTAAAGCCTTAGCTAAGTTAAGCCTGGACCATCTAGTACCAACCATTACAGTAGTACCGGCGCCTAAAGCCTTAGCTAGCGCTGTTGCTGTTAAACCTATGGGGCCTGGACCTATAATAACTACAAACTCACCAGCGTTAATACCTATTTCCATTAAACCAAACATTGAAGTGCCAGCTGAAACAGCCATAGAGCCCTCTTCAAAACTCATGTTACTCGGTAGCTTATGCAGATTCCTAGCAGGTGCAGCTACATACTCAGCAAACCCTCCATTAACTGTAAATCCCAGTGTCCTATGTCCAGGCTTCCCATAATTCAAACAGTAAGAGTAATAACCTACTTTACAGTTCTTACATTGACCACAACCGGCATGAGGCTCTATAGCTACTCTATCACCGATCCTTATTCCAAGTACGTTCTTACCTACTTCAATAACTGTACCTGCAGTCTCGTGACCAGGTATTATAGGATATGCGATATAGTCAGGATATGTTCCATTTTTTATCTCAATATCTGATCCACAGATACCTATACTCTCAACTTTCACTAAGACCTCGTCATCCCTAATCTTGGGTACATCTACATTTTCAATCCTCATATCGTGGGGTTTATGAATAACTAAAGCTCTCATACCTCCTTTCATTTGCAAATCGCCATTATACTTCTCTCTCTAGCCTTTATATATCTATAAAAGCGCTAGGATAGAATATTTTTAATGATCGATATTAATCAATGATCTAAATGATAATAAAACTTCATTAGCAACTTCATAACTATTTATATTAGCATCAATCTTTGAAATATCTATTAGGCCTTCTAAAGCCCTAGCTACATAGCTAATGAATTCATTATCATCGTCAGGTCTATAGAGAGGCCCTCCAGGGGCGTCTAATATGGAGAAACCTCTCAATGGTAATATTAACTTAGCTTTAACTTTATGTCCTACGCTATGAAACTTATTAGATAGGTGTTCAGCTACAGCTAATAACTCTTCCCGTGAAAGTCTAATATTTGTGTTATAAGGGTTATGGTAGTGTGTCTGCCTACCTAAATATTTAGATGGTACTGTATCTGGAGGTCCAAAAACTAAATAGTTAATACTTCCAGGTGTCACTACTAAGGGTATGTCTAACTTCAATGAGTTAACCAGTCTAGCCTTCATGGGTCTATAGATATCGTCGGGAATTACTTCACCAACTAATTCATGCAGGTTTAAGTCAAGAACAGCTGTGAAGAATCCTGACTCAATTAGATCCTCCATAGCAGAACCTCCGGCGCCTGATGCATGAAATACTATAGGTTCAAAATCTAACTTCTTAAGGACGTATACACATCGCCTTGTGAGTCCTCCAGTAGATCCGAGCGTTGTTATGGCAATTCTCTTAGCATTTTTATTAACATCTAGATGCTTTGAACCTCTAATCATACCTATCATAGCATTAGCGGCATTAGTTAGTACTAACCTAGATACCGTATTAGGACCGAACTCCAGATCAGCTACCGAGAACATCATCATTATATCTTTATACTCTATATAAGGTCTAATATTACCTGAAGCTACCGTAGATACTATGATCTTAGGAATCCCTATCGGTAATACCTTCATAGCTATGGACGATGCTGCGGTGCCTTGATTACCGCCTATACCAATAACACCACCAAGCTCTTTAACTAACTTAGCAAGTATTTTACCAGCTCCTAAACCCATAAGCTTTATAGCTTCGTCACGTCTTAACCTACCATCACGTATCTTGCTTAGAAACTCCTCAGGATCTATTGATAACTCTTTCAGCACGTCTTCTCTAGATATATCAGGCCTAACCAAAGGCTCGTTAAGTATGCCTAAGTCTATGATCACTGCGTCTAAGCCTGCTGAGCTAAGTATCTCTTTTAGAAAGAGCGCTTCAGGGCCTTTAGTATCGAGTGTGGCTAGTATAGCCACTAACTTACCCATATTAGAGTGCTCTCTCCTTAAACTCCCTATAATATACCTCTATGCTAATTTTCTTGAGCTCCTTAACAAACTCGGCTAAATGCGTTGAAATCCTCTCAACTATAGCCTTACCCGTCTCAGGGTTTGAGATAAATGGATTGCCTATAGTAGCGTTATCACTATATTCATGGTGTTCTAAGGGGATCCATATATTCTCGCTACCCATGAATTCTATAGTAGGTGTACCATCGGTCTTAATAAACTTCTCGCCTAACCATCTAGGTGCATGAATACTCCTTGGCTGTGCATGCTCCATCTTGACTAGATCAGGCCTATAGTACATAAGTACAGATGTTTCTTCTTCACCTGAATGCCACCCAGGTGCTTCTTCAGGCGGGGATTTAAGGAGATCCTTAATTAACTTTATGTCACGTTCTGTAGGTGTTTTATACCATACAGGCAACGCGCCTGTCTTATAGCGAATGGCTCTTAACACATCGTCTATTACTTTAGTGTTAGAGCCGTGATGCGAAACGAATACCAGCTTATTGAATCCGTGGTATATGAGGCTCAATGCAATATCATATATTAGATACCTAAACGTTCTGCCCCTAAGCGTTATACTTCCATAACCCTTACCCATCTCACCCATATGATGCGGTGAATAACCGTAAGGGACTAAAGGAGCATAAGGCACGTTAGCCTTCTCAGCAGCCTTCTCGACAACAGCCATGGTTATGAAGCTATCAGTACCTAGAGGTATGTGAGGTCCGTGTTTCTCACAACTTCCTATAGGTATTAATATAACGTCGGTTTCTTTGAGCCATTCTTGTACATCTATATAGCTACATTCAAGTATATTATAGGGCCTTTTCGACGACATGTTACATTCCCCAAGCTATTAAGTGGCACGTCTTCCTAATAAGTTTTTCTGGAGTAGTATTAATTTATTTTTAGCAAGTATAATAACTGATGTAATAACTAGAATAACAATACCTATCATGTTTACGAAGTAATCGGGTATTATAAGGAGAAGAGCAGATAATCCGTATAGAACTCTCATATAGTGTTGTAAAGGTTTTATTAGATACCCATTAAGAGAAACCACAGCACTAAATAAAGCTAAAAGGGTGAGAAAAGCCTCAACAGCGACTTCATAGGCATTACCTCCTAAGAGTAGGAGTGATGGTCTAAATATAAATATATATGGCATAATAAATGCTGGCAAAGCCATTCTAATAGCAATAATACCTGACTTTATTGGATCCGCATTAAATATAGCGCATGCTACATAGATAGCTAAAGCTACTGGTGGGGTTATCGTTGAGAATGATGAGAAGTAGAATATGAACATATGTGCAGCTAATGGATGAATACCCATATTAATTATTGCTGGAGCCATTGTTATAGCTACGATTAAATATGCTACAGTTGCTGGAAGGCCCATGCCTAGTATTATACAAGAGAGCATTACCAATATAAGCGCTAACACTAGATTGCCTGCTGAAATCACGCTTAAGGATATCTTTACGCCTAGACCTGTCATCATTATAGCAGAGTATACGAGCGATGCTGAAGCTATAGCTATGCCTAGGCTTATCACGCTATTCATAGCTATGTATATAGCGTCTATCATGTCTTTTAAACCAATCCTAGTTGACTTCCTGATAAGTGATACCATTATAGACGCTATAATGCCGTACACAGCTGCTCTAAAGGGAGAATATCCAGATAATATGTAATACGTAACTACGAATAGAGGTATTATAGTATGGACATAATCTCTTACAATACTACTTCTATTGACAATTGCTGACTGATACCTCCTAATTAATCCTTTAGCTATATCCTTCGAAGAATCCAAATATACGTATATCATTAGGTAAATAAAGCTTAGCAGTCCAGGTAAAAACGCGGCAATAGCTATATCTCTATACGGTATGCCTAAGAGATCGGCCATGAGGAAGGCCGCAGCACCCATGACAGGGGGCATAATGAGAGCTTTAGAAGCTGCCGAGGCTATAATAGCAGCAGATTTCTCGGGCGAGAAACCGTACTCTTTTAACGCAGATTTAAAGGCTGTACCAGTTAGCGCTACATTTTCAGGAGCACTTCCAGACACCATACCTAGTAATAAGTTACTCTGAACAGCAGCTATCCCAGGTCCCCCCTTAATCTTAGTTAAAGGGGAAGTAATTCCTATGATTAGCTTAACTGCCTTAATTTTAGTAAGCAAGGATCCTAACATCATAAACGCTATAACATATGTAGATGCTATGTTCAGCGGTAAGCTCCATAGCCCCTCCCTAGTCATATAGAAATAGCCTATGAGCATATCTAATGGATAGCCACCATGACCCCAAAAACCAGGCATATATTTACCTAGATAAGCATATGCTATAAAGAGCAACGTTGTTAAGGCTAATACCCTGCCTACAAATACCCATGTAAGGGCAATGATGGAACTTATAGCGATTAATCCGAATATGAATTCTACTTGGTTAGGTATTCCAGCTTTATAAGCAACCTCAATATAATTTAATGATATGTAGAAAACTGATATAAGAGAAATTACCATTAAAAATAAGAAAATAATTCTCAAATAAGTCTTATACGTCTCTCTTATAAGTTTTAGAAAAGCTAGTATAAATATTATCTGAAGAAACAGGCTATTTTGCAAAAATGGATCAAAAGGATAAGTTATAAAACTATATATGAATATAAACCCGTAGATTAATGCTATGTACTTACTTATGGCTACTAAAGTATCTGAAATATGGCTTGACATTATAGTTCCCTCATTATCTTCTTATAAAAAGCTTATAAAGCTTTTATAGCTTATCAAAGGACAATTAAAATTTACTTATGTCTTAGGCCTTAACTCATCAGGCACTTTAACACCTATTTCATTATAATATTTAATGACCCCAGGATGTAAGGGTACTGGAGACTTTAATAGTAATTCAGGCGTTAACTCCTTAGCTGCTGGATAGCTGGCTGTGAGATTGCCTAGGTTTTTATAAACACTCTTAACTAACTTATATATGAAGTCTTCAGGCAGATCTGCTCTGGCAACCACTAATGTCCAAGATACTGGAACTAAGGCTTTGCCGGCACCCTCATATTGTGTTCCGAAGTCAAATACTTCAAAGCCAAGATCTGGTAACGCCTTTTTAAGTTTATTAACCTCGTCATTACTTAACGATATCACCTTTAGCTTCTTAGTTAATGCTAATTCCTTATATTGTGATGCAAATGTAGTTGTTGCTGCAGCATCTATCTCACCCTTAGATAGAGCTATAGCAGCATCCGTATGTGTTAGATATGTAGGCACAATCTTAATGCCTAGTGCGTCAAATATCTGTACAGCTAATTGTTCGGTTAAAGAGCCTCTAGTCAGTATATTAACCCTCTTACCATTAAGATCCGAGAATGAGTTTATCGGCGAATCAGCAGGTACTAATATGTGGAAATATGTTAAAGGTACTAGCGGTAATACTGCATATACTTTATAGCCTGAGGTATTATATGGAGGGATGTTATTCAATATTTTTAGGATCTCTCCAGCTGGGGCAACCCCTAATTCGCCAACGCCACTAAACATTTTCTTGGCATTATCTATAAATCCTTGAGTAGCTTCTATCGTAAAGGTTACTTCTGGAATAGATTCCTGGAAAATTTTAATTAGTGCCACACCAAATGTATAACCGCCTCCTCCTGCAACGCCCCCTAGAAATCTTACATGAGTTATTTGAGATGTTGTAGTTCGGGGAAAGGTTACATATGCTATTACTGCGGCTATAATAATCACAGCGATAATACCTGAAATCATATATCTGCTTAGAGCCTTTTTCACTATGCACCCCCTAATAATATTCTTTACCTTAGGTTAATAAATCTGAATATTTATTAAATAAGGTGTTAGCTTTTCCTATGTCTTAAGCATTTTCCTTGCCTAGGTAGTTTTTATGGATACTACTGCTCCCTTGTTCCTGCCCTACACTTCTCATAAGCCTTATTTGAGGGCTTCACTTAATCTATTTTTAATATTTTTACTCATTATTACTTACCATAGCAGGCTGTTTTTGATATACTTTGAATTGCTCTGAGAAGTTCATAATTATATGCTATTTTTGCTACATCTTCCACAAGCTCGGCTATATTAAGAGCCTCTTCAAGATTTCTGCCAGCAGCAACCACACCGTGATTTTTTAGAATTACAGCTCTGACCTTATTGTCTGCAAACGCGTTAGTTACAGCAAGTGCTAGCCTTTCACTCCCTGGAGGAGCTTCTTCTACTATTGGCACCCTAACTAATGCGTTTCTAGCTTCAGTAATGAGCGGTATCTCGACGCCTAAAACTGCATAAGTTGTTGCATAAGGCGAGTGTGTATGTATTACGGCATTTAACTCAGGTCTTGTTCTATATATTCCTACGTGAAATCTCCACTCCTTAGACGGCTCTTTGCTTCCCTCTATTAATTTCCCATTAAAGTCTATAACTACTATATCTTCAGGTCTTAAGGATCTGAAAGGTCTGCCAGTAGCCTTTATAAGCATATATTCTGTTCCAGGGATCCTTACACTTAAATTGCCCCCTGCTGCTGAGATAAGACCTTTTTCATAGGCTAACTTAGCAGTAGCTATGATCTCGTTCTTCATATTAAGCAAGCTTGCTGGGTCTATTTTATACATATCTACATCCCAAAGCTTATTATAAGTCGGAATTATTTAAGTTAAGTATCGTATCTGCTAAAACGAGTATATGTTAAAGGTTAATTTCAAGAGCAACTTTATACTTATATTATTATACCTTTTATTAGAAGCATCTTTACCAAAGGCTGCATGCTTTCATTTCAATCTTGCCAGCTAGCATCTAAGATTCATTAAGGAGAAGAGAAACACCTACATTAGGAGAGCGTAGCTCTTGCTAATATCATCCTCTGCAGCTGTCCTCTTAAGAATTAATGGGATCAAGGAGAGTAATTCTTCAGAAAAGCATATTATTTTCTTTTTTATTATTTCCTTTATCTAAGGGCACTAATATCTTTCTCTCACAGGAAAATATACTCTTCCCTTTATAATGATCTCTCCTCTTTTAAGCATTTTAAGACCAGTAATACCATGAGTAATATGTTTACTACGCTTGCTAAGTCCTGAGAACATAATCCTGATTATTGACGACACTGATTCCTTAATAAAGAATTCAAGGAGCTCTCTTACCATAACCTTTGATTAGTTCTTTCTATTTTACAATATCTGAACCTTAACCTCAATATAGTAATATATTAATAAGGGCTAATATTAAGGAATAGAAGTCAAAATAATCGAGGCTTGTCACTAAATCAGACAAACTCAAGATTTATTGCCTCTTATTAAGACTTAAGCGCTAGTACTTAATTGGCTAATCATAAATAACAACACAATGTTTAGGAATGTCTGGGTTACATAGCTTACTAAGATTATGGCTTTATATTTTATTTACAAGTAAGTGGAAGACATATAAAAGTAGATATAAAGTTTCTATAATTGTTCCAGCAGTTAAAAGTAAAGACATAAATCAAAGATAGATCTTGTAAGGATTGTTCTCTTATAAATAGAGAAAGAGAATAAATAGAATTAAACTTATATGATTATCCATATCTAGTTTGTCCAAATAATATTCGTAGTACTAACAGAGATTGCCCATGATCGATTTACTATGAAGGGGCTAATCTCTCTTAAGAGCAGAAAAAGTCGTTTAAAATATTATACTAAATGTGGCGCCGGGGGCGGGATTTGAACCCGCGCGGGGTTTTCCCCACCGGCTTTCGGGTGGGGGTTTCTCCAGGCCGGCCCCTTAGGCCGCTCGGGCACCCCGGCTCCTTCATAAATATTGCGGTGGGGTTTTTATCCTTGTTCCTTCTTCTTGATCTGTATTATATCTCCTAGCGTTAGATCTGTCGATGCGGGTTTCGAGGATTTTTTCTCTTCCAGCTCCTGATCCACCGATGGTACTACTAGCTGTATTTTCAATACGCTCTCTATTCTTCTCGCCAGATCTATTGGTGGGACTAGCTTTCCACTCTCTATTCTCTTAACTATGTTCTCGCTCTCCCTTATCATGTTGGCCAGGTCTCTGGTTGTTAGCCCCATAGCTTCTCTAGCGCTTCTTATCCTCTCGCTATAGTCCTTGACAACCTCATATCTCTCGATCCTCTCCTTCACCCTAGCGGGTTGCTTCACAGCCCTTGCCTGGGGCTGGGGGCTGGTAACAGCTGTTCTCTGCTTATCCTCCTGCATAGCTCTAGATGATCTGCCCATCGAGTATCTCGCGTAGCAGCTTGGGCATAGCCTCATAACGGCGCCTTCTATCCTGACCTCTATAGATGCTCTGATAGGAATCTCCCTACCGCACATCTCGCACAAGATATTCCTGGCACTTGCTATGGTTATTATCACCAGGCTATATATTACATGGGGGCTATATAGCAACGATGGATCTAGCAATTGGCGGGTTCTTATAAGCCTCAACGCTTCTATCTATAGTAGAAGGGGTTGGTGACTATGGCAATTGAGATCCCTGTCGAGTGGAGAAAGATCAAGTATAGGGGTAAAACCATAGAAGAGCTCCTAGAAATGCCTATGGACGAGCTTATAAACCTAATCCCAGCAAGGGCTAGAAGGAGCCTTAGAAGAGGTTTTACTGAGCAGCAGAAAAAGCTTGTGGAGAAGATCATGAGGGCTAGAAAGCTAGCAGAATCAGGTAAGAAGGTGGTGATCAAGACGCACGTTAGAGATCTAATTATACTCCCATATATGGTGGGACTCACATTCGCGGTATACAATGGGAAGGAATATGTCACATTCACAGTAACCCCAGAGATGATCGGGCACTATCTAGGAGAATACTCAATAACAACCAAGAAGGTTGAGCATGGAGAACCAGGTCTCAAGGCTACTAGAAGCAGCCTATTCATAGCTATGAAGTAGCTCTCATCTCAGAAAGGTAGGGCTAGCGCTAATAGAGATATTTTCAGGTTATTATTGCTAGGTTAATGTAGCTAGGTCTTCGAGATCTGGCCTAAGTCTTAAAAGCATATTAGCCTATATAGATTAGTTATGTATCATAGTTAGAGAGGAATGGGAGTTGCAGACCCCCCGCATCGCTAGGCCATGTAGAGTAGTAGCTATAGTGAGTGGTGGCCCTGACAGCTTTTGTTACCTAGTGAAATGGCTATCGATGGGTTGCGACGCCCATGTTCTCTCCTTCAACTATGGTCAGAAGGGCTCTAAAGAGCTTGAAGTCGCTAGAAGCCTGGTTAGAAAGCTATCCCATATAGCGGAGGAGAGGGGTTGGGGGAGTGTTGTTGAGCACAGGATCGTAGATCTATCCTTTATGAGGGATCTCTGGATAGGTAGCCAGCTAACGGATGAGGCTGTCAGAGTTGAGGAGAGCTATGCACCTAGCGTTGTGGTGCCTATAAGGAATGTCGTCATGCTCTCGATAGCTGTTGCATATGCCTATACAGTTAAATCCATATCAAAGGATGAGATCTATGTTATATACGGTGCACAGTACAACGATATAAGGCCTAGGGAGGATACGTGGGAACCGCTATACCCAGACTGCTCCCCGGAGTGTATAGAGATCCTCCAGACAGCCTTCGGAATATGCCACTTCAGAAGCGAGAGAGGGATCGAGATATGGAGCCCAAGCAGAGAAGGTCTTAAGAAGCATGAGAATCTACGGAGATGCTATGGAGAAATAGGAGATCTTATATACGAAACATGGAGTTGCTACCTAAGTGGTGAATATCACTGCGGGAGGTGTGAGAGCTGCATTAACAGGGCCAGGGCTTTCAGAGAAGCGGGCATACCTGATAAGACCATATACTTATTTAATCCAAGTAATAGTCCATAGTATGAGTATGATGAAGTGGATATTGTGAGAGATAGCCGTGTTACGGAATGTCTACCAAGATCTGGTGGAACGTATCTAATGCTATTGTTAAACAGGGCGAGAGTTTGTATAGAGATAGGGGGTCTAGGGATCAAATGTATAGATCCTGGATTATACGGATATATAGGCTCTGCCAGGGGGTACGGAGGTCTCAGGGCCAGGGTTTCGAGACATATTAGGAGGGATAAGGAGAGATGGTGGCACATAGACTACATAACCTCCCTGGAGAGCTGTGAAATCGTTTTCACGCTATATATAGAGACCAGCAAAGATCTTGAGAAGGAGTTAGCAGATATTCTCACCTTCTCCCAATGCTGGACCGGCTATATAAAGGGATTCGGATCTAGTGATAAGAGAAGCTACACACATCTATTTAGGTGTGTATGTGAAGCGGAGAGATGCCTCTCTGAAGCTATTATGCTGATGAATATTCAGGGATACTATCCAAATATATGTGACTCTCCTTCTGCCAAGCGTAGACCGAGAAGATCTAGATCCCCCTTTTCATTATCGATATCCTAACGACTCTCATCAAGATCCCTGCTAGCAGGTATAGAAAGGCTATCCCAACCATGGATAATATGATCGCTTGGCTAAGTGCGGTATCTATATATATACTTCCTGTGGCGCCTCTCCTTAGAATCTCCACGGGATAGGAGAGAGGGTTTATAGAGGCTATGCTTGCTATCTGAGGCGGTGCAATATCTCTAGGTATGATTCCTGATACTAGTGGAAGGGTGAATTGAAAGAAAGAGGTTATAATCCAGGGTCTTTTTAGGATCAACACCAGGGGAGAGTAGAGAATCGCTATCCCAGCAGCCATAATATCAGACAATATATATCCGAGGATCGCTAGTAGAGGATCTTTTGGGTATGGATTTACACCGAGGATCGGGAAGATCGTTAACAATATGATCCCCAGCGAGACCAGCGACCATAGCATGGCAACAATTATCATGGTCGATGCATGAACAATCAGAGATAGTCTACTAGCTAGTATATTCTCTAGAACACCGTTTCTCTTCTCTCTATCTAGCAGGTGACCTACGATCCAAAGCTTGTCTGAGATCATTATAAATACCACTATGCTCCAGCATAGATCTTTAAGGACGGTTGGATCTCTAAGCACTAAGGGGCTCTGGGAAGCTATGGCCAGCACAAGCCCCAGAGCCCATATCGGGCTTGTGATCATCTCGATCCACGGGTCTAAACCCCTGAAGTTTATGAGAACATTATTTAAAAGATCTGCTGCGAATCTTCTGAAAGCTACTATATTAGGCATAGAGACCCCCTCTAAGCGCCCTAGAGAACCTTCTATAGAGAATAGATCCTATGGATCCATAGGCTATAGTTATCATGAGAAGCTGGGGAACCCCCAGAGGTAGAAAGCCTATGTCGCTTGACGCGAGGCTCCTTAAGGATTCAGCTATGTAGTAAGTTGGGAGTGATAGGGGTATTATCCTGAGTATCTCTGGAAGAATCGTTAATGGGTAGAGAGCACCTGAAAAAGAGAATATTACCGCTTGAACCAGATTCAGTATTATTGGGGAGCCGATCTTAGCCACGGCAAGGGAGAGGAGGAGCCCCAGAGCAAACAGAGGGATCATGCCTAGAGACATGATCGCGATGCTGGCTACAATTGCAGCTACACCATGTCGATATAGAGCTAGGTATATAGCTGGGGCCGCTGTTGATACGAACAGAATTATTCCAAAGATCATCATTGGGATCGTTGTTATAACCAACACAGTTGAAACTCTTATAGGGGCTGATAGTAGCGCCTCAAGCCTCCCACTGAGTAAGGAGGAATAAGTATACTGACCCATTGCTGATAAAACAAGCATCGAGATCACTACTATCGAAGCCCCTATAACCTGATAGGAAAGATTATTCTCATACTTAGGAGTGCCTGCTGTTCTAGATGAGGACTCTCCGAAAGCTGATCCTACTAGGAAGAGAAAGCCCATGAAGACATATGTTAAGAAGATTATAGCTAATATGGACCATAGATCCCTTAATATGAACTCCTTAACCTCAGCCTCTAGAATAGCTAGTAGAGGGCTTAATCTAGATCTTTGTGGTATCCCCTACCACCCTTACAAAGACATCCTCGAGGCTCGGTTCTCTAACTCTTATAGATAATACTCTCAGTCCCTGAGATCTTACCTCATGGAGGATTTTCTCGATTGAGGATGCAATATCGTCTATGGCTTTGATCCTAAGAATAGCTATATCCCCCTCTGTTTTGACGGTCTCGAACCCCTCAACCCTAAGATCCTCTGCTCTATTTAGCACCTCCACCTCTATATATCTCTGACCCCCAAACCTCTTCCTAAGATCCTCAGGCGATCCTGAGGCCATTATTTTGCCCTCCATTATTATTGCAACTTTATCGCATAGAATCTCAGCTTCCCACATATTATGAGTCGTAATCATCACGCCCTTACCTTCCCTTGAAATCCTCCTAAGAACCTCTCTGATCCTTCTGGAGGATACCGGGTCAAGCCCTATCGTGGGCTCGTCTAGAATCACCACCCCAGGATCATGGATCAGGGCTTTCGCAAGAGCAAGCCTCGCCCTCATACCCAGGCTATACTCCTGGTAAAGCCTATACCTCGATTCTCCCAGATCTACAAGATCCAATAGCTCCTCAGCCCTCTTCCTAGCATCAGACCTACTAAGACCATAGAGCATGCCATAGTATACAAGATTCTCAAAACCAGTAAGCCTAGCATAGAAACCCTTATCAACCGAGAAAACAACCCCCAGAACCTCTTTAACCCTATCAGGCTCCCCAGTAACGGAGTAGCCCTCAACATAAGCATCACCACCATCAGGTAGAAGAACAGTAGCTACGATCTTAACTGTTGTAGTCTTTCCAGCACCATTCGGACCGAGAAGACCGAAGACAGATCCCTTATCAAAAGAAAAGCTTAAACCCTTAAGAGCGTATATAACCAGCTTCTCACTACCAAAGAGGCCTCTCCTTTTCTTAGTGACATACCTCTTAACAAGATCCTCAGAACTAACAGCCTCCCTTCCCAACCCTTTCTCCTCTAACCCATAATTTATAATACACTCAGAGATTAACATATATATTACTCTGACGTTTCCACACTAACAGTATTTCTGCTAACGAGATTAGACTTAGCCTCGGGTTCATCTGCTTTGCTTAGGCTCATGGGCTCGCTTCGAGACAATGCCAAGGAGCTCCAATCTGGGTCTCAGGGTTCCTGCGGCCATTGCTTCCTGAGGGCTCAGCACACTGAGATCCAGCAAAGATTATTGTCTCACTAACAAACATGGTCAAGGGTTAGATACTTATAAGCTCAAGCCGAAAATTTCTTCCCAATACACATATTAAGCATATTCGGAAGTAACCAAAGGTACTTTTAAATTAACTAATAATCCTGAACAGCCCATCTGCTAAAGTCGGGGTGAAGCTTAATTGTTGGCCGAGAGCTGTTTCTATTGTAGAGATGACTCTTTGAATCTTCTTTATGGATCATATCTTATTTCTAGGATCATTATGCATAAATCTGTGAAAGCTCTTTTCTCTTTTGCAAGATCTTCTAGCTTATATTCGTAAAAGCGCTCGTTTTGATATGTTAAGCTTTCATATATTCTAGCTATCCCTTTGAAACCCTTATCTATAAGGTATCGAGCCACTCTCTGTGGACCATCTCTATATGGCTCTGGAAATAATACTATTTTTCTCCTAGTGGATACCATCCTGAGGATCTCCTCATAATACTTCTCCGCACCCTCTGTATGTAGGGTTATGAATATAGTCTCAACCATGTCCAGCCTCTCCTTCAAGAGGGCTACGTTCAGTGAGGAGACCCCAGGTATTACCTCACATCTAATGCTTCTAGACCTGCATAGTGTCCTCAGCTTCTCCATAAATTGCCAATCCGACACTGAGGGGTCTCCATGGATCAGGATAGCTACGCACTTATCCGTGGCTAGATGGGCTAGACGCTCTAGATCTTCCTTTTCTGTTGAATAGCTAATCTTTATAACCTCTTTCTCTTTCAAGAGATCTGGGAACCTTTCAAGAACACTCCCCCAGCCGGCTATGACACCCTCCCCGCCCTAAAGGGGCGGGGTTTCTATGCTGGGGTCTCGGGTGTTAGCCCCCTGGAGAGGGATTAATGGCTTTACACCGTTATGTGTTATCGAGTAGCTCTCTATCTTCCTCGAAATCTCTATTCTATAGCCTAGTCTCCTTGCTATGTTTAGTGCTGCATTTACATCTGCGTTGATCTTCTTCCCAGTCTTCCTGCATATATACAGCCCTCTATATATCCTCCCATTCTTATGTTTGATTCCACATATCGAGCACTCCTTGCTAGTGTAATCCTCAGGGACTATTTCCACATTAATACCGTACTCCCTGAATACATCCACAATCCAGAACACTATCTTTCTATACCACCATATATTCGTGTTATACTCATTGCCATTTTCTTGGCTAAGCATGATCGGATATCCAATGTATAGCTTTCTAACTCCTCTATCATAGAGCTCATCCGCTAGGAATCTAATAGCTGTTATATATAGGTGTCTTAGCCTCTCATCCCTCTTATACATTGCCTTAAGGTACTTCTCATGAT
>Ga0079998_113480_pt1 | contig 38772 bp, 40 predicted proteins | sample PerSpoBPS_BMetaG_FD_69201 | JGI IMG/M metagenome (GOLD analysis project Ga0079998, IMG submission 69201) | Thermal spring microbial communities from Yellowstone National Park, Wyoming, USA - Perpetual Spouter B (PS_B) MetaG (SPADES assembly)... | ecosystem: Environmental > Aquatic > Thermal...
GTTTTTTGGGGGGAATTTAAGGGGGGCGAAGCCCCCCGAGGCATAAAAATGGGTATTTATAAGGCGAAGCCTTATTTTCAGGGTGGGTGGGGAAAATAAGGAATAATCTATATTCCAGAATTATTGGACAAGGCAATAGTTAAAAGCTTTAAAATTTAATTATGCCTGTTATTTTGTGGATAATTATAACAATTTTAGTTATAGGGTTTGCTCTTTATTTAGTTCAAGCAATTCTAAGTTTTATGTTTTCTGTTATTTTTTATGGAATTGTCTTTGGATTGGGTATTTACATTTTCTACAAAATGATAAATTATTTAGAAAAAAAAGAAATTTCATTATTGGATTTGGTAAGAGAGATAATTGAAAAAAGTAAAAGAGCAATTTTAGGAAAAAAAGATAGGGAATAGTAGAGGTAAAGCTCACTGCCAAAAAATGGGTATTTATAAACCGAAGGCCTAATTTTAAATTATATGAAAAGAAATTCAATATAAAAATTGACAAGAAAATTATTTTAACACCATTTGCCAATAATAAAGCTATTGAGATTGCTAAAAGTCTTGATATTGAAATTGTTGAAGAATTGAAAGAGTAAATAATCACTTACCTTAAAATATCTCTGATTTTCAATTTTGAAATTCTTAAAGAAGGTATAACTGAAAATATAAAGACAATTAAAAAAGCAAAAAAAGTAATAATTAGATAATCAGTTAGTGTGGATTTTATAGGTATATAATCAATAAAATAAATTTCGGGTTGAAGTCTAATAATTTTTAAATCAGTTATAAGAAATGAAATCATAAAACCCAAAAAGACACCTCCTAAAATCCCGATTAAACCAATTGTTGAGCCTATCATTAAAAACACAATAATAATATCTTTACTTTTAAAACCAAAAACTCTCAAAATTGCAATATCATAACTTTTTTGCTCTGATAAAATAAAGAGTGTTGATATGATATTGAAACTTGCAACTATTGTAATAAGAAGAAGAACAATAAACATTCCAAGCTTTTCAAGTTCAAGAGCGGAAAACAAATTTTTATTTAGATCTATCCAAGTAAAGATTGAAACATTCTCAAAGTGTCTTCTTAAATCATTAGATAATTTTTGAGCTTCATTTGGCTCATTTAAATAAACTTCTATTCCACTAATTGGGAAATTCCCTAATTTCTTAATGTTTTCTATACTTGTCATTATGAAATGCTCATTTATATCATATATTCCAGCATCTACAATTCCAGAAATTTTTAATTTATAAGGAACAAAGTTAGAAACAGAATAAACTTCAATTGTATCACCATCAATAACATTTAACTTTTGGGCAAGATTTTTACCAATTAAAACACCATTTTTAATATCATCATTTCCACTAATGATTGTTTTTTTCATATCACTATACAAATTATCAACTGCTTTTAATAAAACACCATCCATTTTATCATTTGCCTTGACAATTGTTTTTAGAATAATATATTCTTTAACATCTTTAACACCACCTTTGAGTTTTATTTTTTCCTTTATTTCCTCAAATTTTAAATTTTGATTTAATGGAATAATTGAAATGTGAGGTGTAAATTTCAATAGTCTATTTTCAATTTCTTTTCTAAATCCATTCATAATACCAATTACTACAATTAATGAACTTACACCAAGCGTAATACCAACTATTGAAAATAACGATAAAAATGATAAAACTCCTTTTCTAATAGCCTTTAAAAATCTAAATGATAAAAGAAAATATATGCTCATATAATTTTTGCTTTTACACTTTTTATCGTTAATTTTAAGCACAAATCCAAGGTTTCAATAACACCTTTACCTTCACTTGCTACTGCTAATACATATTGCCAATTATTCCTATTTAAATCATTTTGTAAAACTTCAATAGGCAATGCATTTGTTAAATCCCTTTTATTATATTGTAAAACAATTGGTATATCTTCTATTTTAAGTCCATCACTTTGAATATTTGATAGCATTTCTTCCATACTTTGAATATTTGCTTCCCTTCTATCAGGGGAAGAATCTGCTACGAAAATAATACCATCAAATCCCTTCAAAACCAATTTCCTTGAAACTTTATAAAATACTTGCCCAGGAACAGAAAATAAATGAACTTTCAACTTATAAGGTTCTAATTTAATCTCAATAGGCATAAAATCAAAATATAATGTTCTTTCACCTTTTGTATCAATTTTAACAAGCTCTCCCCTTCTTTCAGGACTAATTTTTGAATAAATATATTTTAAATTTTCCGTTTTCCCTGCGAGTGCAGGTCCATAATAAACAATTTTTAAGTCTATTTCATTTTTTGCCTTATTTAATAACATTTAAACTTTTAATTCCTTATAAGCTTTCACAATTTCACTTAAAACAGGTTTAGCATCTCCAAAAACCATAATTGTTTTTTCATTTATGAATAATGGATTTACAACACCTGCAAATCCAGGCGCCAAACTCCTTTTAATAACAATTACTACTTTTGCTTTATCAACATCTAAAATCGGCATACCATAAATAGGTGAGTCTTCCTTTTCCCTTGCAAGTGGATTAACGACATCGTTAGCTCCAACAACAATAACTGAATCAGTTTGTGGCAATAACTCATTACTTTCTTCAAGTGTTTTCATTCTATCATAAGGAATATCTACTTCTGCTAATAAAACATTCATATGTCCTGGCATTCTCCCTGCAACAGGATGAATAGCAAAATAAACAAACTTACCATCCTTTGTTAGTAATTCGTACAATTCTTTTAATACCTGTTGAGCTTGTGAAACTGCCAAACCATACCCAGGAACAATTGCTATTGTTTTAGAAAATTCTAATATACTTGCCACTTCTTCCGCAGAAGCAGTCTTAATTTTACCTTCATAAAAACTTCTATCATCAGAGCTTTTAGTAATTTCAGGTGGTGTTATATTTCCAAGTAATATACCCCAAAAATCTCTATTCATTGCTTTTGCCATAATTCTTGTTAAAATTAAACCAGATGCTCCAACTAATGAGCCAACCATAATTAAGCCATAATTCCCAAATGTAAAGCCAAGTGAAGTTGCTGAAAGTCCTGCATAAGATATTAGAAGTGATATTAAAACGGGCATATCAGCACCACCAATAGGAAGTGTTAATGTTAATCCAAGAATTATAGAACCAATTAAAACAAGCAATAAGAACAACGGATTTTTAAATAAAGCAAATAGAAAAATTGATAATATGCTAATAATTAAAAGCGTTAAATTTATAAAATTTTTAAAAGGAATTATAATTGGCTTTTCAGTAATTATACCTTGCAATTTTGAAAATGCTATTACAGAGCCTACAAATGTAATAGTTCCTATGAATGTATCAAATCCAACAGAAATATAAAATTGTATTGGATTTATAAAATCTGGAATTTTATTTTCCAAAAATGCCCAAATTCCAACAAGAGCAGAAACTGCTCCACCAAAACTATTTAACATAGCTACAAATTGAGGAATTGCTCTCATATCTACCCAATATGCCAAAAATATACCAATAATACTACCTATTACCATAGCTAATATAATTAAAAAATAATTTTCAAAATGCTGACTTAAAAATGTGGCAAGAATAGCTATTGACATTCCAATTGCACTAATTAAATTTCCTAATCTTGCTGTTGAGGGCTTTTGTAATAATTTAAGACCAAATATAAATAAAAGAACTGTTAAAAGATATAAAATTAAAACACCTTTCAAGAGTCTCAAAATTTTAAAGGATGAAATTTAATAATTAAATGCGTTGTCTAATAGCTCTGAAATTATTTATTCAAAAATAAACCTTCCGCTTAAAACTTTGCCCCTAGTCATTACATTATTTATTTTCATATCCCTTAAAATTTTAAATATGATTTACTTTCTATTTTTAGCTCCTGATACGACTTATGTTCTGCCAGAGGTTGAAGTGAAAGCAAAGTACTATAAGAAAGTAGAAAGGACAAAAACTTCAAGAATTATCTCAGAAAATGATGCTCAAATACTTATTAGCTCATTTGATAAAGTGGAAGAAGGACTTGTGAAATTTCCTACAGTAGCATTTGAAGGGAAAGATGCTCATGGCTCAGTTCCAGCAATTAGAGGATTTTCAAGATACAGAACAATAGCACTATTAGATGGTTATAGAATTGCCACTGATAGAGAAATTGGTCCATCTATGTACTTTTCAGTTTCAGATATGTTTTCTGCGGTTGAAGTTCTTGAAGGCTCTGGTGCTTCTTCATTTGGCTCAGGAGCAATTGGTGGAAGTGTTATATATTATTTAAGAGGCTCTGATTCAAAAAATGAAATTGATTTAAGCTATGGCACAAATGGAAACAATTACAAAGTTTTTATAGGTTATAAACCAATTAAGAATTTATATTTAGCAGGTGCTTTTAATAGCTCGGATAATTACTACTATCCTGATACATCTTTAAAAGAAAAATTATGGACAAATTCATTTATAAATTCTCAAAGGTCAAGCTATAAAAAATTAAATTTCCTTTCAGCTTATAAATTTAAAAATTTTGAATTTAAAATTGGATATTTTAGAGTTTTTGACTTATATAGAGCTATCTTTGGAAATTCAATTAGATTATATCCAAAAGATGAGCAAATTTACTTTATAACTTCATCTGAAAATTTAACAATTGGCTTTCATTATTATAATTTTATCAGTAGAACAATTAAAAGTGATACAAGCGATGCTATATATAATGGCTATGATTTGGGATTCAACTATTCATATAAGTTTTTAATTTTTGATTATTTTGGCAGGATAAATGTTAATTCAAAAATTTATAAAAATTCAGAGTTTCAATATGACGAATTAAAGAATGCAGGATATAATAATTTTGGAATAACTGCATTTAATTCAAATCAATTTAATAACTTAACTTTATCTTATGCTTTAAAATTAGGATTTTATAATCAAGAAAATAATTTTAATTTTTCACCATCAGGCCACATAGGAGCAATATATAACTTTAACATTTTTTATATAAGACCTAATGTTCAATTTGCATATAGATTTCCTGAACTCGTTGAAACAAAAAGTTATGTTTTGAGAACAAGAGGTTTTATAATTGGAAATGAAAAATTAAACCCTGAAAAAGCATTGAATAGTGAAATTGCCTTTGGAATTAGTAAAAATTCACTTAAAATTGAAACTTATGGATTTCATAGTGCTATTTGGGATTTTATAGAAATGATTAAAGAAGATAGTCTAACAACTAATGGAGATACAATTTTTACTTATAAAAATCTTGAAGGTATATCAAACATTTTTGGATTAGGTTTTTCTACAATTTTTAGCTTAAATAATTTAACATTTACGATAAATTATGCATTTATGGAAGGAAAAGGAGAATTAAATGGTAAAGAAATTGAATTATCCGATATTCCTCCTTCTAGAATTTTCTCTCAAATTGATTATAAATTAAACAAAATCATCTTTTCATTTAATGGAATATATAGCTTTGCTAAAAAAGGAGAAAATGTAAGTCCAATTGAAGCAGAAAGACCATCTTATTTAATGCTGAATTCTCTAATTAGTTTCTTAATTAAAGAAAATATGAAATTTTCAGTAATTACTACTAATTTAAATAATGTTGTCGCTTACAGAAGTCTTGACCCATTATCAATGCCTCTTCCTTCAAGAAATATAAAATTCCAATTTGATTATTTATTTTAAATTTTGAAAAAGCTTTTAGTTTTAGATTTAGATGGAACACTAATTGATAAGCAAGATAGAATAAGCTCTGAAAAATTATCAGCTCTTAATGAAATAAGAAATCATTTTGATATTACAATAGCAACAGGAAGGTCATATTTAAGCGCATTATATTTTGCTAAATTATTGAACTTGAATTTACCTTTTATTTGTTTTGATGGTGCTTTAATTAGTGATAAAGATGGAAATGATTATTTTAAATGTTTTATGGAAAAATATGAAATTTTTGAAATTCTAAATTCAATTGAAAAGAATATCGCACTTAATGTTTTTTATAAAAATTATACACTTGTAAATTCAAATATGCTTTCGCTTGGTATTGTTTTAAAGCACTGGCGTTTAAATTATAAAATTTTTTATAACCAAATATATGATTTTGATATTTATAAAATTGTTTTGGCAAGCTATAACTACGATACTCTAAAAAAAATTGAAAATCTCCTAAGAAATTTTAGAAATTCCGGTTATTATTTATATCCAAGTGGTAAGAAAAAAGGTCTTTATGTAATAGATATTTCAAATAGATTTGTTAATAAAGGCAGAGCAATTTTAGAATTTAAAAAACTTTTCAATTATGATTTCATCATTAGTGTCGGTGATTATATAAATGATTTAGAGTTATTCAGGTATTCTGATATTAAAATAGCTCCCCTTAAATCACATAAAATCATTCAAAAAATGGCAGACTATTTAATAAAAGATTTTAATGATTTGTTAGAGATTTTAAGGAAATTTTCATTTAGCTAACTTTTTAAATCTGCTCGCATTTAGTATGGTTATTCCTATAATTTTTCCTTTTTTGTATCTAATTATAATGTCATTGTCCGTTATTTCAGAATCATCAGCTTTTTTTGGTTTGTTGAAACTAATATATATTTAAAAGAATTGATATTCAAAGAGGAGATAATATCAAATATAGCTTTTCCTTCTTTTCTTCCCTTTCTAATTACGATGTTTTCACTATTACATTTATCGGTTATAGATAATCCAAGTTGAGCTATTTCTAGCACCTTATCTGTCATTATCATTAGATTAAAATTTTAAAGCATTATTAGTTTTTTTCCTTTGAAAGTCCCTATCCTTTTTGTTATAAAAGCAGTAATTATGAATCCATCATTTTGGCTCATTTCCTCTTTATAAACTACTACAATAAACTTTTCTTTTCCTGCTTTTCTAACAGCCAAATATTCACCTCTTTCACCTTCATATATCATATTAGGATTTCCCACGGTACGAAGAATTTCATCTTGTAAGTTTTCCATTTCAGGATGATGGCGTGTAATGTGTTCCCACCTTTCGCTTGTCAGTCTAATGATAACATTGTTTATTGAAACAGCTTTTTTTAAGTCCATATAGTTTTAAAGGAACACACTATCAGCAACATGTAAGTCCCAAAATTTTAATGCCTCTTTTATTCCTTTAAAATTTTCAAAATAAGTGTTAAAAAATGACATTTACATTCTTTTTATCTATTTAACTTTAATTATCATTGGCACAATTGTAGTTTTTACATCAAGTTTTTATCTTGCTTATGTAAGTAATAAACCTCACTTTTATTATATGCTTTCACATATTGGAAAAATTTTAATTGGGCTTTTATTTTTTATATTTGGATACTTTATAGACTTGAACAACTTAAAAAAATGGTCAATTTACTTATTTTTGATTTCAATAACTCTTCTTATTCTTGTTTTAATTTTGCCATCACCTATTGCTCCTGAAATTAGAGGTGCTAAAAGATGGATAAATTTATTCGTTATTAATTTTCAAGTTTCGGACTTATATAGACTTTCAATAATTCTTCTAATTTCATTTTTTTATAAATTACTTCTTGACTTTAAAGGTTATTTTTTAATGTTTTTTATCATTCTATTTGGCACTTTCTTGATAGCGATTGAGCCTAATTTTTCAACTGCAATAATAATAACACTTATTTTTTTAATTGTTTCTTTTTATGCTGGGGCAAATATATTAAATATTATAATTAGCACAACTTTTATTTCTTTACTTGGAATTATTGGAATTTTATCGTTTCCACATGCTCTAAAAAGGTTTTCATCTACTGAAGCATATCAAGTTTTACAATCAAAAGTAGGGCTTGCTCACGGAGGATTATTTGGCGTTGGTATTGGTGAAGGAAAAGCTAAATTTTTATATCTTCCTGATGCCCATACTGATTTTATATTTTCAATAATTGGTGAAGAAATGGGTTTTATATTCGCAGTTTTTGTAAGTATTTTAATTTTATTTCTTGTTTATAGAGGATTTTTAATTGCTTTAAAACTTTATAAAAACTATTTTGAATTTTCAATTCTTGCATTTGCTATATCAATAAATATAGCAATTTATACACTTGGTCATATTTCAGTTGTTGTTGGATTATTACCTCCAACAGGTATTCCAATGCCATTTATAAGTTTTGGTGGCTCATCTTTAATAGTAAATTCATTCTTAATTGGTATATTATATCAACTTTCAAAATTAACAAGAATATGAAAGTTTTACTACTTGGAGATTTTAGTTCAAAACATACAATTTTATGGTTTAAAAGTTATAGTAAATTTTTTGAAACTTATGGATTTTCTCTTCAAAAGCCAATTATCAATTCAAAAAACATTTTTTATATTGAGCCAAAACTTAAATCTGAAAAATTAAAATATATTTTTGCTCTTAATGATTTAAAAGATATTTATAAAAAAATTAAACCTGATATTATTCATGCCCATTTTATTCAAAATTATGGTTTAATGGCATATTTATTAAAAGAACCATATATCCTCTCAATTTGGGGTAGAGACTTATTTAGAATAGCTTATAAAAAATTTAGAAATTTTATTTCAAAAGAAATTGTTAAAAATGCTAAAATTATCCATGTTGATGCTTATTCACTAAAATGGCTTTTAGTTAATGATTTTCAAATAAATCCATTTAAAATAATAAATTTTCCATTTGGACTTGAAGATGAAATTTTAAAAAGACCTTTAAAACCCTTAAATTATGATTTTTTTAAAATTGTTGAATTTAGAAAGCACATAAATGAAATTTACAATCAAGAAAAAATTTTAAGAGCAATTAAAATTCTGAAAGATAAAGGTTTTAGGAATTTTAAATTATTTCTTTTATCATCAGGAAGAGACACCAATTATTATAAAAAATTATGTTTTGAGCTTGGTATTACAGAATTTGTAGAATTTTTACCATCAAATCATAATGAAATTTTAGATTTTTTATCTGAAAGCCATATTTACATAAGTGCTTCACTCGTTGATTCTACATCTGTTTCTTTACTTGAAGCAATGTGTCTTGGTGCATTTCCAATTGTTTCAGATATTTGGGCAAATTTTGAATGGATTTTGGATGGATATAATGGTTTTTTATTTAATCCTTTAATTGAAGAAGATATAGCAGATAAAATTATGAAGTGTTTTAAGTTTGAAAAATTTGATGAAATTAGAGAAATGAATAAAAAAATTGTCATTCAAAGAGCAAATTGGGAAGAAAATTTTAAGAATTTTCTAAATTTTATTAATAATGAGCATCAAAATTTAAAATTATACAAAAGAAATAATTTTCCTTGGAACTATAAGCTTTAAAATTTAAAATATGAAAAATGGAAAAGCAATTGAAAAATTAGAACTATCTAAAAGATATTTAGAAAATGCTAAGGAAGATTTAAAGAAAGCTAAAATAGATAAAGAGAGGAAAGCATATATAGATTTAAAGTATGTTTCAAGGGCAAGTGGAATAGCATATTTATCAGCACTTAAAGCCTTAAAGGCATTATTTATAAACTATGGAATTTTAGATGAAAAGGAAGTGAAAAAGAAGTTAAATAAAGTAGAAATGTATTATTATTATTTAAATAAGGTTAATCAAATTGGTAAAGATAAGGATTTATTGAAAGGTTTATTAGATGATGTTTATGATATATTACATCTTGGTGGATATTATAGGGAATTACAAAGCAAAAAAGCAATAGATGATGGCTTTGAAAAGGTTGAAAGAATTATTAAAATTGTTGAAAGTTATGTTAAGTGAATTTCCCTATCCCTTAAAATTTTCTTTAAACTTATGGAATTAAATAAAATTTTCCTTGGTGATGCTCTTGATTTAATAAAGAATATTCCATCAGAAACTATTGATTTAATTTTAACTGACCCACCATATGGATTAAATAAAGATATTGCTTATGATGAAAGTCTTGAACTATTTTATAAAATTCTCCCAGAACTTTATAGAGTTTTAAAGAATGATAGGTTTTTCATAACATTTTTTAGCACAAAATATCTTCCAAAATTATTTGAAAATAATCCCTTCACTTATTTTTGGCAAATTATTCTTTATTCTCCAGGTGCAGCAGTTCAATCACCGATTGGATTTACAAAATATATGTCTTGCTTTGTTTTTAAAAAAGGTTCTCCAAAAATAAAAAAAAGAAAAAAAGATATTTTTATTGATACACCTACCAAAATGGTTGAACCTGATGAAGGATTTATAGACCATCCAACCCCTAAACCAAAAACATTTCTTGCTGAAATAATAGAGATGTTTTCGGAAGAAGGAGATATTGTTTTAGATCCATTTATAGGAAGTGGCTCAACAGCTCTTGCTTGTATTATGACAAATAGAAATTACATAGGTTTTGAAATTGAAGAAAAATATGTTAAGTTGGCATTGGAAAGAATAGAAAAATTTAAGAAAAGAGGATTACATAAAAAATTATTAACATAATGCTTTATTATCCTGTTCCTTTAACTAATTCAAAATCAAGATATAGGATAAGAAGAAATGGAAAACATATTTCAGCCCCCACAAAAACAACTATATTAGAAAACGATATTTTAGAATGGCAAATTTTATATAGTGAATTAAAAGAAATTTTGATAAAATGTGTACAAGAAGGATTGGTTAATAAAAATGACATTTTGGAAATAATAAATTTTGCTCAAAACATCAGTGAAAACGAATTTATAGAAAAGAATAATGAAATAATTTTTGAAGAAACAAATGTTGAAATAAAAGGATTTAGAAAATTTTTTCAAAAATTTCCAATTTTTATTAAGAGAGGTGATTATTATAGTGTTGAAATTGCTATAAAAACAAGACAAATTGGAACAGGCTTACAATCTATGATTTATGTATGTGTAGAAATGTCGAAGGTTTATGATTATGATGGAAATCCTATAATAAATAGAAAAATAAAATCAAAAGAACTGGGCAGAGTTTTGATTACAAAGGAAATGCTAATAGATATATTAAAGGCATTCTCAATTGCTTCAAAAAATCACAATCAAGATATATTAAAAATGTTAAATTTTGAGGAAGGTGCTTTGTCCAATAAATAGTGTTAAATGATTGACTATCAAAAACTTATGAAAATTTTAGGAAATTATAGATTTTATTGGGGGTTCATTTAAGGGGGCGAAGTTTTAAGCCGAAGGCTTATTTTTGGGGTGGGTGGGGAAATTAAAAGAAAAATAAATAGTTTCAGAATTATTAGACAAGGCAGAGGAAAGTCCAATTTACCTTTAAAATTTTCAAAATGAAAAAAATTATCATCTTTTTAACATTTATTTTATCTTGCTCAAAAGAATATAAACCTGTTCTTGAAATTGAAAGCGAAGGATATAAAATAAAACTTCTTACAAGTGATGGAGCATTAAAAGAGAGGGAAAACAAAGTAAAATTTATAGTTGAGCCAAAACCTAATCAGTTTAAAGCTTATTTATATATGCCAGAAATGCCAGGAATGCCTGCTATGACACAATTATTTGAATTAAATAAAAATTTAGAAGGAAAAGTTTTTATTCCAATGAGTGGAGAATGGCAATTAATTATTGAAATTGATAATAAACAAATTAAAGAAAATATAACAATTCCATTAAAAGAAATGAAAACGCATGAGCATTCAGAAAAATCAATAAAGGAGCAATTAATAAATTTTTTTATGTAAAAGATACAATTTCATATAAAGAGATTTATATTGAAGGCATTATTCAATTCCCCAAAAACAAAGTTTATAAAATTGTTCCAAAATTTCAAGGTTATATTATTAACATTTATTTCCCAATTGAAGGATTATTAGTAAAAAAGGGTGAAAAATTATTTAGTTTTTACTCACCTGATATTTTAAAAATTAAAAATGAGTTTTTAATAACAAAGGATAGTTTAATAGTTGAAAAATTAAAGTTTTTAGATTTAAAAATTGAAGATATTTTTGAGGATTCAGCAATTTTTAGAAGTCCAATAAGTGGAAGAATTTCAAAAATTTATTTAAAAAATGGTTATAAATTTAGTGATAATGATGTTATTATGGAAATTATAGATAATAGTGAGGTTTTATTTATTGGGGATTTAAGAAAGAGTGAAGCAAATAATGTAAAAATTGGTGATATTGTTGAAATTAAAAATAAAAAAAGTTATATAAAATCAATTTTACCTTCAAGTGATGGCAATTTCATAAAAGTTTTAGCTACTTTTAAAAATGATGGTGAATTTTTTGAAAATAATTATGAAATTGGAAAAATTTTAAAACCTGTAAAAGGTATTATTATTCCAAAAGATGCAGTAATTAGAACAGGAAATAAAGATATTGTTTATTTATATGAGAATGGAAATTTTAAAAAATTTGAAATTGAAATAATAACTGATGTAAAGGATGGATATTTAGTAAAAAATCTAAAAGAAGGACAAATAATTGTAAATAAAGGTGTTTTCTTAATAGATGCTGATGCTAAACTAAAATGATAAGTGAATTTTCACTAAAAAATAAATTTTTAATAACTTTTATTGTCTTATTTCTTTTAATTCTTGGAATTTATTCTTTATTTAAAATTCCAATTGATGCCATTCCCGATATTTCAGAAAATCAAGTTATTATAACGGTTAAATATGAAGGTCAAGACCCACAAACAATTGATGAGCAAATTAGTTATCCGATTGTTTCAAAGCTATTATCAGTTCCAAAAGTTAAAACAATAAGAGCAATTTCTATGAATAATGTTGCTTTTATTTATGTTATTTTTAATGAAAATGTTGATTTATATTGGGCAAGAAGTAGAGTTTTGGAATATCTTTCAGGATTTAAATTTCCCGAAGGTGTTAGTTTTCAAATAGGAGCAGATGCAAGTGCTATTTCTTGGATTTTTCAATATGTTCTTATTTCAAATAAGCATTCAATTGATGAATTAACAAGTTTTAACGAATTCTTTTTAAAACCATTTTTACAAAGTATAGAAGGTGTTAGTGAAGTTGGAACAATAGGTGGATTTTTAAAAGAATATCAAATTGATTTAAATCCTTATCTTATGAAAGTTTATGATATTAGTTTTGAAGATGTCTTAAATGCTATTAAAAATAATAATCGCTCAACAGGTGGAAGATATATAGAAATTTCAGAAAGATTTTATAACATCAGAGGTTATGGTTATGTTAAAAGTTTGGAAGATATTGAAAACATATTTGTTAAGAATAATAGCGGTAAAAGTGTAAAAATTAAAGACATTGCTATTGTTCAATTAGGACCTTCATTAAGAGAAGGTGCTTTGGATTTCAATGGTAAGGGTGAAAGTGTTGGAGGAATTGTTATTTCAAGGATAAATGAAAATAGTTATAATGTTATTAAAAGAGTTAAAGAAAAAATTAAGCATTTAAATCTTCCTGATGGAATGGAAATGAAAATCGCTTATGATAGAAGCCATTTGATTGAAGAAAGTATAAAAACATTAATTGTTTCAATTATTAAGGAAAGTTTAATAATTGCTTTTATGATTTTAATTTTTTTATTTTCAATTCGCTCTTCAATATCAATTATTTTAATGCTTCCAATTTCAATTATTATTTCTTTCATATTCTTAAAAATTTTTAACATTACTTTAAACATTATGAGTCTTGGAGGATTTATATTATCACTTGGGGTTTTAATTGATATGGGCGTTGTTCTTGTAGAAAACTCACATAAATATATTGAAGAAGGGTATGATAAACTCTTAGCTATTAAAAAATCCGCTAATGAACTTTCAAGAAGTTTATTTTTTTCACTATTAATTATAACAGTTTCATTTTTGCCAGTGTTCTTTTTAAGTGGTGAAGAAGGAAAACTATTTAGACCACTTGCTTGGACAAAAAAACTTTCTATGTTAATTTCAGCAATTTTGTCAATAACATTTGTAATTATTTTAATTTATATCTTCTTGCCAAATAAGGTAAAAAAAGAAATGGAAAATCCAATAAATAGATTTTTAATTAAAGCTTATGAGCCAACATTCAAATTTATTTATAAATTCCCAATTATTTTTATAATAATTTTTTTCATAATTAGCATTTCAAGTTTTTTCTTATATAGAAGTTTAAAAACGGAATTTCTTCCGCCATTTAATGAAGGCTCAATTTTGTATATGCCTTCAACAGTTTCAGGAATATCATTAAGTAAGGGGTTTGAAGTTTTAAAATATATGGATTCAATTATTATTTCAAATAGTAATGTTAAGAGTGTTTTTGGAAAAATTGGAAGAGCAAATACTTCAACTGACCCTGCTCCATTTAGTATGATTGAAACAACAATTGAATTGAAAAATCCAAACAAAATTTATGAGGTGATAGATGATTTAAGCAATAAATTAAAAATAAAAGGTTTTATTAACACATTTGGAATGCCAATAAGAACAAGAATTGATATGTTAAAAACAGGCATAAGAACGCCAATTGGTATTAAGGTTTATGGTAATGAACCATTCAAAACCGAAAGCTTAGCAATAGAAATTGAAAAAATTTTAAAATCAATGAAAGAAACAAAATATGTTTATGCTGAAAGAAATTCAAATAGTTATTATATTTACATTATTCCAAATAGAATTAAATTAGCACAATATGGGATAAGTGTTAATGAAATTATGGAAATTATAAATTTCGCAATTGGAGGAAGTCCAATTACTTATAGCATTGAGAATAGAGAAAGATACCCAATTAGAATGAGAATTTTAAGAGATTTTAGAGAAATAGATTTTTTAAAAAATATGCCAATTAGAACAAATTCAGGCTTTGTTCTAATAAAAGAAATTTGTGATATTGAAATTAGAAGAGGTTTTGATATGATAAGAAATGAAAATGGTTTTATAACAAGTTATGTTTATCTTGATACTTATGAAGATTATCTAAGGTATATTCAAAAAGCTAAAAATTTAATTGATAGTTTTGTTAAATTTGAAAATGGTTATTTTTATGAATTTTCAGGTCAATATGAAGATATTAAAAGATTTCAAAGTTCATTAACTTTTATTATTCCTATAACAATTTTAATTATATTCTTTCTGCTTTATCTTAATTTTAATAGCATTTTGAAAAGTTTATTTGTTCTTTCTCTTTTGCCATTTCCACTTTTTGGCTCATTATTAATTTTAAAAATTCTAAATTATAATTTGTCAGTTGCGGTTTGGGTTGGAATTATAGCACTTCTTGGCATTAGTGTTGAAATTATCATTGTTAAAATAAAATTTTTGGATTTAGGATTTGAAAAATTTAACGATAAATATAATGCAATTCATTGGGCAGTTGTTAGAAGAATAAGACCTATCACAATTACAACATTAACTGCATTCTTTTCATTAATTCCAATCATGTTTGAATTCTCACTTGGTGCTGATATTCTAAAAAGAATCGTTGCTCCAATGATAGGTGGAATTTTTTTCACTTTTATTTTAGTATTATATATTATTCCGAGTTTTTATATTTTGTTTAAGAAAGATTAAATAAATCTTCAAATATCTTCATAATTCCAGAGGTATTAACAAAGAAATTGTTAGGATTTGAACTTAAAGAATTTTCAATATCTTTTACTTGTTTTTTAATTTTATCTCCTCTTGGATTTATAAATTCGTTAAAATAAATACCATCTAAAAAAGCTAAATAGTGTATAAATTCTGATTTTTCGGAATAACTAATAAATTGTATTAGTTCATTAACTTGTTTATCTTGTGCTCCACCTGTTTCTTTTATATGCTTAGCCTCTATTATAAGAAAATGTCCATCTATTTTCACTACAATATCAGGCAATTTATTTTGATGAGTTTGTCCAAATTGGTATTTTATAGAGAAATAATTACAGAATTCTCTAAAAAGTTTTTCATCTCCCATATCAGGTAAAAAATAACATATATTATTATTGAGGATTTCTTGAATTGATTTTGCATGAAAGGCTTTTCCGAACACACTTGACAGCAAATAGATTATTTTATCTATCCCTGAACTAAACTTTTTTCTTGAAACTCCACTATCATAAAGTGCTTGAATAGTAACACTTGAATACCCTAATTTTTCATATAAATTAAATCTTTTTGAGCAATACTCTTTTAATATAATTTTTAGAACCTCTATTTTTTTTATCTTCTTGAAATTTCTTAAATACAGAAAAGGATATATCAAGAACTTTCCAAAATGCCACAAATTCAGTATATTCAATTTCTTCAACTGACAAAATAACTTCGTAAATTTGGTTTAAAATTTCCTCTGAATTTTCACTACAATAATCTGCTATTAACTTTCTTAACTTTTCTATCATTTGAATAAATTCTTCGTTATTAACTATAACATTATCAACCACATAAAAATCATCTACTATCTGTTCAGGATTTTTAAGGGATTCCTCCCAATAATGTAAATTTTTCTCTAATGCCATAATATAGACTTTTCCTTTTTATTAAAACTCTCAATAAAAGATATAATACTTTCAGCATCCTTTAAATTTACTATTTTCTCAAATTCCTTTAAATCATTTTCATTCAAAAGTAAAATTGGAAAAGTTTCTATCAAATTCTTAACTTGTAAAAGTCCAAGATATTTGCGAGTATATTGACTATTTGAATATTTATAAGTTGTCATAAATTCGCTATCTGTTTTTTCTCTAAAATACTCTAATAGTAAATTAAAGTAATTTTTTAATAATTTCTGATGCTCTTTACTTATTATTGGCTCAAAGAAAATTTGTATAGGATGGGTTCTATGTTTTGATTTTGAAACAAAAATCCCATCAACATTAAAAACTTCTTTTACTTCATATAATCCCACTCTTCCATCCATTTTACCTGTATCTAATGTCCTCACAAATAATATATTTGATTTTATCTTTTTATAAAGTTCTTCATTTACATTCAAAACTTTATTTTTATATTCATTTACATCCAAAACAACAATTATCTTATCTCCTTTCTTCTTTTCAAATTCTTCTTTTGTGAAATAAAACGAAACCTTCAAGGGCTTCTTTGATTTATATTTATTTACAAATTCTTCAAATTCACTTCCTGCTCTATAATAGTTTTTTGGGCTTAGAATATATACTCTTTTTTGAATAGAGCTATTTATTTTTATTCCTTCAAAAATAATTTCTTCATCCTTTGGAAATTGCTTTCTTTCAAAAAAACATAAAATTACATTAGTTCCTGTATCTTCAAAAACTCTTCTTTCAAATATATAACATTTTTTAATTTTGTAGAATTTTAAGAAGTCCTTTCTTATTTTATTTGAAACTGAAAATCCAAACAAAAAATTAGAAGGAATAATATAAATCATTTTTTTGATGTTGTTTCTTAAATCATTCATTAAAGCCAATTGATATAAATCTTGATAGCCTTCATTTTCCTTTTTAAAATAATCAATAATGTTAGATTTACTTTTAGCAATATGTCCAATATATAGATAGGGAGGATTTGTAATGTGATATATTGGCAAATTGGTATTTAAAATAAACTTAGGATAATGTTTAATTGTATCCATTTGGATTATATTTTTTCTTGCTAAACTCTCTTTAATCCCGTATTTTATAGCATTTAAAATTGCCTTCTCAACTAATGATTTTTGAATATCAAAAAGGAATATGTGATTTTCAAAAAATTGATTTCTTTGATTTAAATCAACTAATTCCAAAATTGGTAAAATTAAATTCCCCTCACCACAAAACAAATCAACCCATCTATATTTATAAATGTCATTTTCAATTTCTGGTAAAATGTAATTTTTGAAAATTTCAGTAGGTGTTAGGAACTCACCATAGAGTTTTTTATTTTGTAGCATAAGATAATTTTAAAGGTATGCTTTAAAATTTTAGGAGAGGTTTAAAGTATGGAGAATAAAGAAGATATTAAAGATTTTATGATTAAAGAACTTGAAATAATACAAGGAATTATAAACAGAATGGCATATAATTCTTTTATGATTAAAGGGTGGACCATAACGCTCGTTGTTGCTACCTTGCTTCTTAAAGGAGATAAATATAACACATTCATCGCCTTTATTCCCATTGTAGTCTTTTGGTTCCTTGATGCTTATTTCCTTCGCCTTGAACGACTTTATAGGCGACTTTATAACTGGGTAAAAGACAACAGACTTAAAACACAAGATTTTCTTTTTGATTTAAACTACAAAAGATTTGAAAGAGAAGAGGAATCAATACCAAGAATAATGTTTTCTATAACTCTTGTTTGGTTTTATGGCTCATTATTTGGTTTGACCTTGATATATGCAATTTTTTTATTGTTAATTAAAGGAGGTTAAGTATAGTAAAAAAAGTAGTCAGTATCACATTTTTACCCTTTATCCTTTATAATTTTCGGAAAACAAAACAAAACAGGAGGTTGTTGTATGAAAAATAGGAATGTGAAGTTTTTTATCAAAATATATGATATTGAAAATTCAAAATCCCTTATTTTAAAATTTACAAAACTTTCATTTGGAATTCTCTTAGGCGTTATTTCAAGCTTTATACTTTCTATAATTTTTGCTATCACTTTCTCTTTGAAATTTGCTTTTTTATATATTGAGAATATAACATTAAAAAGACAAAATCAAAACTTAAAAAGATACGTTAAGCAAATTGAAGAAGAAATGAAAATAACAAAGTCAAAATTGGACAGCTTATTTGATATTACAAATAATTTTAGGATATTAGCAGGTTTAAGTCCTTTATCAAATGATATTAGGAATTTTGGTATTGGCGGATATATAAAAAAAGATAGCATTAGTAGTTTGAGCTTTGAACTTAATAACTTAAAAAAAATTTTAGATTTTGAGCTTCAAGATGTTAAAAAAGTCAAGGAAATTATTGAAAAGAGAAATGAAGAAATTAAAAGAATTCCAAGTATATCTCCAACAGTTGGTATTATTGTTTCAAATTTTGGTTATAGAAATGATCCATTTACAGGAGAATATAAAATTCATGAAGGCATTGATATTGCAGCGCCTCTTGGAACACCTGTTTATGCGAGTGCTGACGGAATTGTTATTTTTGCAGGTTATAAAGAAGGTTATGGACTTGAGGTTGAAATTTCTCATCAAAATGGAATTATAACAAGATATGCTCATCTTTCAAGAGTTTTAGTAAGTCCTGGTCAAAAAGTTAAAAGAGGGGAAATTATAGGAAAAGTAGGCTCAACAGGTCGCTCAACAGGTTCTCATCTTCATTATGAGGTTATAGTAAATGGAAGAGCGGTAAATCCTCTAAATTACATAATTCTTTCTGATGTTGTTTATGATTAGTTTATTATTAGCCTTATCAGAGGAAAATATAAAAAATCACATTTATTACTTAGCAAATGATTATTTAGAAGGGAGATTTTGTGGATATAATCAAAAGGCAAGAGATTATATAAAGTTTTATTTAAATAGAATGGGATATGAGGTTTTAACACAGCATTTTGATATAGATGGCAAAATTAAAATTGATAGTTTTTATATAAATTTGAAAATTCCAATAAAACCATTATATTTTTCAAGTAGTGGTTATGTTAAATCAAAAGATATTTCAATTATTGATGGAGATAGCATTGATGAAATTGAAATGATACATAAAGCAATTGAAGAAAGGAATAAAAAGAAAAAAATAATAATTTTTTTGGTCTCAAACTATATTCAAAAAAGCTATTTTAAAAACGATTTAGGAATAATAGCACTACAAACTTTAAAAACTTATAAAGATAGCCTAAAAAACATAGAAATTGAAGTTTATTTAAAGCTTTCAAAAGAAAAAATTAATGGTGAAAATATATTTGCTATAAAGAAAGGAAAAAGTTTAAGATATATTGTTCTTGGTGCTCATTATGACCATTTAGGTTATGGTGATATTAGCTCCTTAGATAAAGTTTATGATGTTCATAATGGCGCTGATGATAATGCGAGCGGTGTTGCTGGTGTTATTGAAATTGCTAATTATTATAAAGATAAGGAAGTTAGAGATAATATATTATTTGCCTTTTGGGATTGTGAAGAGATTGGAACTGTTGGTTCAGATTACTTTATAAAAAATCCTATTATTCCAATTGAAAATATAAAAGCTTATATAAATTTTGATATGATAGGAAGATTGGAAAATAATAATTTAACAATAATTGGCACAAAAACTGCTAATGAATTTGAAGATATTATTAAAAGGATAAATGAAAAATTCAATTTCAATATAAAATTTTCAAATAGTGGATTTGGTAGTAGTGATCAAAATGCTTTTTATAATGCCAAAATTCCCGTTTTACATATTTTTACAAACGCTCATAAGGATTATCATAAGACAACAGATGACCCACAATTCATAAATTATGAAGGCGAGAAAAAAATTTTAGAATTTACAATAGAAATTATAGATGAAATTTCAAAAATTGAAGCATTAACCTATAATGAAATTAAGGAAAATAGAACTATAAGAAATCCAAATAGAGTTAGACTTGGTATCATTCCTGATTATAGCTATGATGGTGAGGGTGTTAGAGTTCTTGGGACTTCAAATGGAACACCTGCTCAAAAATTAGGTCTTAAAGAAGGGGATATTATTTTGAAAATTGGAAATTATGAGATTAAAAATATATATGATTTGACTTATGCTTTAACAAAATTTAAAAAAGGACAAAAAACTACAATTTTATATAAAAGCGAGCAAAAAATTTTTAAAAAGCAAGTGGTTTTTTAAATAGATTTACTTCAAATTGCCAAAAAAGGTTATCCTATAAGGATTTATAAAACTTTTAAGGAAATTATTTATTTTACAGGGGAATTTAAGGAGGGCGAAACTCCCCAAAGCCAAAAATGGGAATTTATAAGTCGTAGGCTTAATTTTAGGGTAGGTGGGCAATACCCTTTAAAATTTTCAAAATGACTGACAAGTCAGATAAAAGGGAAAGAATAATGGAAATAGCTAAAAAGCATTTTATGGAAAAAGGATATTATAAAACAAGTATTGAAGATATTGCCAATGACCTTGGAGTAGCAAAAGGCACTATTTATTTATACTTTCAAAGTAAATCAGATTTATTTATTGAGATTATAGAAAATGAAATAAAATCAATTATTGAGAAAATGAAAAGTGTAAGAGATTTAAATTTAGAGCCAGAAGAAAAAATTTCAAAATTTATAGATATTTTATGGGATTTGCTATATGATGCTCATGGAATGATGTTAGATCAAAAGCAATTTATTACTGACAAGGAAATTTTTATACCATTTATACAACGAATTTATCCCCTAATATCTGAAATTAATACAATATCAAAACAAATTTTAGCAGAGGGTATTTATAAAAATAAGTTTAAAAATTTAAATATAGATGTTATTGGAAACTTCCTTATGTTATCATTAAGAGGATATTTTTTAAGGCTTATAGACCCCATAAGATATGAAGATAAGGAAGTTATAAAGGAGATTTTATTAAGAGGAATACTATGTTAAACCTTATCCTCAATATTATAGAGCTTGACTTTCAAAAAGCTGTTGAGATTGCCATAAAAAGCAACATTCAAATTTTACAAAGTGAAAAAAGTTTAGAATTATCAAGCTTTGACTATATAAAATCTCGCTCAAATATTCTTCCAAAAGTTTCAATAAATGCCATATATACTTATACTGCTAATCCAGCTGTAATAAAATTTGGAACTCCTACAAGGTACATAGGTTATCAAGACCCACAACATCCAGGTCAATTCATTATATATCCAGATCCAAATTCCATAGTATATTCTGAACTTCCATTCAGACCTGCTCATACATTTAATGCTCAATTTACATTACAACAAAATATATTTAATTGGTTTAGAGATATTAATGCTATTAGATTATCACAAGAGCAAATAGAAATTCAAAAATTAAATGTTCAGATAAATAAATTCAAAATTGAATACCAAGTCAAGAGCTTTTATATAGACCTCTTATTCTTTAAGGAAACTTTTAAACTTCAAGAAAAAACGATTAATGATTTAGAGGAAATATATAAATCTACAAAATTAAGATATGAAAAGGGATTATCTTCAAATTTAGAATTAAATCAAGCAGAAGTAAATTATGAAAATGCTAAAATTAGTTATGAAAATGCTAAAAGAACCTATGAAGAGCTTTTAAACAATTTAAAAATGATTTTAAATCTTCCAAAGGATGAAGAAATTGTCATTAAGGATAGTTTGGAAGGTTTAAATATATCACAAATAGAAGTAAATGAAAACAACTTAAATAATCGTTTAGATATTATATCTTATGAAAAACAATTAAGAGCATTAAATTTATTAAGCAATGTCCAAAATTCCTTAAATAAACCAAACTTAATAGCACAAGTTCAATTCTTAGGCTCAAGACCTGCTCCAAATTTAGAGGATAAATTTGGTGGCACTTGGACATTTTCAATAATTTTTGCTTGGAATGTATTTGATGGATTTTCAACAAGTGCAGATGTAAATAAAACGATTATTCAAGATGAGCAAATAAATTTATTAAAAAATTTTGCTATTTTAAATGCTAATATCCAATTAAAAAATGCTTTAAGCAGTATTGAAAGAAATAAACAAAATCTTGAATCTGCTAAAAGAAATGCCAAGCTTTCAGAAGCTTTACTAAACAGCTCAAAAGAGCAATACGAAAAAGGTTATATTTCTAATTTACAATTTAATGATATTCAAAGAACATATATAGCTTCACAAATAAATTATAAACAAGCTTTAAGAGATTATTACAAATCACTTATAGATTTAGAAGCTGTCTTAAAAGGAGGTAAGTAATATGAAAAATCTCATATATTTAACTTTGATTATAAGTTTGCTCTCTTGTCAAAGAACAAATGAAAAAGCTCAAAAAATAGAAGAAACAGAATTTCCTGTTTCCGTTTCAAGTCCAAAATATATGCCTATTGAATATAAGGAAATATATACCGCCATTATTTCAGCTGACCCTTTAACAAATGTTTTTCCTGATGTTCCTGGAAAGTTTATTAGTTATTTAGTTTCGGAAGGTCAATATGTAAATAAAAATCAGGCTATTGCTAAAATTAGTAGAGAAACACCAGGTCTTGAATTTCAAGATTATATTGCCCAAGCACCAACTTCCGGCAAAATCCACCTTTTAAATATCAATTCAGGACAAATTGTATCCCCTACTACTCCTATTGCCCAAATTTATGGAAATCCTATTGCTATTATAAAACTTCCATCTATATATTATAACAAGGTAAAGTTAGGAGATAAAGTAAAGTTAATCTCTGAGGAGTTTAAAATCCAAGAAGATGCTATCATTTACTATAAGAGTCAGATTATAGACCCACAAAGTCAAACATTTGAAATTAGATGTAAAGTTTATAAATTTCCTATTGGAGCATTTGCCAAGGCAGTTATTACCTTAGATAAAAAAGATAAAGCATTACTTGTTCCTACAAAAGCTATTTTAGGACTTGATAAAAAATATGTATTTATATTAGATGGAAATAAGGTTTATAAGAAAGTTATTCAAATAGGCATATCAAATGAAGATTGGACGGAAGTTAGAGAAGGTTTAAATCCTTCTGATAAAATTGTCATTGAAGGACAAGGTGTTTTAAGTGATGGCTCAAAAGTGAGGGTAGTAAAATATGATTAGGATTGCTGTAAGAAGACCTGTTTTGACATTTGTTGTTTTTGCTGTGCTTTTTATATTAGGGCTATTTTCTCTTTCAAGATTAAAGATAGACCTTTTTCCCAATGTAACATTACCTTCTATATCAGTAGTAACATTTTATAGAGGCGCAAGTAGTGAAGATGTTGAAAAACTTGTAACTGAACCCTTAGAAAGAAATTTTTCAACAATTCCTAATTTAAAGAATATTCACTCCTATTCACAAGAAAATTTATCTACAATTATTTTAGAATTTGAGCAAGGGACTGATTTAGATGCTGCTACGAATGACATAAGAGATCGCTTGGATTTAGCATTATTACAACTTCCAAGTGGGATTGAAAGACCTAAAATTTTTAAATTTAATCTTTCTAACTTTCCTATTTTAGCTGTCATACTTTACTCAAAAGATACATTAAGAGATATTAGAAAAGAATTTGATGATTATATTAGTAATGAAATTGAAAGAGTGCCTGGTGTGGCACAAGTTCTATTATTTGGTGGAGGAAGAAAACGACAAATTAATATATTAGTAGATAAAACAAAAATGGAAGCTTATAATTTAACACTAAATCAAATTGTAAATGCTATTCAATCCAATAATTTAAACATCCCTATTGGAAATATAAAATATGGTGATATTGACTGGATTATTAGAGCAGAAGGTGAAATAAAGGATCCAAAACAAATAGCAAATATACCACTTATTAAGAGAGATGGCTCAGTTATAAAAATTTCTGATATTGCTAAGGTAGATTATTCTTATGAAGATAAAATAAATGAATTTAGGTCGTTAGAAAAAAATGCTTTATTCTTCGCAGTCTTTAAACAATCTGATGCAAATGCAGTAGAGGTAGGAAGGAGAGTAAAATCAAAATTAGAAGAAATTTCAAAGAAGTACAATTATGGATATTTAATACCACAAGATTTTACTGAAAGTGTTGAAAAATCTATTAGAAATCTCAATAGAGATTTAATTTTTTCAGCGATATTTGTAATTTTAGTGACTTATTTACTTTTAAGAAATATCGGTGCTTCTATAATTATTTCAATTGCTATTCCAACTTCACTAATTGTAGCGTTTATATATTTATATCTTTCAGGAACAACAATTAACCTTATTTCCCTTTCAGCATTAGCATTAGCAGTAGGTCTTGTAGTAGATGATGCTATTGTAGTTATGGAAAATATATTTTATCATAGAGAAAGGGGTGAAACACCTATTAGTGCTTCTATATTTGCCACAGAGGAGGTTTCACAAGCTGTTATAGCTGCTACATTAACAAGAATTTCAGTAGTTTTACCATTACTATTAGCAGGTGGATTCGTAGGATTATTTTTTAGAGAATTAGTATTTTCTATTGCTATTACACTATTCATTTCACTCCTTGTTTCATTTTCACTTACACCTATGCTTGCAAGTAAATTCTTAAAAGACCCAAAACCTCCAAGTACTATTATTGGAAAGTTTTTAGAAAATGCTTTAAAAGGCTTAGAAAATGGTCATAAGAAATTATTGAGATGGAGTGTTAATCATAAATTTTTAGCTACAACTATTGGAATTATTATATTTATTCTTGGATTTTCAATTTTTAGATTTGTAAAAACGGAATTCATACCATCACAAGATACAGGAAGTGTTATTATTAGAATTTTACTTCCACCTGGGACAAAATTGGAAAAAACATCAGAAGTAGCAGATAAAGTAGAGGAAATTTTAAGGAAAAATAAATATATTGAGTTTTATGGTCTTAGAGTTGGACCTACGGAAAGTGGATTTGGCTCTGTTAGTGGTCTTGTAGAAGCGAGTAATTTTATAGGAAGTCAAGCAAAATTAATTCCCTTAGAAAAAAGAGATAAAAGTGCTAATGAAATTGCTGCTATGATAGAAAAAGAAATAAAGAATATTCCAGGTCCTCAAATAGTTGAGGTTTCAAGTGGTTCATTTGCTAATCAGTTGCTCTTTGGCGGAGGAAAACCTATATCCATTGAAATATATGGTGATGATATTGAAGCTACTGACAAATTAGCTAAGGAAATAAAAGAGAAAATCTCAAAAATAGAAGGTTTAAGTGGAATAACAATTTCAAGACTTTCAGCAAATCCAGAAATTAGAATAAAATTTGATAATAATGAATTAGCAAGACATGGCATGAATTTTGCTTATGTAGCAAGTTATGTAAGAAATGCGATATTTGGAAATGTTGCTACAACGGTAAAATTAGAAGGTTTGGATGTTAATGTTTTAGTTAGACTTGATGAAGATTATAGAAAAACCTTATCCATTTTAAATACACTTCAAATTCCATCTCCATTAGGATATAATGTTTTTCTTTCAGATATTGCTAAAATTGAATATGGTTATGGACCATTAGTTATTGAAAGGATAAATAAAAGAAGAGTTGTAAAAGTTGAAGCAGATTACTACAACAGGGCTTTAAGCGAAGTAATAAATGATATTCAAAATGTTATAAAAAGTATTCAAATTCCATCAGGTATTGATATTAAAATTTCTGGTTCTTTTGAAAGGCAAAGAGAAGCATTTGGTCAATTATTTTTAGCACTTATTCTTGGAATTATTTTAATATATTTAGTAATGGCAGGTCAATTAGGCTCATTTTTATATCCTTTTATTATTATGCTTTCAGTTCCATTTTCCTTAGTTGGTGTTGCTATTATATTTGCCATTACAAGAGAGCCGTTATCCATTAATGCTTTTGTTGGTGTTATATTAACTACGGGTATTGTCCTTTCAAATGCTATTTTAATGACTGACTATATGAATATTCTAAAAAATAGAGGTTATAATCTTATAGATGCAGTAGTTGAAGGAGCAAGTAGAAGATTAAGACCAATACTAATAACAACATTAGTAGTTATTTTTGGTGCTTTACCATTAGCATTATCAAAAGGGGAAGGCTCTGAGCAGTTTAAAGGTTTAGCATTAGCAGTTATTGGTGGATTAGCATTTTCTACCATTATAACCTTATTCTTCATTCCAACGGTTTATTCTATATTTGAAAGTATAAAGCAAAGGAGGAAAAGATGAAAGTTTATTTTATTTTTGTAGATGCTTCTTATGAAGATGTTTTTAGAAATGAATTAGATAAAATTGTAGATGAATACTTTATAATTCCAAAAGTTTTATATAAAGGAAAAACGCCTCAATTTGATAATCTTGTCTGGCCTGGTTATAGATTAGGTATTATATTAAAAACGGAAAAGGATTTAGATGAGTTTTTAAATAAGTGGGGAGAAAAGGTATTGTGGTTTTCTCAGTGAATAAAAATATGCTTTGTCCAATAAATAGTGTTAAGTGATTGATAATCAAGGACTTTTAAAAATTTCAGGAAATTATTGTTTTTTGGGGGAATTTAAGGGGGGCGAAGCCCCCCAAGTCAAAAAATGGGGTTTTTTAAAGCCGAAGGCTTGATTTCAGGGTGGGTGGGCAAAATATAGAAAAATAAATAGTTTTAGAATTATTGGACAATGCATTAATTTCTTGTCAATCATCTTTAAAATTTTAAACTACATTTATGTTTAAATTAAAATCACCTTATGAGCCTGCGGGTGATCAGCCAAAAGCTATTAGGGAAATTGTAAGAAGAATAAAAAATGGTGAAAAATATGTTGTTTTACTTGGAGCAACGGGAACAGGAAAAACTTTTACTATTGCTAATGTAATTGCTCAATTAAATCGTCCTACATTAATACTTTCTCATAATAAAACCCTTGCCGCTCAATTATATGGAGAATTAAAACAACTATTTCCTGAAAATGCAGTAGAATACTTTATATCATATTATGATTATTATATTCCTGAATCTTATATTCCTGAAACTGACACATATATAGAAAAACAAGCAGATATAAATGATGATATTGAGAGATTAAGATTAAGAACATTAGCAAGTTTATTAAGCAGAAGAGATGTTATAGTAGTGGCAAGTGTTTCTGCCATATATGCACTTGGAGAACCTGATGAAGTGAGAAAATTCTTCATCATATTTGAAATAGGAAAAGAATATAAAAGAAAAAACATTATAGATAAACTCCTTTCTATGCAATATAAAAGAAATGATGTAGAACTTCAAAGAGGAACATTCTCTATTAGAGGTGAGATTATAGATATTCAACCTGCTTATGAAGAAAATTTATTTATAAGATTGGAATTTTTTGATAATTTATTAGAAAGAATAACTATTAGGGAAAAATTATCCAAAAAAATTATTCAATCTGTAAGCTCATATGCTTTATATCCTGCAAGTCCATTTTTAACAAGTGAAGAAAAATTAAAAATAGCATTAAAAAATATAGAAGAAGAACTTGAAGAAAGAATTAAGTACTTTGAAAGTCAAGGAAGATATTTAGAAGCACAACGATTAAAACAACGAGTAAAATTTGATTTAGAATTATTAAGAGAAACAGGAACATGTCCAGGTGTAGAAAATTATTCAAGACATTTAGCATTAAGACCCCCAGGCTCAAGACCATGGACACTAATTGATTACTTTCCAAAAGATTTCTTATTAGTAATAGATGAAAGCCATGTAACAATTCCACAATTAAGAGCTATGTACAATGGTGATAGAAGTAGAAAGGAAAAGCTGGTAGAGTTTGGATTTAGACTTCCTTCTGCTCTTGATAACAGACCATTAAAATTTGAAGAACTTGAAAGTTTATGGAATCAAGTTATTTTTATGAGTGCTACACCTGGTCCTTATGAGATGGAATTAGTGAAAAACGATATTGTAGAGCAAATTGTAAGACCAACAGGAATTGTAGATCCACAAATAGAAGTAAGACCTGAAATTAATCAAATAGATGATATGTTAAATGAAATTAGAAAATGTATAGAAAAGAATGAAAGAGTTCTAATTACTACTACTACAAAAAGGACAAGTGAAGAATTGGCAGATTTTTTAAATCAAGTAGGTATTAAAGCTAAATATCTTCATTCAGAATTAGATGCTATTGAAAGAATTGAGATTTTAAGAGATTTAAGACTTGGAAATATAGATGTTATTGTAGGTGTGAATTTATTAAGGGAAGGATTAGATTTGCCAGAAGTTTCATTAGTTATTATAACGGAAGCTGATAAAAAAGGATTTTTAAGAAGTTATACTGCCCTTATCCAAACAATTGGAAGAGCAGCAAGAAACTCAGCAGGTAAAGTTATACTCTATTCATCAGAAATTACTGATGCTATGAAAAAAGCAATTGAAGAAACTGAAAGAAGAAGAAAAATTCAAATAGAATATAATCAAAAGCATGGTATTATTCCAAAGACAATAAAAAAATCCATAGATCAAATTTTAAAAATTACATCAGTAGCTGATGAAAGAATTTTCACTAAAAAAGAAATAAAAACTATTGAAGATGAGGTAAAGAAAGAAATTGAAGAGTTATTAAAAAATAAAAATAAAATAGAGCTTATAGCAGAATTAGAATATCGCATGAAAAAATGTGCAGAAGAATGGGATTTTGAAAAAGCATTAGTTTATAGAGATTTTATTTATAAATTAGTAAAAAGGCCTTAAAATTTTAAAATGACTTTCATAACTTTAACATTAAGCCCATCTTATGTGATTTTTGGAGATGATACATTATATAATAACCCATATTCCTACCCTGCCCCTTATGGAAATTGGTTCACTCGCTCTCGTCATCAAATAATTATACTCTCTTCTGAATTACAAAATGCTGGTGTTCAAGTAGGAGCAAAAATATATTCCCTTGGTTTTTTTGTTAAATCTCCTAACTATATACAACTTTGTCCTTGCACTTTAAAAATAAAGGAAGTTAATTATAATGAAGTTGGTGATTATTTTGATAATAATGATTTAATAACTGCTATTGGATATAATCTTTGCCCGAGCTTACCAATTAACGATTGGACAGAACATACATTTTCATCACCATGGACTTGGAATGGAAATAATATCTTAATAGATTTTTACTATGGTGCTACTTCAGATAATAACTATACATACAATGCAAGCACCACTTATACAACATATAGCACAAATTTAGTAGGTTATAATTATACTGATGCTGGCTCAGTTCCTACAAGTACAATTAAATCCACAAAACGACCCAACATAAGAATACTCGTAGATTTACCTTCATCTAATAAAGAAAATAAGGAAAATAAAAAACTTTCTATTAAAGACAAAATAATGGAAATTTATTTAAATGATAATTGGAATTTAAAAGTTTATAATGTGTTAGGTAATAAGGTTTTTGAAAAGAAAGGTAAGGGATATATGAAAATTTATTTAAATGTTCCAAAGGGCATTTATATGTATGAATTAAATAATGAAAGAGGGAAATTTATAGTTAAATTTTAAAGCTGTTTCAAGTTTTGATGTTTTCCATTCAATCAAGTTAAATTTATTTTTTAATTCCATTACAAATTTTAAAATTTTTTCTTCATCGCCCTCAATCTCTAAAAAATTCATAATTGTTTTATCGCTCAAAAAAATTTTATCAACTGAAACTTTTAAATTTCCGATTAAATATAATTTTCTTCTTGAAAAAATTTCAATTATTGGAAAAATTTTAAGCTCAATATCATCAAAATAAAAATAAAATTCACTTCTTCTTAGCTTTTCATACATTTCTTTTGTTATTTCCTTTTCAATCTCAATCCTTTTAAACAAATTATTATCACTTTCAATTTTTCTTTTTATTGTAAAATAGAACTTTTCATTTTCTTTTCTAATTCTAAAAGCACAATTATAATTTTTTAAAAGATTTAATTGTTTATTATCAAAATAAATATCATCAATTTCAAGATTAATAGGATTTACAAAATTATTTAGGAAGTTTTCCAATTCATTTGGATTTTCAATTAAAAATTTTGCCTCTATTTCCATAATATACAATAAGGATATTTTTTAACATTTTCTTTTAAATTTTTAATAAAAACATCAACTTCATCATTTTTAAAAATAAAACCAATAGTATAATCTTCTAATTTCAAATTTTCAAATAAACCTTTGTATGAAGGCTCTTTTTCAAAAGGAATTAAGAGCTTTCTATATTCCTCAGGACTAAAAACAAAAACTTTATAATCAAATGGTTCAAATATGTTTTCTTCATCAACCTTATTAAAATCAACATATCCATCCTTTGAAAATATAAAATCAATATCATTTGAAAAGAACAATAAGTACTTATTTGAGATTAAAATTATTGAGTTTTTAATGCTTTTTGAAAGGTTTTTAATAATTCCTGAAAATCCTATCCATTCATCCTTACTATAAATTAGAAAAGGCTCAACTTCACTTAAAAAATTTATAAGTCCTTTGAAAATTATTTCATTTACAGATGTTTCCAATTCTTTCAATTTAAGTTCCTTTCTAATACTTTCAATTAAAATTTTTAAAAAACCATTAGGATTGTACTTTTTAGTAGGAATAAAATTCTCATATTCTTTTGGAATTGGTCTTTTAATTACATAACCCTCACCCCATAAAAATAGTCTTGCTATTTCAGTTTCCCCTTCTCCATATAAGCTGTCAATTTTTACAATCTCTCCATTTATTAAAAATACTCTTATTGTTTCATTCTTTAAATTTTCAAAAATAAACAAACCCGTTTCACGATTTAAAATAGCTTTTGCTAATTCTATCGGAAGAACTTTAATATCCATACCCTCCCTTCATCATGGAAAATAAACCAAACAAATAAATTATACCCACTATTATAACAATAGCATAAGCCACTATACCTACTATAACAGATATAAGAAAGAAAAGTCTAATTTTTGAGACTACCTCCATTAATTTCGTTTCATCCTTGTTAGTGCTTGCCATTTGAGCAGACTTACCAGCCTGATATACTATCACACCCATCCATATCGGAAGCCATGCATATATAATACCAACAATAGTTATAGCGGAAAGGATACCACCAACGATAGATAAAATACCCATAGCCTTCATCCATCCAGATGCTCTTGAAAGTTCCTCATAAACCCTTTCCATAGTTCTTAAATTTTAAAGCATATATTTGGAGGGCTTGGTGCTTTGTCCAATAAATAGTGTTAAGTGATTGATTATCAAGAACTTATAAAAATTTCAGGAAATTATAGATTTTTGGGGGGACTATTAGGGGGGCGAATTTCATAAGCCGAAGGCTTGATTTCAGGGTGGGTGGGAAAAATAAGAAATAATCTATATTTTAGAATTACTAGACAACGCAGTGCTTGGTAATTTAAAGCTTTAAAATTTTCGGAATGCGTGATGTGGGACTTTTAATTTTAAGAGTTTTTCCAAGTCTATTATTATTTATCTTTCATGGAATTCCTAAAATTCAAAAGCCACATTATTTATTAGTTAAGAAAATTGGACTTCCATTTCCTGAAATTTTCACTTGGGCTTCTATACTTGCTGAAACCTTATTTGCTATATTCGTAATGATTGGCTTATGGACAAGAATTTCAGCCATTATTTTAGTGATTAACTTCTTATTTGCTTCTTATTTACATCTTTTTATTTTAAAACAATCAATTTTAGAAGCTGAAAAGCCAATTTTATTTTTAATAATTTATTTAACAATTGCCTTAATTGGAGCAGGAAAAATCTCAATAGATAAAAAATAAATTAAAATTGAGATGTAAAGTAAGGTTTTGGATCAACTGCCTCTTTACCTATTCTTAATTCAAAGTGAAATAATTCATCGCCAACTTTGGCAATTTGTTGTCCTTTTATTACTTTATCACCTTTTTTAACATTTATTCCAATAATTTGACTATATATTGTCCAAAATCCTGAATGCTCAATAATTATTATATTTCCATAACCTTCAATAAATCCAACATAAACAACTTCTCCACTTTCTGCTGCTCTAACGGGACTATTCTTAGGAGCTTTTATATCAATACCATTATTTTTTATCCTTGTTCCATAAACATTATCATAAACATAACCAAAATCATTCACAATTTTACCATTTACAGGAATAATAAGTGAAATAGCATTTGATTTCTTTTCATTTGTCTTTTTAGAAAGTTCATTTATCAGTTTTTCAAGTTTTTGCTTTGATTTTTCAAGCTCATTTAAATAAGCTAATTTTTCAGATTTATTTAACCTTACTTTATTAAGATAATTTTGCTTTTTATTTTTTAAATCATTTAATTCATTTAAAGCAATTTTCTGCTCTTCTCTACTCTTCTCTAACAATTTTAAATTTTTATCAATTTCAAGTTTCACATATTCTAAATTTCTTTCTTTTTCTCTTAGATTATCCGCAGTTAATTTGTAATATCTTAAAATTGACATTAAACTAACTTGTATTCTATAAGATTCGTAAAATGAACCAGTTTCCAAAATTAATTCCCATATATTTCGTTTTGGAATTTTATATAGAAGTTTAGCAGTTTTATTTAGTTTTTGCTTAGTTTGGTTAATTTCCTCATTTAAAATTTTTTTCTTTTTATTTAAAAGCTCAATTTCTTCATTTAATTTGTTAATTTGGTTATTAAGGATTTCCAATTTCTCCTCATATAATTGAATTTTTGAGTTTATTATTGAAATTTCTAATAATAAATTTTTTTCTTCTTTTGTAAGTTCATCAAGTTTTTTTTGATTTTCAGAAATTAAATAGTTTATTTGCTCAAGTTGTTTTTGATAATCTTCAAGTGTCTGTGCTAATAGCCATAGCAACACTTCCACCACCCCCAAGGCAAAGTCCAGCAATTCCGATTTTCTTATTTAATCTTCTTAAAGAATAAATTAATGTTGTAAGAATCCTTGCTCCACTTGCTCCAATAGGATGTCCAAGAGCAATAGCACCTCCATTTATATTAAATTTATCCCAATCCCACATCAGTTCCTTATAGTCTGCAAGAACTTGACTAGCAAAAGCTTCATTTAATTCAATCAAATCAAATTCATTTATATCCTTTATATTTAGCTTATTCATGAGTTTTTTAAACGCTCCAATTGGTGCGAAAAATAAATCTTTCGGCTCAGTGAAGTATTCAGTATAGTCTAAAATCCAAGCTAATGGTTTTAAATTTAATTCTTTAAGTTTTCTTTCAGACATTAAAACAACAGCACTTGCTCCATCACTTAAAGGTGGTGCATTTCCCGCAGTTACTTTTCCATCTTTCTTAAAAGCAGGTTTTAAACTTAGTAATTTTTCTAAACTTGTATCTCTTCTTGGTGTTTCATCTGTATCAATAATTTTCCCATCTACTTCAATAGGAACAATCTCATCCTTAAAATAACCATTATCAATTGCCCTTATAGCTTTTTTGTGGCTTTCATATGCTAATTGGTCCATTTCTTCTCTTGTTATATTAGCTTTTTCAGCAGTATATTCTGCTAAATGACCCATATGAACATTATTATTAAACTGACAAGATAATCCATCATATATCATCAAATCAATCATCTCAACATTTCCATATTTAATACCATTTCTTAAATAAACAGCATGAGGTGTATTTGTCATACTTTCCATTCCACCTGCTACTACAATATCCGCATCACCTGATTTTATAGCTTGTGCTCCCAACATTATTGCTTTTAAACCAGAGCCACAAACCATATTTATTGTAAAAGCAGGGATATTGCTCTTAATACCTCCTAAAATTGCTGATTGTCTTGCTGGGTTTTGACCATTTCCACCTTGTAAAACTTGTCCCATAATTACAAGATCAATAATTTCTGGTTCTATATTAGCTCTTTTTGTAGCTTCTCTAATAACAATAGCTCCAAGCTCAACAGCTTTAAATTTTGAAAGATTTCCAAGAATTTTACCTATGGGTGTTCTAACAGCACTTACAATAGCAACGCGCATATTCAAATTTTAAAGCACAAAGGAAATCCTAAGAAATCAATAAATCTATTAAAATCACTCATTTGAACCTCAATATCTAAATAGTAAATTCCTTCTTTATTTTTAATTTTAACATAATCTTTAAGTGTAGTAATTATTGGAAGCTTAAAGCTTCTTAAAAATTCTAAATTTTTTTCAGTATAATAATGATGATCACCAAAACTTTTAAAGTAAACAACATTATAAAATTTCTTTAATAAATTGTAAAAACTCTTACTATCAGCTATTCCACAAAATCCAACAACATCTTTAAAATCAAACTTATTTATAACTTTATAGTTTATAATGCTTGCTGGCTTTCCCATAAATTCGGAAATTTCAAATGGCTCATCAAACTTAAAATTAACTATTACAAAATCAACTCTTCTAATTTCACTTATAGGCTCTCTAAATAAACCAAATGGAAAAACTTTCCATCCTTTCAAATGCCTATAATCTAAAAGTAAAATTTTATAGTCAAAATCTATTTTCCAATATTGAAGTGCATCATCGTAAATTAAAATATCGGGATTATATAACTCAATAGCTAATTTTGATGCTAAAAGTCTATTTTTATAAACAATAACTTTTAAGCCTGTTTTTAAATGAATGAGATAAGGCTCATCACCCACTAAATTAACATCTATATTCTGATCTCTTATAATTTGGATGTTTTTGTCTTTTCTCTTATATCCTCTACTTAAAATCACAACTTTATAGTAGTTTTTTAAATAATTTGAAAGGAAAATTACAAATGGTGTTTTTCCAGAACCTCCAAAAGAAAAGTTTCCAATAGCAATTGTTTTTTTGTTTAATTTCTCAGGTTTTGTAAGAATTCTATGAATTTTTGAAATATAGTAGTATATCACAATTCAAGCTCATAAGAATTTATAAAAATGATGTTATTGTTTTCAAGAATTTGTTTAATTTTTGGTGTTATTAAATACCCTATCATTATTCTAAATTGCTTACCCTCAAAATTATTACATTTCTCTAAAAATCCAATAATAGCTTTATTAGTTATTCTTGTTTTAGCTTCTCCAATTATTATAAATTCCTCATCATTTTTCCTTGCTCTGCCATATATATTAACCTCAATATATTTTCCATTTATTTCTATAAAATCTCTTCTTAAAGGCTCTGTTATTTCAAAACCATATCTTTCTTTTAGTAGTTTTGGTAATGTTCTTATTGCTCTATCTTCAAGCAAATATCCAAAATTGTCAGTTAAAACTCCAACTTGCTTTCTCGTTTGCTCATTCCTCTTTTCAGCTTTTTCAAACGCTAAAATAAGTTTATCAAGTCTTTCATTTGTCTTTTCAATTGCTTGCCATATTCTTTTAAATTGCTCTTCGTTGGATTTTCTATCTTCCTCAATAGCCTGCCATATTCTTTTGAATTGCTCTTCGTTGGATTTTCTCATTTCTTCAATCGCTTGCCAAATTCTTTGATTTTCTTTTTCTTGTCTTTCAAAACCTTCTTTTATTGCTTGCCAAATTTTTTCATTCTCTTTTTCCTGTCTTTCAAAGCCTTCCTTCATATCTTTTCTTAATTCTTCAATAGCTTGCCAAATTCTTTGGTTTTCTTTTTCTTGTCTTTCAAACCCTTCCTTAATAGCTTGCCATATTTTTTCATTCTCTTGTGCTTGTTTTTCAAATCCTTCCTTCATAGTATTTTCCAATTTTTCAATAGACTGCCAAATTCTTTCTATATTTTGCCATATTTTTTCATTCTCTTGTGCTTGTTTTTCAAATCCTTCCTTCATAGTATTTTCCAATTTTTCAATAGACTGCCAAATTCTTTCTATATTTTGCCATATTTTTTCATTCTCTTGTGCTTGTTTTTCAAATCCTTCCTTCATAGTATTTTCCAATTTTTCAATAGACTGCCAAATTCTTTCTATATTTTGCCATATTTTTTCATTCTCTTGTGCCTGTCTTTCAAATCTTTCATTAAAAGTTTTTTCCATTTTTTCAATAGCATTAGTTAATCTATTAATGGCTTGCCAAACTTTTCTAAATTGCTCTTGATTAAACTTCCTATCTTCTTCAATCACCTTTGTTAAATTATTAACAGCATTCGTTAGTCTGTCAATTGCCTGCCATATTTCTTTATTATCCTTACCTAATTTCATTTCTTCTATTAAAGCATTAAATGCTTCTTTTATTACTTCTCTATATTCACTTGGCAATTGCTCTAAAATTTTACTTAATTTTTCAGGCATAGTTTGATAATTTTAAAGTTTAATCATCTGTGCTTTAAAATTTACACGCCATGCTTGAAGAGATTATAAAAAAATTAAACAATTTTATTTTAGAATATAAAGAAAATATAGATATGCCAGTTATTGTTGTAGATAGCAAGCATATATTGGATGTAATTAAAACCCTTTATGAAGAATTTAATTTTAAAATGCTCGTTGATTTAACTGCTGTTGATTGGCTAAATAAAAGAGATAGACGATTTGAAGTTGTTTATCATTTGAGAAATTTAGATGAAAATAAAAGAATTAGAGTAAAAATTCAGATAGATGAAAATGAGGAAGTAGATAGCATTACTTCAATTTATAAGGGTGCTAATTGGCTTGAAAGGGAAGTTTATGATATGTTTGGAATAAAATTTAAAAATCATCCAAATTTAGAAAGAATTCTATTATGGGATGAATTCCCAGGACATCCTTTAAGAAAAGATTTCTTTATTAGAACAGATGTTCCACTTCCTGAAAACGAATGAAAATAGCAATTTTATCAGATATTCACGGAAATTTTGAAGCTCTTGAAAGTGTTTTAATTGAAATTTCAAGAAGAAAAATAGATAAAATTATTTGTCTTGGCGATTTAATAGATTATGGACCAAATCCTAATGAAGTTGTTGAAATTACAAAAAGAGAATGTGATATTATTGTAATGGGAAATCATGATTATGCTGTTATTGATGAAAGTATAATTAAAAACTTTTCACCCGTAGCAAGAAGCTCAATGATTTGGACATTAAATGTTTTAGAAGAAGAAAATAAAATTTTCATATCTTCATTAAAACTTGAAGAAAACTTTAAAGATATTTATATTGTTCATGCCTGTCCTAAATATCCTCTTGACTGGACTTATATCTTAAATGTTAATGATGCCAAAATTTATTTTCAATATGTTGATAACTTTATAACGTTAATTGGTCATACACATATTCCCGCTATTTATAAAAAGAAATTTTCATATGTTGAGCATATTATTCCTAATCCATTTGAAAAATATCATTTAGATGAAAATTATCAATACATGCTAAATCCAGGAAGTGTAGGACAGCCAAGAGATGGAGATTACAGAGCAAGCTTTGCTATACTTGATTTAGAAAATTTAACATTTGAAATTATTAAAGTAGATTACGATATTAGGAAAACTAAAAGGAAAATTTTAGAAAGTGATCTACCTCAGATATTAGCTTATAGATTAGAAAGCGGATTTTAAGTAATGAAAAGAATTTTTATGTTAATATATCTATTGGCTTGTAAGGAAGAGATAAAGCTTAAAATTGAAGATTTAAATAAGTTTTACATTTATTCTCCTGATAGCTTGGTTTTCAATTTTTTTATTAGTAATTTTGATACATTCTCTTATAAATTCGTAAAATTGGAAAATTTAAACAATTTAAATGAAATCAACAACCTCATTTTAATTTTGAAAAAATCTGATAAAAACTTTCTAAAATTTTACAGGTTTATAAATAATGATATTGGATTTACCCAAAATGTAAATAAAAGAGGAGATTTTATACTTGGTATATTCGGAGAAAATGAAGAGGACCTAAAATTTAATATATACAAAAACACTACCTTCATAGATAGTATCTTGAAATTTAGAGCTTATCAAAATGCATATAAAAGAGCAATTTATTTTGGGATTGATGATGAAAAGAAAAGAATAATTGAGAATAAATATGGCATTTCAATAAATGTTCCAGTTGGATGGAATTTTGCTAATGATACAATAAAAGAAATTTTACAAATGACAAAGTTAAATCCAAGAAGAACATTTCTTTTATTTTTGTCAAGTGATATTTTAAATTTGGATTTCAATTCAATTTTAAATTTAAGAAAAAAATTCCATAAGGATGATAGTTTGTTTGAAATAAGAATTTCTGATAAGAATTTTAATAGAAGTTGCATTAATGGTAAATTTAAGGATGGATTTTTTAAAAGCTGTGTAGGAAAATACGAAAACAAATTTTATTTTTATGATATTAAAGTTTTTGATACAATTAATGGATTTCAATATATTCTTGAAATTGATGGATTTTTAGCAAGAAGTAAGGAATTAAAGTAAAATTTTTTGA
>Ga0079998_115945_pt1 | contig 38713 bp, 50 predicted proteins | sample PerSpoBPS_BMetaG_FD_69201 | JGI IMG/M metagenome (GOLD analysis project Ga0079998, IMG submission 69201) | Thermal spring microbial communities from Yellowstone National Park, Wyoming, USA - Perpetual Spouter B (PS_B) MetaG (SPADES assembly)... | ecosystem: Environmental > Aquatic > Thermal...
ATACAAGCCCTGAGTTGAGACCAAACACCCCGATAATTCTAGAAACGGGGATATCAACACCTAGGAAGTAGCCCTTGGCAAGCTGTGTTGAGACAGCCCACCTAAGCCTGCTAAGCATTACATCCACCATTAAATTTAGGCAGTAAAAGTATAAAAACAATAATAACAAAAAATCTCTGAGTGGGGAGAGATCAGAGTGTTGCGTTTGGCACTACTGTGAAGTCCCTTATAGTCCACACGAAGCTTGCTGCGCCAGTCTTTGTTCCCCATTCTGTTCCTATCTCCCAGTTAAGTAGATAATGGTTTGAGATATCGAAGGTCGCATATTTCGATACTGCTTTCACAAATAGCTTGGGATCATAAGCTATGGTGCCGCATCTAACTTCCCAGTCTTTTGGAATGAATGCGATATACTGCCAACCGCCCCAGGAAACGCTTCTATCTCTCCACACCTCGAAGGTTGCATCAACCTTTGATCCATTAATCACTATTGCTATCGTCTCTACTCCTACCTTCCTCCCAGCAGGATAGAGGTTCTGCCTATATAGCCACACCATTATCTCTAGATCTCCTCTTGCTGGCGGTGTAGATGGGTTAAAAGCAACACTCTCTCTAACGATCCACGCATCTGCGGCTATATTAAACATCATTGATGGATCTAAGCTCTCTACACATATATAGAAGGACACTATAAAGGAGCTCATATTACTGATCTTCATAGGAAACTCCACCCCAAACCCATTGGCATAGCTGCTGCCCCAGGGCTTCCTACCAACATATATCTCTGGATATCCATTGATCTGTCTCTGAGGATTAACATTGGTAACGTTTACCTCTGTCCTGAATATACCTGCCTGAGGATCTATAATCATTTGTAGAACACCGCTATAGCTTTTTAGATTCCATGAATCGAGGTCGGCGAACAGATCTATAATGCCATCGCCATTTAGATCAAGAGCTGCCATAGGATTATCATCGCTAAGCACGATAGTCGCCCCAGCACTTGCAAAGTCCACAGCAAGAACCAGTATCATCAACAATACCGCAACACTATTTACCTTTACCATCGAACCCACCACTCACCCCCAGCTTTAGCAAAAAACGGCGAAAAGCTATAGTCCTAATCCCCTCCCCCACCCTAGAGGGCTTAGACTCCATCTGAGCGGTTCATCGTTTCCCCATCTATTCGGGTTTCTGTCATCTCGTTGAGAAAGCTAGCGGTATCACGTCCTGAACCGACACTAGCTAGAGCAGACATGCTCCTAAGAACAAACAGAGAGCTTAAAAACTGAGCTGTTTCTTAGCAGAGCCTGCCTAGTACAAGCTTATATATTTGCATTTTTATTTATAAGGGTGTGCTGGTTTGGATGTTGATAGTCCCAGTAAATGAAGCGATACGATCAACTCTATATAGGTCTGACCTCCACTCCGCACCGAAAGGCGGGGGCTCCCTTTGGGTGGTTCACCCCCTCCAATGCTCTTCATGGTCATGTTATATTTATTTCTTAGCCCTGCCATAGTGAGATAGAAGAGGTGTTAAAAGCATAGATAAGAGTATGAAGAGTCCTGAGGCTGATATGCTGATCAATTTTCTGAGGAGGAGAATTGATCTGGGTTTCTGCATCCTAGAATATCCACTAGATATTTTCCTCGATCCCAAAATATGTAGGAGACATAGATCTCTTCTCACAATGAGCCAGCTCTTCAGTAGAATTGATGCTGTATGCTTCGAGGGTGTGGAGGAGATGCTCCAGGGATTTGGAGAAAGGGTAGTTAGATCTAATGATGTAGGCAATATTATGTGTGATATCCTTGAGAGATCCAAGGTGATCAATATAATAGAGGCAAAGAAGGAACTGAATAGGCAGGTTATTGGAGATATATTATTTGATCTCTGGGTAGTGAGCACATACACTCCAGAGCTTCTAGATAGATGTAGGTTCCATGTTGTCGTGGCTGAAGCAGAGCACAACAAATACTTAGAAATAGCCTCTAGGCTGGGGGTAAACGTGCACATTGCAGGAGAAGGGCAACCACTTTTTCTAAGAGAAATATGCGTAGGCAGTATTGGTAGTGTCTATATAGATTGTGCTAGATATGAGGACTTAGCCAAGATAGAGGGTTATAGCGAAATTGGATATGTATATGCTCCGATAAAACTTGAAAACGCCCAAGTAATTATACTTCATGAAGGCGATAAGCCTAAATGTAGGTATAGCGTGAGTGGAGAAGCTGTAGAGATATACGAGTGCAACAAACACGTTATACTATATATATGTACTGCTGAGGGCAGGTGCTTTAACATAGCTCTAAGATATAAAGGATACAAATCCCTGGATCATTATATCAATATATAGAGGGCAACACGATAAACGCTCCGCCGACCCGTCTCGATGGGTATCACCTTATGTTTCTCAGAGCCTCCTCTGCTGTTTTTATCTGTGTGTATGTTAGTATGTAGTCTAGCTTCTTATGCCCCGTGATCTTTGCCACTATGCTCGGGCTGACGTTGCTCCTCAGCATATGGGTTATCCTAGCGTATCTAAGGCTGTGGGTGTTTATCCCGAGAACCTTCTTAGCATAGACCTTAACCCTTAGGGCTGCGTTACCCCTCGATAGTATTTCTCTGCAGATTGATATATCCTGGATCTTGAGCTCCTCTGGGAGGATCATTAGCCTCTCGTAGCCATCCCTCCTCTTCCTAACCCTAACATACACCTCGTTAGATCTCTGATCTGCAAACTTTATAGCTGCGTCGACAGCTTCGCTGACCCTCGACCCATTCCTAAGCTGGATCAAAAGCACGCAGGCATAGCAATACGATGCGAAAGCCCTCCTGCTAATATGCTCCTTAACCTTAGCTAAGATCATCCTATAGACCTGCCTATAGTCCAAACCAAGATCCCATGATCTAGACATTTCTAACCCTAAGTAAAAATATGGAGATAAGATTATATAAAATCATGGAGATCGAGGTAACTTTATGACCATAAGGTTATACAGGGGTATGCTTATATGTTGCCGGGGTGATTATTTCTTGATGGTTCATGGCTGAGCATGTGGCCTCTATAGGTGTGGATGTTATAGCATCTATCCTTGCCGAGTATGCTAAGAAGATCGTTGATAAGGCTGTTAGGGGTGAGAGGCTGAGCGACTGGGAAGTAGGCTTCCTACTTATGGAGGCTACCAGGAGGACTCTAGAGGCCAGAATGGATTCCATAGAGAAGAGAATGGCAAGCCTCGAGGAGAGCCTAAGAACAAGGATGGAGGCTCTTGAGAAGAGCCTATCAGCGAGGATGGATTCTATAGAAAAGAGGATGGACGTAATAGAGAAGAGGATAGAGTATGTTGAGAAGAGGATAGAGGCCCTTGAGAGGAGGGTAGAGGGACTGGAAGCCGATGTGAAGCAGGTGAGGGCGAGCATGGATAGCCTGAGAGACCTGATCATAGCAAGGCTAGTAGAGGCGCTAGCCAGGAAGAGCTAGAGGCCGTAGCTCCCTTTTGCTGCTTCTTATGATCCCTGACCTCCTCCCCACCCTGAAGGGCGAGGCTTTCAGGTTGTAAAGTTCATATGGTGATTTTCTTGATTTCCTCGATGACTCTTTCCACGTCTCCCACTCTCTCCCTCACGCTGGCCGAACTCAGCCTGCTCTCGTGAAAGCCCTCTACATGGAGGTAATAGGCTGCCTCCCAAGCTCTTCTGAGCCACTCACCCAATATCTTGCTTAGCCTCACAACAGCATCTTCAAGATCCCTCACAGACCACCTCCCCCTATCCCCTACCCTTTCAAGCACGTCCCTGAGATCGTAGTATATGGCTAGGACCTTCACACCCTCCTCAACCGATTTGTATAGCTTTTCTGAGGCCTGGGCAGGGCTTCCATCAATCTCAGCCAGCCCCTTATAAAAGAATTCAACCGCTAAATCGCGGTGCCTCACAATGTCCTCAATATTCCGATCCCTAGCTCTGCGCAATATTCCCCACCACCCAGAAATAATATATGTAGCAGAATTTATTACAAATGAAAGTCTCGCCCTCTAGGGCTGGGAGGTTTGGGCTACATCCCCTTTTAAGTGGTTTAGCTCTGGGCCGGGTCTCCGGCCCATTACCCCTATCCCTCACTGGGAGTTGCCCCCAACTCCCAAATACCTGGGACTCGGGGATATGTGGCCAGTGTGTGGGGAACACACTGTAGCCCAGAGCCCCATGTGGGGCTGTTTCAATTTTTATAATCATTTGTAGCACCCATATTTATTGATGTTCAGGTGCTGAGTTTATAAGCTCCTATAGCTATATTTATCGGTGACCCCGGGTTTCCGAGAGCCGTAGGGTGATGATCCGCTAGGCGACTGGTGGGGAGCCTCTGCGGTGAGGGGGCTCGGGGAGACCGTTGAGAAGCAGGTGGTGGAGAACCACCATCTGCTGAGAAACGGAGTGTGGTGATGAATGCACGGTATGTGTGAACCTACCTGGATGGGCTAGGGATCTCTCAGAGGATGAGACCATCTATATAGCTCTGTATATAGCTGCTAAAACCACTATGGATTATGGGGTAGCCGCTGCCCTCCACATCTATTCTGTTAGGAACAAAGTTGCTGTCCACCCACGGATCCTGATCAGGGCTGTGGAGGATTCAAAGATCTCCTCGAAGATCCCGAGGGCTGTAGAGGCTGACAGTCCATACACATGGCAGTCCATACTCTATAGGGGGATTCTATATGCCCAGTCAATACTAGACCTCGAAAAGCCTGTGCTGGTTAAGGTGGATCCCCCTAGGGATAAGAGGGAGAGGCTAAGAACTCTGCTAGAGGGGAAGAGGGTAGCTGTGAGGGGGAAAACATACTATGTTGGAGGACTCCTGAAGAGGATCGGAGGTGAGAAGATAGCACCATGGATATACCTAGTGCAGAAAAAATCACTCAAAGAAATCGAAGAAAAAAGCAGAGGAAAATACAAAGTCATAAAGATCTAGACTTTAAAATAGTTGTTGGATTGCTTTTCTATATAGCTCCTCTGTTGTTGTCTCTATTTCCTCGGGATCTTCTAGGCATTCCGCAACCTTCATACGGATCTTATCCTTCAGCCTCTCATCAACCCTTAGATATGCTACCTGCTTATCATTATTAAATAAGTGGATATATAGCCCTCCCCTCTTCCTCTTTACCCTAATGCTGAAGCTTGGTCTCCTCATCAGCTCCTTGAGAGCCTCATCATTATCAATCGCTTCCATGAGTGTTTCATACGCTGTGCCTGAGAGAATAAATGGCATTATTGTGTATTTCCCTACCACCATCCACCTGATCTCTCTTGGGATGCTCTTCAGCAGATCTACTATATCCTCCAGATAATATAGCTTGTGCACTCCTAGATGTCTTAACCCTTTCTCCTCGATCCTCCTATTGATCTCATCGGCTACTCCTCTGAAGAGGGGCAGGATCTTGCTCTCTAGCATCTCCTCAATCTCCCTTTCGAAGTGCTTAAATGCCAATGGATACTCTGAGCTGCTGGGGATCCTGAGCTCCTCACTAATTATCCTCTCCACCATGCAGAGCTGCTCCCTGGCATCATCCATCTCATGATCAGCTAGATGATACCCACGCTCATAGTTCTTGACTAGCACCCCGCATCTAGGGCATCTATAATCCTCAAGCTCATCGGGCTTATACTTCCTCAAAAGCTCCTCAGCCTTTTTCTTTAGATATTCCATGAAGTCGCCGATCCACGAGGAGATATTCTCAACACAGCTAATAAGATCTTTCCTCTTGCATGCAAGCTCAATATCGTGATCAACAGGTATATCACCGTAGCCAAGATAGATATCAGCCTTATCATAGTTTAAAGATGAATCAATGAGCTCGTTAAAGGCATCATCAAGCTCCTTATAGTCTGCAGAGCCATCTAAGATCCTCCTAACAATTGTTGGTGGATAGTCATAAACCTGGAGATAAACAGAGATAGGATCATCATCGTTCTCAACAAGATCTATATCGGTCTTGGTTAGAGTAGCAATGCCCCACCAATACTTCTTCTGATAACAGGTGGTTGAAGCATAATAGGGTGTCCGAAGCTCTCTGCCAAATTCATCATAGTAACAGAGTTCTGTGCAGCTAATCCTTTCAAAACCATTCTCAAGCAGAGCATCTATTAGATCGCTATACTCCGAGTCATCATCATAGTAGAAACAACCCATAACACACCTCCACCAATTAATCCATTGCTAATCCTTAATAAGCTATTCTGTTGCTCTAAGAATATGAAGATAGCTTTGCCATATCCTTTAGAACGCTCTTCAATGCTTCTTCGATCTCTTTTGGCAGTATATTTCTTCGTATTATACTACTAACGGCTCTCCTAACCTCTTTTATGTCTCTTTTCTTTTTTGTCTTCTCAACCTGCCTCATGATCTCCACCAGGATCTCTGTTGCCACCAGCTCTTCACATCCTGCTTTGTATATGAAAGTGCGTGGGAAATCGAGACCAATATATCTCCCCCATATCTTGAAAACCCTATATCCTCTCTTGGCAAGCTCGTCCCACACATCTGTGAATATCCTTATGCGGAGCTTCTCCTTGATCTCCTTAGTTGTTGTGTAGCATATCCCCTCAACCTCTATCTTCCTAAGCAGGAAATCCTCAACCTCATCAGCCCACCTAGCGATAAACTTCCTAACACCAACATACTTCTTGATGCCCAGCTTTAACCTTCTTACTGTGATGCATTGACGGTTAGTGTTGTAGATCATAGCTATCTCGTGATCTGTTTTATCAATCATCTTCTCAAGCTCCTCCCTCGATATCTTGGGGCAGATCCTCTTCCTAGACAGCCCATATCTGAGTCTAAGCAGCTTGATGCAATCAGCAGACACCCCGTAGATCTTGGCTATCTCGTTATCGCTCATCGAACTATATAGCTTCTCAATATCCTCCCTGGGTATCTCAGAACATTTGCTCCGCATCTTCCTTCTATATCTTCTATATAATCCATATATGGATCTTAGCTTTTTCACATACCTTGGGGAATAGCCGTATTGCTTTGCTATTTCCTGATCGCTCATAGAAATATATAGCTTTTCAAGAATCTCACGAGGAATGGGCATATAGATCCCAAAAAATATAGAAGAAAATATATTAAACCTGGGACTCTCATCTGTTATTTGCTCTATCTGTGGATGAGGCGTTTTAGTATCCAGGGCAGCAATATGATTGTTAATATGATTGCTATAGCTGCTATGATCAATGTGCCATCAATGCCTATCCCAATGGTTGCTGTCCTAGTTATCTCCCTGGTTATTTCCACTAGATGTGTCTTCACCTCTGTTTTCAATATGGTAGTTGTCCTCACATCTGTTAATGTGGCTGTTAATGTGATCGTCCGTGTATCTGTATAGGCTTTAGTTATTGCTTGTGTTATAGTCTGTGTTGTTGTTGTAACTATAGTTCTAGCCTGCGTGGTTGTTATTGTTATTGTTGTTGGCTGCTTCGCCTCATATTCTTTTGGAAAGTATATGTAGAGTGTCCATGCTGATGGCTTGAACTCGTTCGGATAGTCAACAACCCTTGCATATCCATTGTCCACAAGCCACTTATTAACATTCAGCAGATGCGTATCGTTATACCTGATATATGCTATAGCCACAACCCTGTTATATCTATCAATAACATACAGATCATCCACGTCTAGGTATACGGTTTTCCCCAGGATGAGTCTCTCAAGGGCGATTCTGGATGCCTCTCCCTCAGCAGTCCCGAGCTCTGGTGCATCAATATCTGCAAGTCTAACCCTTCCGACTGGGAAAGCATCGAAGGTGTCTCCATCAATAACCCTTTTAACAACAGCGATGACATCGATCTCAACACCTGGGCTCGATGAAACGGGGCTAGCAACACCAAGCACGAGAAGAGCCACGAGAAGAACACATAGAGCAGAGACCCTCAAGCCAGAGCCCCCAAACAATATGCCCTCAACTAAATTAAGGAGGGCTCCATAGGAACCATTTAAACAGAATAGATAGACTTGAACTGCATGCTTTGTTATCTTGTGGTAACAAAGCTAGATCAATCTGACAAGATCTGTTACCTCTAGGTAACATGATTCCGCCGTGATTGATCTACGATCGCTTTATACATCTGCATATCATCAAACGTTGCCTAGAGGTAACACTTAAAAAACCTCAAGGCAACCAAGAGTCGCTGTTGAAATGGCAGAGCCACCCCTTCCAACTATTTTTAACCCAAAAATTTTTGGGTAGATGCTTGAGCCCCATATCCCTTCTATTATTTTATAAGGAATATTGCTGGCTGGGTTGGGGGTGCTATAGGGGTTTCGAGGCTCTTGAGTGGTAGGGCTCTGCATTCTCCTCATCAACATGTCTAACTCCTAGGGTGCTTGCTGATATCTCCCTCCTGCCTCTGAGGGGTTCCGGGTCTCCCAGCGCCTCGGAGGATATCGAGTATCTCGCTATGAGGATGAGCCTCTCGGGGGTTTCCTGCCTGTACACTGCTAGGAAGACGGCTTCCCTTCCGTCAACATAGCCCCTCCAGATCTTTATCACCATCGGCGGGGAGCCCCTTATCAAGCCAATCTCCCACAGGCCCTGGGCAACGCTCCTAGCCTCTGGGAAGCTGTGGAAGAGGTGTTTAACTATCCAGTGGGATATATCATTCCTAGAGGTGTGCCAAGCAGTTATCCCATTTTCTATCCCCAGCCTCCTGAGGATATCCCCGACATAGCTTGATTGGACGGCGTGGAAGAAGCCTGTCTTACCCTCGTAGTATATGAATATATCCCCTGGCAGCCATGCCCATAGAACCCCAGTCTTTCTAACGCCTAGGAGTGTGTGGGCTATTAGGTCGAGGGCTGCATCTAAATAGCCCTTCCCAGCAAGCCTCTCGGCGTATCTCATAGCCTTCTCAGCCCTTGTAAGAACCCTTTTTCTGAAGGCCTCCCCATCCCTCTCTACAGCCTCTATGCCTATCCCGAGGAGATCTCTTGCATCCCTCCTAGCCCATGAGATCATGACAGCCCTAGACTTCCTAACATCGAACATAGCCTCATACCCATCCACATAGATCGCAGCCCACCTATCCTTTCCAACCCTTCTGGCCAGGCCCTTCCTCTCCAAAATCCTTAGCTGTGTCATGGCATTTGCCCTAGCGTTTTCAAGAGACCCAGCAGCCTTTCGATAGAACTCGGCGACCTCGTCGAGGGTTGCCGATCCCCTTGATAAGAGGTAGAGATATATCCCGAGACCCCTGTGTATCCTGGCAGCCTCTAGAGCCCTTCTCAACTCCCCATCCAGAGCCCAGTCCCTAGCCTTGAGAGCCATGCCCAACCCCCACAGCTTTTGAGACTCTCCTGCAAAGCTCCTCAGCATATGCCCTATCCCCGGATGCTCTGAGGGCTATGCCTCTAAGCCTCTCCTTCCACCTCGCATCCCTCTTCACTGAATAGACAGTCTTTCCGTTGATGGGGTCTAGCTCTGCCTTCGCTAAACCCCACCTCACAAGCCTCTTCAGAATATATGAAGCCCTTGAAAGGCTTATCCCGAGAGCCCTTGCAAGGTCGGAGGCATGTAGAAGCCTACCCTCAGCAAGCATAGCAAGAGCCCTGAGAACCTCCTCCTCAGCACATATAACGCCCAGCAGCGGGACATAGCTATAGCTCCTCCTAGACCTCCCAGCAACCCTAGCTTTAGAAGATACTGCTCTCCCCATGGCAACCCAATAATAGTAATCCCTGGAGGCTTAAAACACTTCACATAGAGGAAAGATAATATGAGAAGAAAAACAAAAACCAAGCAGCCTCCCGCCCCGCCCGCCCCCCGTTTTGGTGCTGTGTTTGGGGTGGTGTGCATCGAGCATCGAAGATCCATAATATCTATGGCTCTGGATCCTCAGCTCCAGCAACAATCCCGGGGTTTATAACAATCCATTCAAGGGGTATGTGCAACCAAGACCCTCCTATCCATTAATAAACTATGGAAAGAGCCTTAAAAACAACATAATCCCTGATAAAGTTTGGGGGTAATTTAAGTAAAAATTCGGTTTTTGTTTGTGTTTTGATAAGAGTATTGTTTTTGGGTTAGAGCTTTATTTTAGTATTAATGGCTTGTAATAGCACCCTCATAGCCAACACCCTGACAAGCCTAGAAGCAAGATCCAAGATCTCCACGCCCATCCCCACAGAAACAGGGAAGAGCTTAAAACAGAGAGCCAGCGGTATTTAAGTGGTAACTCTAGTGGAAACTCCGATCTGGAAATGGTAACTAGAATTACCAGTCCATCAGGTGGTAATTCTAGTTACCTGATCAAAACCAGATCATTCACTCTGGCAATGATCTCATCAAATGGTAATCAGAGTTACCAAACTTCCATCAGAATTACCGAGTTTCCACCCAGGTTATCCCGATTACAACCTATTGAAAAATGTTGGTTTACATGTATCTTGTCTCTATTGAGGTGAGGATGACTCTAGCTGAACTGTATTCCCTTGCTAGGTAAAAGAGGAAACACAACACACTAAAACCAAAAACCCAGCTATGCAGTTACCCAAAAATTTTTGGGTAAAGAGTTTGGAAAGATCCTCGAGCAGCAATCGAGGGTCTGAGAAGATTCTCGGGATCAAACCCCCACAAATCTATGGATAACCCATTGACTAGAAAAGTTACCCAAAGTTTTTGGGTTGATGCTCGAGCACCAGATTCCTTATATTATTTTCCTGAGGTAATCTTAGGGTTTCAAGTTCCCTTAAGTTTCCCTAAGTTTTCTAGGCAGGGATGGTTTTTCTAGCTCTCCAGTCCTCTTAGGGTTTCTAAGGAATATTGCTGACTGGGCTGGGGGTTGATTATGCTTCATCTTTTCACCCAAAATTTTTGGGTGAAGGATTTTGATCCTGAGGATCGCTCTGGGGTCGCAGATGTTTCGAGGATCTTGGGCCCTTCTCAGATGGGAGCCCTTAAGAAACTGTTTTGGGTTTCATAAAAGTTTATAAGGGTTGTTGTATCGGGGTTTCCCCACAGCGATGAACCTGAGGAAGCTATGATGGTGGGGTTGTGGGTCGGGGTCACCCCGAGCGGGTAAACCCAAACCCCTAAAAGCCCCTATACAGAAATAATAATATGGAGCCGCGGTAGTATAGCCCGGACAAGCCTTGCGCCGAGAGTATGCGGGCCTTTCGAGCCCGTGACCCGGGTTCAAATCCCGGCCGCGGCACCAAAGATCTTCACTCCTAATGATCCTCATTTATAAATCGATGGTCTTCGGGGTTCTTTTGATCTTCGGGATCTTTTTCTGATCTTCGTTATGTAAACTGATCGCTGTGTTTTCTTGTTGATTTCTAGTGTGTATGTTATAGTGGGTGGTTTACTCTTGCTTGTTTCTCTATTTGTTAATTGCTTTCTCGTTTTTTGCTTATTCTTTTGTTTGTCTATTGTTTATGTGGTGTTTTTTGGGTGTTTCTTCGATCTCTGAGATCTTAGGGTTAGGCTTTTGGGGAGGCTTGTTGAGAAGCTTGGTCTTAGGGGTGTTGCTGAGGCTCTGGGTGTTGCTGAGCAGTGTGTGAGCATGATGATCAATGGTAGAAAGAGGATCCCAGATCACTGTGTTGAGAAGGCTATGGAGTCTACAGGCTTGTAGAGCCTATTGAGAAGATCCAGGTTAGTAAGGATTCAACGCTATCCCCCCTTGATAACACGGGTAGAAGAATAGTTCAGGCCGACGTGCTGGAGGCCATGGGGATCACTGGGGGGTGAAGGTGGCGATCCTAGATACAGGGATACAGGTTAACCACCCATGGCTAATAAGGGATAACAAGAGCGTTGTCGTTGCTGAGTATGATGCTACTAGAACAGGGGTTGTGAATATATGCACATATAGGAATGAGAGCAATCCCCATGGAACACATGTAGCCGGGATCATTGCTAGCCAGAATATAACCCATAGGGGGTTGCCCCAGGGGTTGATATATATAATGTCATAGTCTTCAGCCCAGTACTACAATGCGAGTTTGCGGCGACTTCTTGGATTATAAGGGGTATCCAGTGGGCCCTGGTTGGTCCAGACAATGCCCCGAATACTGGTGATGAGGCTCAGATTATATGTATGAGCATAGGAACCAATTACCGCCGTGGTTTAGTTATTACTACTATAAATATGACCCCCTAATAACAGCGATATCTAGAGCAGTATCTGCGGGGGTTGTTGTGGTTATAGCTGCTGGGAATGAGGGGCCTGTGGAGTATACTATTAACTATCTATGCCTAGCCCAGGGTGTTATATGTGTTGGTGCTGCTGACACCTCTAGGGGTAATCTATCTCAAGCTCCTCGGTGGCAGTTTTCTCGCCGAGGGGTCCTATTCCATTCGATATATCGCTTCCAGATGTATCAGCTCCTGGTATTAGGATAATATCCTCAGTTCCCGTCAATTCAAGCGCTGCATTCTGCAGAACCTCTATGGCTACCCCACATATTTCAGGCGTTGCTGCCCTTCTAAAGCAGGTGTATCCAAACTGGTCTCCTATTGATGTTAAGGAATCTATAGTCATGACAGCCTCTCCAGTGCCGATCTCTGATATATATGAGAACCCCAACCTTCTTGAGCAGGGTAGTGGTATGGTTAGGGCTCTCGAAGCTCTAACAAACCCGCTTAGGCTATCCTTTCCCGGAGGAGCTCTTCAGGGTTTTACTCAGGTGCTTGTAATGCCTCCTGGCTCTAGTGGTAGGGTCTCTCTAATGGTTTCTAGCCTAGCTAACTATAGCCTTGGGTTAGTCTTGATTCAACGGATCTTGTTAGCTATATGGGATCAAGTGTTGTTAGGAAAATAGCCATATCCTTCTCCCCACAGAGCTTCTCTCTAGAGCCCGGTGATAGAGTGAGTGTTCTTGTTAACATATCAATACCATCGAGAACACCTCCTGGTACTTATGCTGGCTATATAACGGCATCCTCGGGATCATATATTGCCAGGATACCAATAACCGTCGTTGTCCCCGCATCGTTTAGAGAGGATTCTATAGGCTATTCTATCGCTATTAACATATATAAATGCAGGGCCTCCTGAGTGGGTTACCTTCAGGTTATCTGTACCGCAGCCTATACAGGATCTAGCTCTGATCTTCTCATACTCAGAAGACCCCTTACCCCTTGCGCTGTTTATATGATCACACCATCGAATAGATTCATATCATCAGTGAGCGGGATCACATTCCCAGAGAGGGAGGAGTATATCCTAGTATTCGAGGTCCCCGGATACTTCGCACTTATCGGCAGGGCTGAGATCTCCATATCAGCTATGAAGATCTCTCAGGGTCTATCGCAGATTGGCGGTATAGCCGCTAATATATCCTCAATTAGAGGCGATCTTGGGATCCTTAACTCAAGCCTGAGCCAGAGGATATCGATTCTAGAGGCTAATGTGGCGTCGATATTCTCGGGGCTCGATGTTGTGAGGGAGAGTATTAGGAATCTCAGCATGGGTCTAGCCTCCTCCCAGCAGCAGATATCGATTCTTGGGAGGAATATAACTGATCTCTCAGCCTCTCTATCGAGCCTCAGAAGCTCCTTCCAGGACTTTATGGGGAGTTTTGAGAGAAGGCTATCGGATCTGGGTACCAGCCTTTCGGGAAAAGCCGTTGGTTTTATAAGAATCAATGTTCCCGACATATCTGGATAGCCATGAGAAGGGGAAGCCTAAAGCTGGTGGACGTGCCTCCATACCAAGCACTTCTAGAAGCTGTTTCAAGGGCTTGGAGGGATGTTCAGAGGGGTAGATACATGCTCAGAGACCTAGCATTGATATCTATCCTTGTTTTCACGGGATGCAGGATTGGAGAGGCTATGAAGATATCGAAATCCGATCTCGATTTCAGAGGAAGGGCTGTGAGGATAAACCAGCTGAAGAAGAGAGAATCATTTATAAGGGTCGTGCCAGTCCCAAGCAACCTCTTCTGGGGTATTGTTAGGGGCTACACGGAGAGGATAGCTAGCGAGAGGCTATTCAGATTCACACCTAGACATGGGAGGAACATAGTCTATGGCTTCTCGGAGAGATATCTGGGAAAGAGGATAAGGCCACACGCTATTAGGCACAGCTATGTAATAGCGGTTTTAAAGGCTACTAAGAACCTGGAGGCTGTTAGAAGGCTGTTGGGGCACAGCGATCACTCAACAATAAAGACCTATCTAGACATGACTCAGGAGGATCTTGAGGAGGAGCTCTCAAAGATATTCAGGGGTGTCTAGACAGCGTTCCATTCCGCTGGGCTCGAAAGCCACCTATGAACACATAGAGATCAAGATCTCTTTGGGAGGTGGAAGTCCCCCGATGCAACAGGATCAAAACCCTGTGGATCAAGAAGCAAGGCAATCCAAAACAAAAGAATATCAATAACCATCGGGGGACAAGAGGGTGGCTTTCTCTGAAGCAGATCTTTGGTATAGACTATATATCTCTTCTGGCGTCATTTGAAATACCCTAGTTTTTATGCTTGGTATCTCTATTCCAGTACAGATCTTCACTGCTTTGTGAACTAGTCTTCTTCTCTGGCTAAATAGGCACTTTAAGAATCTCTCGAGGTCTTTATCCACTGCTATAGACTCCTTCTTCCTCTCTAGAATGACTGTCTGAGAGAATACTTCTGGCTCTGGGTAGAAGCTGTGAGGTGGGTATATATTCCCTTTTCTCACTTTAAATGTGAGGTTCACTAGAACGCTGATCGAACCATATTCCCGCGTCCCTGGAGGCGAGGAGATCCTGTCAATAACATCTTTCTGGAGAACCAGGATGGCCCATTCCGCGCTTCCTCTGGCTATGATGCTCAGGAGGGGGCCTGTGATTGAGTACGGTATTGATCCTATAACTCCTTGGTACTTATCTATATTTTCTAAGATCGATAGGGCGTCCCCCAGGACTAGCTCTACGTTTCTGCAGCAGCTAGATATGAAGTGTTTTGCTAAATTGTAGAGCCTTCGATCCAGTTCTATTGATATGATCCTGCCACATGTTCTCGATAGAGGTGCTGTGAGGAAGCCGAAGCCGGATCCGATTTCAACGACTAGTTGGTCGGAGCATTTGAAGCTCAATGCTAGATTCTTTATCTCCTCAATGAGTCTAGGATCTATTGTGAAGTGCTGTCCAAGCGTTTTGCGAGGTCTTAAACCGGCTTCTCTAATTAATTCTTTGACTAGCTTGACCAGCTCATCTCTATTCATCGGAGGATACATGGTCCTCGGGGACAAAGATCACCATGGCTCTCTATAATTAACCCTAGCATATAGATAATCAAGCATCTTGAAGAAGACGGCATCAGCCGCATCCCTGGGAGGCTCTACAAAGAGGTAGTATTTCTCCCCACCCATCAGCTCGAGCACTATTCTATCCACGAGCGCCTTGACCGGATCAGAGATCCTGGCTCTCTGGATTATATCCTTATAGGATTCAAAGGGCTTTTTCTTCCTCTCAGAGAGGATAGCTTCTAGACTCTTCTTACCAATCCCCGGTAGGAGTTCAAACATATGAAGCCTTATATTTATGGAGGAGGCTACGTTGAAAAACTCGGTATAGACCTTCTCCTTCTCAATTAATATATTCCTTAAAACCCTTGGTAGATTATCCTTAGCAACGCCTGTCAGATCTTGCCAAACAAGCCTCTCCCCCAGCCTAGGGCCCTGAAACCCCCTCGGCGATTGCTCAACATAGATCCTCTCGCCTATGTTTAGATGCTGCCCAACAGGCGGGATCATCTCTACTAGAAATAGGTACTTAGTGCCTATGACCTGGGCTATTGGAGAGCTTCTATGGTGCTGATGCCTATCAAGGGGGTTGCCATTGGGCATATAGTCTAGCACAACAACATATACATCCCTCACCCTATAGTGCCTAGGCTGGCGATCTCTTGCACCTCTATACATACTATACACCAGCTAGCATCTGCAGTGTTCGCCAAGCATCTCGAGGATCTTCTCCATATGCTCCTCATCAGGCATCCTCTGCTCAAAGTTCAGAAGAGATAGAAGTTCGTCCTTAGTTCTAGGACATATGTTAACCACGTGAACAGCTGTCACCTCTCTAAGCCCTAACCCCATAAGCTTCTCTACAAGCTCCTCAGTCTTGTCTTCTCTACACTTAGAGAATATAGTGGCGTGCTCTAGCACCCTCCTCTGGAGATCTTGAAGCTTAACGCCCCTAGCCTCGGTCTCGAGAAGTATTTTCTTCACACTTGGAAGTGGTGCTTCCCTAAAAGAAAGGATCCTCAAAATAGACGCCCTCCTACGCTGTGGAGAGGGCCTTCAAAATCACGGAATTCGCTTCCCTTATCCTTGACTTTATACTCTCTATAAGGGATCTAGTCTCGCTTACAACCCTTTCCCAAACCTCGGGAGCCGGTCTAAGATGCTCAGGCCTAACATACAGGGTTTTCTCCTTATCGCCTAGATGCACCTTGACCTCATAGGATTTGCCTCTCTTACCAACTATAATACCAGTCCTCCCATGGTACCTTCTATGAGGCATAGACTTCTGAATAGCAGGATCTATCACTATGTGCACCCTGTCCCCATCCCTATAATCTATAAGGAGATAGCTTAAACTGGGGACCCCTCCTCTCTCCCTCACACGCTTCCTTAGTATCTTTCTAGTCCTATGTCTATACCCCTTTGGAGCCTTTACCACTGAAAGCCTCGCCCTCTTACTACTATATATACCAATGCTTATAAGTTGTTCTCACTGCAATGAACGTTGAATGCTGTGTATCTCCCCAGGATCCCTCATGATCCTTAGAGCCCCAGCATTAAGAGCTTATATACGCAGACGCGTCTCTAGCCGATGAGCTCCTTGACAGCGTCCGATATCCTCCTAACCCCCTCCTTTATATCTTCTTCCGATACTGCATAGCTTAGCCTTATATAATCTCTGCCAGCCGTATCTGGAAAACCGCTTCCAGGTAGAACAACCACTTGGTATTTATTTATCAGATAGTCCACAAATTCCTCAACGCTCATTTTGCTTCTACTCAGTATGCTAGATACTCTTGGGAAGATATAGAAGGCTCCATGAGGTTTCCATACCTCGAGACCCTTGATCTTCGATAGCTCTTGATATATTAGATCTCTCCTTACTCTAAAGATCTCGATCATTCTCTTAACCGGCGCCCAATCCCCTTTCAGAGCGTCTGCGGCAGCCTCCTGGGCGAAGCTCGGTGCACAGCTATATATATTAACAGCCAGCCTAGTTAGTTTCCTAGCTATATCGCTCCTTACTACGAGATAACCGATTCTCCAGCCAGTCATCGAGAAAGTCTTGCTAGCACCATTTACATAGAGCACGTAATCCTTCCACCCAGAGAGACTAGTTATACTTCTAAACTCCGTCTCTCCATAGACGAAGTTGTCATAGATTTCGTCGGCGAGTATTAAGAGACCCTTTTCACGAGCTAGCTGATATAGGGACTCAACAATCTTTAGGGGGAATACATATCCCGTAGGGTTATGGGGGTTGTTAAGCACTATCATCTTAGTCCTTTTATTTATAATCGACTCAAGCATCTCTAAATCAAGTTGGAATCCGGAAGAGGGATCTTTAAATATCAGTGGGATATATCTGGGAACCCCTCCCAGAAACCTTACAACCTCTCCATATGCTGGGTAGCTGGGCTCCGGTATTATGACCTCATCGCCCGGCGATATGTACGAGGCTATAGCAAGGAAAATCGCGGTCTTAGCCCCAGTTGTTACTATAACCTCGTCCTCCCTGGCTCCCGCCCCATACCTCTCGTTAAGATACTCCGCAAAAGCCCTTCTAAGCCTAGGTATACCGGCTGTCTCAGTATACCCAGTAGCTCTCTTATCAAGGGCTCTTTTAGCACTCTCCACTATATGATCAAAAGTGGGTATATCCGGCTGCCCAACACCAAAGCTTATAACTCTGTATCCTTTCTCCCTCAGAGCTCTAGCCCTCGCTATATATATAAAACCCAGCTCGCCCCTAAGATCCTCAACCAAGGGCTTAATCTGATCAACAGGTGGGTTTGACAACCAGCTACACCTCTATATATAGTTCTTAGAAGTATTTAAGAAGATATAAATAGAGGGCAGGATCAAGACACATAAAAACCAATATATAATATAGAGACTTCGGTTATCGCTAAGACCCGATGATCAATATCCTGTGAGACAGCGAGAATATATCCTAATGCAGGGCTTCGGGTTTCACTAGGCTTGATATTGTTTGATACCAAACTCTCTTTCCTTGGCTTCAATACCCTCAGGATCCCTTTTCACCGGGATCCGATCGCTGGGCTCCTCCTGCTTGGGATGATCACGATCCACAGCTCTACCCTCATTGATTCCAGGTTCATTGCCGTGGGGAAACCCCCGTATCCAGACTGTCCTTACCTTTCTGTATTCTCATGAGCCCGCTTGAGTCTCTACTCCCTACCCACATTGTGGGGCTACACAGAGAATTTTCCACAAACCTTGTAAATCTATATGAAACTAAAAATAGTTCATGAAGGCAGTAATGGAGATCGAAAAACGTTATTATGACCTTCAGTCATGAAACTGAGAAATCTGTGAAGATGGGGATGACATCCTCTTCGCCCTGAAGGGCGAGGCTTGTCCTCTATTTAATGTTAAGTGTTCATGGTAGCTTGCCTGGTGTGCAGAAGCTTCGTTATGGTTTTAGCTGCATTAATATCAATATTAGTGATGATACTGCTGGGATTATCATGACTAAATCGAGAACCCCAACCTTATTTGCTAGAGTCCTATGTAGAGTGAGTTCTTTGGGCACGCCCACAAGGATCATAGCAGTAGTCCATATCAAGAAAAAGAATATTCCAATATATATCGATACATTAGAGAGATAAGCTATTATAGGCATATATACCGCAATGATATAAGCAGCCAAGAAGCCCTTTACACTGGATAGCTTCCGCTCTAAAATCCTCAGAATAACCCTATAGAAAATAGATAGCAGGAGACTATATACAAGCCCAGCCTCCTCCCCATTCATTAAGGGCTCACTTATTATAATAAAATAACACCAAGCATAAAATTAGTAAAAATATCAGCAACTTAATATGCTTCCCTAGGATGTGGAAGCAATATCTCTCTGCTAGGCTCTACAGCACCTATGAGCGTTCCCGCTTGTCCCCCGATGATCATTGATTATCGCTGATATTAATTTGTTTTGGATTGTTTTGCTTCTTGATCCACAGGGTTTTGATCCTGTGGCATCGGGGGACTTCCACCTCCCCTACAAAGGCCCAAGGATCTCTATGGGCTCACCGGTGGCTGTGGAGTCCAGCGGCACTGCGCTCCCCTCTAGGGTTGGAACTCCGAGCCCCTCTGGGCATAGCCCTCATCCAGGGCTTCGGTCTCGGGAGCTCTAAGCATCATCGCTTCCCGAGATCTCTCTATACCCAGGTCTAGCAGAGATATCACCTCATCATCAAAATAACTAAGGATTAGAGGCTTAATGCTTAAGTCCAACATTTCCTCCCTATACGCACTCAAGCATATATAAGTGCCAGAGATATTTAAATTTATCCATAATCTTATAACAGTCTGTAGGATTAGCGAGCAAGTTCTCCGAATAGGGAACCCTCTAGGTATATACTTTCTGTGAAGAAATAAGCTGCCTGGAGGGGAAACGCTATATTACAAGGCCGCTTACTAAAGAGCATAAGCTCTATAAGCTCGATATATAGATATATCTATGGGCGGGGGTGCCCGAGCCAGGTCAAAGGGGTCGGGCTCAGGACCCGATGGCGTAGGCCTGCGTGGGTTCAAATCCCACCCCCCGCACTGTGCAGCAGCCCTATATGCCTAGAATGGTATTAAGCTGTCTAATTTTCTATATGACCTTACCCTGCCCCTAAGGGGCTGGGTTTCTATGCTGGGGTCTCGGGTGTTAGCCTCCTGGCGGGAGATTAATGGCTAAACACCGTTATACGTTACCAAGTAGCTCTCTATTTTCCTAAGCTATCCTTATCCTGTGTCCCAGTCTTCTCGCTATGTTCAGTGCAGCATTAATATCTGCATTTATCTTCCTCCCAGTCTTCCTATAGATATACAGACCTCTGTAGATCCTTCTCTTCTTGTGTTTCGCCCCACATATTGAGTATCTCTGGCTTGTATATTCCTCAGGAGCTATATCAACGTCTATGCCGTATTCCATGAATATATCAGCGATCCAAAGTACTATCTTCCTAAACCACCATATATTCGTGTTATACTCATTGCCATTATTCTGTGATAGCATATATGGATAGCCTATGTATAGCTTCCTAACACCCCTACTCCATAGTGTTTCTGCTAGGAATTTAATGGATGTTATGTATAGATGCCTGAACCTCTCATCCCTCCTATACATAGCCTCTAAATACTTCTCATGATGGTAGATCCATGTCGATATGCTAAGCCTCCTCAGCATATCTCTTATAGAACCAGACGGCTCCACACCAACCTCTATTAGCGCTAGTGCGAACCACCTCCCAGCTTTATATATGATCCCAAGCCTACCCTGCTTACCATCCCACCTAATCCCACCAACATATTTTATCCCGCGATCGAAGTCATCTAGGATAAGATATCCCTCGTTCTCGCTGATAGGCGCGATACGATATCTATCATTTCTAATTAATACGTGTATCTTCTTCTCACCAGTCTCTCTATCCTTCCAATAGCCCGGTGGAGATAACTTCCTAATGGACGGTGGTAATTTGTTTTTATGCTTTAGGAGCTCGTAGAATGCATTCCAAGCCTCATCATTCTTATTAATAACCTGACCAGCATTAACACCAAGAATCTCCTTATATATTTGTGGTAGTATTTCTTGTTAATCTCATCCCTCTTCCCAGGCGATAGCTCTCTATTGAAGAATGCCTGCCTCTTCTCATAGCTAAGCTCATTCCACAGTCTTGCACATGCCAAGCCAATATCGAATAACACCTCTTCCTCATACCTGTTTGGGAATAGCCTCAGCCTGACCGTCCTCTTACTGCTCTTTTTTCTCCTCTCTATTAGCTCTCTAAATGTTTCCAGGGAGTCGGGGGTTTTTGGCGGGTACGCCTCGGGATCCCCCGCCGGACATTCTTCTAGCACTTCTGCCCACTGAAACCTGACCCCTATGCATTAAAAACCCCGCCCTAAAGGGCGAGGCTTTCAGTTGTAATAGCCCATATTACCTGGTACCTTTATAGCTAACCGCTTTATCCTCTCCTTTACTGCGAGCTCCCTAAAATGATCCTCTAAGAATTGTAGATGAGCATTTGACGATTTAAGTACGTTATTCACAGTCTCCAAGTTAGCATTAAGCTCATACGCTTTCTTACTAGTAAGAAGTTTAAGTGAAATTTAGATAACCTCTGAGACAGCAATGTTGTTTACATATCCTACGATATCCTCGTATATGATAGGTTCTAGAAGTTTCTTAGCCACTATGTTACTAGCCTCCCTTATAGCATCCTCTAGTACTTTTTATCAACGTTTATGGGGTCGAACACCTTTTCAACTAGCCCCACTCGAAAAATCCTTACGAGTAAAACCTCACCTTCAGGAGCATCGAGCTTCAAGAGGCTGTTACAAGGCAAGCAATAGATTTAAATGCTTCTAGTTACTTATAAATACTTGATGTGTGTATAGAGGAGCGTTATCTCAGTACTAGGGAGTTTGCCAGGGTTCTCGGTGTTTCAAGGGATGGGGAGGGTTGGGGGAAGCTTATTGGGATTGCTATGAGAGGGGGTACCACTATTACTAAACAGATTACTAGGTTTTAATATCCTGTATACTTGTAATATAATATGTGTGGGTGATCTATTTCTTGGAGAAGCTTTTCAGGGTTCTTCGTAGAGCTGTTTTGCTTGATTACTATGCTAACAAGCACGCTAGAGGGGCTCTCGGAGAGATTGTAGAACCGCTAAAAGCTATGATTGAGGAGATGATTGAGTATGCATTAGATCATAAAGCCTCCCAAGAAACACTACACAGAGTATTCTACGAGAGGTATAGGGATCAGTATCCTTGGATGCCAACAAGGGTTATTAAGGGATCCTATAGAGATGCCGTTAGGATGGCTAAAGCCTTTAGAGAGGCTAGGAAAAGGGGTAGAGCTTACACAGGGAAGCCAGAGGTTAGGAGGGTCGAGATAGTCTACCCAGATAACCAGGATTGGGGGTTGAGAATGAGTATAATTCTTAGAACCCATAGGGGTTGGGTAGAGCTGAGGTATAGGGATAACAAGCAATTACATAGATACCTCTACAGCGGCTGGAGACTATCTAGTGAGCTAAAGCTAGAACCTGGTGGGAGGAGGGTGCTTGCTTATCTAGCATTCTCAAGATCCTTCGAGATCACCTACGATCCTAGTAATGTTGTTTCTCTAGATGTTATGAGAATAATGTTATGATAGCCGTATTCAGGGGCGGCATGTTAGTTGAGGCCATCAGGGTTGAGACCGGGCTTGGAAGGATGGTTATAGCTTATTCAGTTAGGAGGGAGAGGATCTCGAGGCGAAGATCTACTAGTGGGAGGGATGTTAAGAGGAAATTGGGGAAGCTCAGAAAAGGCGATAGGAAGCAGGATATACTCTATAATGTTGCTAGCATTATAGATGATCTTGCTAGAGAGAACAATGCTGTAGTTGTTATAGGTGATATCGATGGTGATGACAAGAAGAGGATGGAGAGGAATAAGGGTAGGAGGCTTAGGCACAGGATTATCAGTGGAGTGTAACTAAGCTGATAAAGCTTCTCGAGGATAGACCCATACACGTTGTTAGAATATCTGAGAAGGGGTCCTCAAGCGTAGACCTGTTTACGAAGAAGAGGATCGATGGCTACAGCCCCCTAGTGATCTGCACTGCGGTGAGGGGGCTAATGGTAGATATAAGGTTGTAAAAATAGTCTTGAGGGTAGCATATGTCGATAGCAGGTTGTTGAGAGAAACGTTGTGGGGGCTATAAACATCGGCTTGAAATATCTATTCCCAGATGGGAGGCCCGTGGCGTTTGGCTCGACGGGCACCCATGCGGCTTGGGTGAAGCTGGTGATCCCGAGCCTAGGTGCAACCCCGCTAGTGGAGATACAAGTATTTGGAAACACATCAAATACCGTTAGCAGGGAAACGCTATGTGATCCTCGGGATATTATATTTTTATACTAGGATCTTTTAATGCATGTCCAGTTAGTATTATAACGATTCTCGAGTCAGTGTCTATGAGGCTCTCATAGATCAGCTTTCTTAGACCTGCCAGAGATGCGGCACTCGCAGGCTCGCACCCGATCCCTTCCAACTTGGCAAGTAGTTTCTGAGATGCTAAGATCTCTTCATCTTCTACAATAGCGAAAAATCCTCTAGTTTCTCTGACCGCTTTAAATGCTTTTAGCCAGTTAGCTGGTTTACCGATCCTTATTGCAGTTGCTACTGTTTCTGGTCTTTCAACTGTTTCTATGCCTGACCCTCCTTTGATCCAGCTCTGGGCTATTGGTGAAGCCCCCCTGGCCTGGATACCTATGATCTTTGGGGGTTTCTCTATTAAGCCCATTTCTAGAGCCTCTTTAAAGCCCTTATAAAGGGCATATATATTACCTCCATTTCCAACTGGTAACAGTACCAGGTCAATATCATTAAGCTCTTCCACTATTTCGTAGGCAGCAGTCTTTTGACCCTCTAGCCTCCATGGGTTTATAGAGTTCAAGGGATACAGCGAGTTCTTCTCAGAGATCTCTCCGAATACGTTTAATAGGGCATCATCAAAGGAACCATCTATATATACCGCTCTAGCGCCGTGGAGAATGCTCTGGAACAGCTTTCCATCAGCAACATGCCCCTTTGGCAGAACCACAGTAACCCTGGCCCCGGCCCTTGCTCCATATGCTGCGGCTGAAGCAGCGGTATTTCCAGTGCTGGCTACTATAAATTCCCTGTATCTGTAGTGAGTTGCTAGGCTTACAGCGAGGCTCATACCTCTATCCTTAAAACTCCCAGTAGGGTTCATACCCTCTACCTTTGCATATAGCTCCTTAACCCCTAGGATCTTTCCTATAGATTTTAACCTCGCAAGAGGAGTCATACCCTCGCCCAGAGTTATGGGCTCCACCTGATCGCCCATTGGAAAAGCCTTTCTATATCGCCACATACTCCTGATACTATGAAAATCAGATCTAGAGATCCCCGAGATATCTATTAAAACCTCTAAAGGACCTCCACAGAAACTGCAGAATGTAGACCTGATACTAGGCGTATTCTCTCTATTACATGCAAGGCATCTCAGGATAACCCTTCTATCCCTTATCTCTAACCCCATGTATTTCGATCCCCGATTTCCAGCTTAACCACCATAGATGCTGAATAATGCTCTCTTATAAGCCTTACTGTATAATCTCCTTGAGGATAATGGGAAAAGGGAAAAGCCCTAGCCACAGGATAAGGGTCAGGCTATCAGCGATTATTAACTTCCTCGTTGGGATCTACAGGACAGCGGTATCTTTTATATTCACAGTAGTTGTTATAAGAAGGCTGGACCAGCTAGAATACGGCTTATATGCAACCCTTCTTGGCGTTGCAAATGCGCTTACAACGCCCATAGGCTCTTGGATATACTGGGGTTCTAGGAGACACGTGCTCGGCGTGGTTGGCTCGCTAAGAGCTACTATGATTATCGGAGGCCTATATCTATTTATAGCAATACCGCTCTTTATAGCAGTATCGAGGCTTTTCATTGGAGACAATTGGGTCTATGTTATGCTCTCCATCCTAGTAATGATCTTTTATATTCTACTATCACCCCTAGGTCTAGTTAGCCCTTTGCTCAATCTATATGCTCCTGATAAAGGTGGATACCTAGGCATAGTATTCGAAACTGTGAGGCTTGTGTTCACATACCACCTGGTAGTCGTTTTCGGTTCTGGTGTCTTGGGAGCTGTTATCGGTCCCGGGGTTGCGAGCATAGTATTAATAATACTCGGCTTTATTCTCCTTGCTAGAATGAGAGTCATTGATCTAAGGGGCAATATAAATATAAGAATCTCTGGAGGAGGCTTTAGAGAGGCCATAAAGATTCTTAAACTATCGATCCTAAGCATCTTCAGCATAGCAACTGGCATTCTAAGCAACATTGATAAAGCCATTACAAGTCTGATCTCTTCAACAACGATCACAGCGGCCTATCTCTCCATAGCCTCTGTACCAAAATCCTTTATCTCTCCAGGAGCCTTTACCTCGGGGCTCTACGCCAAGGTTCTTAGAGAGCCTAGAAGGGAGGATGTTTCCGATATACTTATTATCTATAGCTTTATCTCAATATTCCTCGCAGCTATGCTTATAGCACTCTCGAAACCAGCTATATCTGTTTTCAACCCAGCATATGTGGATGGCTCTATATTGCTAATCATATCCTCTATAGAGGCTCTCATCCTGGGGTATGCTGCCATATTCGAGGCCGTAGCTCTTGGATTAGAGAGAGCCGATCTGAAGAGCAATAGCATCATTTTTGTAGCACGCTCAGCCCTCGGAAAGGTCCCTCTAGCCCAGATGGTTAGGGCGGGTACATGCATAGCTACTGCCTCGATTTCGCAGTATATACTCTTAAATAGCGGTATTAGTAACGTTGTTATCCTTGTCATGCCATATAGCCTAACATATCTCCTATCCTCAATACCCTATACTCTGTATGTATATAGGCTAGCCATCAGCAAGATGAAATTCGAGATCCCGTGGAGGGATATTATAGCGTTTATGATCGCCTCGTCTATATCATCCTATATACCGTTAATAATGGATGCAGAGGATATCATCATAAGATCTTTCTGGAGAGATCTGGCAGCACTCCTACCAAGCATCGGCCTCTCAATGGTTATATATGTATCTATTTCTCTCACAACTTCAAATAGACTAAGGACTCTCTTCAGGATAGGAACTATATATATACTGAGATCTATTCAAAGATAATAGCATTAGAAGCGAAAATCCTTGGAATAGGCTGTTACAAGCGACATAGATCCATGCATTTCGAGCGAAACTAGTGATCCCAGACCTAGTCCGCACCGCTAGTAGAAATACAGCTACTTACAGATACAATCAAATACCGTTAGCGAGGAACACATCCCGCTTGTCCCCTGATGATCATTGATTATCACTGATTTTCTTTTGTTTGGGGTTGCTGTTTTTCTTGATCCACAGGGTTTTGATCCTGTGGCATCGGGAAACTTCCACCTCTCCCAAAGAGATCTATGGATCTCTATGGGCTCATGGGTGGCTGTGGAGCCAAGCGGAAAGAGGCTCCCATCTAGACTTGAAACCCCGAAGCCCTTCTAGGCATTGCCCAAAAGGGCTTCGAGGGCTTTAAGATAGATATTTATCAAAGCTATTACCTCTCTATGCCATCTCTCACCTCCCTTGCTACAGACACCTATTCTATCCTCCCCATATTCTATCGAGACATTGTGTATCGGGCAGATCTTCGAGGTATTCCTGGGATCTATAATCAATACCGGCACTCCGTATTCTCTAGCCTTGTCTATTATCGCATTGAGCTCTCCCTTCAATGCACTCTGATATATCCTGTGCCTCAGCTACTTATTCTTATACCTGCTGATCATAACCCTTATATCTTCCCCGGATATTCCCTCGATAACTATTACTCCTCTCATCCTCAGGGCGTCTCTTACTATTAGGTTTGCTTTCTTCATCCTATAATCCTTTTTCTTCTTTCTCTCTTTAAGCTTTTCCATAGCCTTTCTAGCCTCTCTGCCACTGGATCTATTTCTCCTCTGGATGCTCTCCTTCCTATAGTTATAGCCTAGGGTTGTCCTGGCAAGGTCTGTTTCTAGGATTACTGCGAATGCCTCGTATAGAGTTGCTACAGAATCCTCATTAACATCAACAGGCTTAATATTCCCAGGCCTGTAGATCTCGGCCTCCTTCTCTAGGGATAGGTGGAAAGCTACTCTCCTATTCCTTCTATCAAGCTTAATCTTTGCGTGGGATGTCGGCTTAAAGCCTCTAGCCAGAAGCTTGTAGAACTCCTTAGAGGGCCCAAGATCTATGTGCACCCAGCCCCTATGGGTATTAATAGCAATGCTTGTGAAGAAAGTATTCTTAACACAGTTGATCCTGGTTTTTGTTGGGTTTACTGGTTTCCATACATGGTCATCAACTAGCCATAGGCTAACACTATTGATCCTCGGAACTAATGTTCCATCGCTCATCTCTAGATCTACCTGATCCCATGCGATCTCCCAAGATCTCCTCCATAGATATCTCACGATCCTCCTACCCCTAAGATCCCTTTTCCCTAGACCTAGATGCTTAACAAGCTCATCAAAGATCTCTCTAGAGTATTGCCTAGCCCTCTTCCTTCTTAGAAAGGATACCCTTTCAACAGCATCCTGGCATAAGCCATGTATGTAGTGGGATGGGATATTTGGATATATATTCCTTAGCTTTCGATACCTCTCATTCTTAAGCCTATAGTAATTCTCAATTACATTCCTAGATGCGTGGGGAAGCACATTCTTAAACATATTGCTATATATGTTCACGATCTCTTCTAATGCCCTGAACCCCTCTTAGATAATTGCTTTGAGGGTATAACAGCGGTCCTACTAACAAAGATCCTATCTTCTGGCTTGATAACCAACTCTCCATTGCTCTTTTTCCTCCTCTCAGCCTTTGCTCTAGCCTTGCTTACCTCCCTCAACCTCCTTGATCAATTTTTTGAACCCGTCAACCAGCATCTTCTTCCTACGACTCCTCATCCCATAGAGTTTTCCAGCGAAGGTTGTCACGATCTCTATTAAGTCCTCTACGAGCTCTTGATAGGCTTCTTTAGGCTCCTCTCCAAATACAGCCTCGATTCTAACGCCATAGCGGTTGAAGAAGTACTCTAGGTACTCGAAGCCGAACCTCGCCAACCTATCCCTATAGGTTACCACAACCACATCCACCTGCCTATTCACAATGTAATCAGATAACTTTAGCAGATTCCTCCTATCAGTCTTCAGACTGCTCGCAACACCACTTAGAGCATCAACAACCCTATACCTCTTAGAGGAGCAGTACTGCTTCAAGTACTCTATTTGTCTCTCTAGGTCGTTCTTCTGATCCGATGAGCTCACACGCGCATATATTACAGCTCTAACCTCTCTACTAATGGGCAGACCCTCAGCAATCTCCTAACCTCACTCTCAGGAACCCTATACTTACCGCCAGCAGTCCTAATAGCTCTGATCCTGCCTTCCCTAACTCATCTAGCTAGAGTAGAATAGCTGATGCCAAGCCTCTGACAGACCTCCTTAGGTCTCAACAACCTCTCCGAAGGCTCTGGAATAATTAGCACCAGTAATAATAAATTAAGATCAGAGCTTATAAATCTAACTTCTATCAATAAACTATGAAACAGCCCCCACATAAGGGAACATGCTTGTACTTATGACCTTCTCCCCGTCTTGAAGGGCGAGGCTTGTCCTCTATTTAATGTAATCAGAGCTTTCTCCTCAGGAGTTCAGATATAGCTTCCCTCAGGACTCTCTCATCCGCCTTTCTCCCTGCATAGCTCTTGATCTCCTGATATGCCTTCTCAATTCTGTTATCATCCCTCAGATATTTTCCACACAACCATAGTAGGGAGTCTAGGTTGATCATAGAGATCCTCGAGATCTCTGAAACCTTCTTCCAAGCTCTCTGAGCTTCTCTATAGTTTTTCATAATCTCCTCCACAGGATCTCTGGCATCTGTATCTGCTATTTCTGAGGTATACGTGATCCCCGCTATTCTCCTATCGATCGGCAGCTCTATGGTATCTGGTGGAGAGGTTTTCGAGCCACATATTCTTGCAACGTAGTATAGAATCTTAACAGCGAACACTATTGTCTTTTCATATCCCTCCTTTCCAAGGCTTCTTGCAAGTATTTCCCTGAGAGTCTCGAGATCTCTAAAAAGATCCACGATCTTTACATAGATCTCTATATGAGCCTGTGACAAGACAAGCCTCTTGATCCTCGAGATTTTCTTATCCCTTGCAGCTACATTACCCCTTGAGGAGGATAAAAATGATATGAATTCCTCCACCAGCTTGTCAGGGTCACCCTGTTTAAAAGGATATCTGGCAAATTCCCACCAATAATCCTCACCAGGCATTGAGAGCTGATACGCCGAGAGCGCATTTAGAACAGCTAGAAGAGATGCTGAAGAACAATCCCCAAGTCTATTCACAAGATATTCAAGAGCCCTGTATTGAGGATCCCTCTCCTCTATTGCATATATAGCCTCTAAGCCGAGTCTAGCTAGGGCCCCGCCGATCGTCTCTATCCTATAGTTGTTAATCCTTATGGCCATAGTTCTTCTTTCACACCCCTAACATGGTTAACATATCTCGCCAACACAAACAATAGATCCGAGATCCTATTTAGCAGAACTAGGTGACTCTTTAAAAGCCTATTACTATGATACAGTTTCGAGGCAACCCTTTCAGCTCTTCTGCATACCGTTCTAGCTAGATGGAGCATCGATGCAGCCGGATCTCCTGATGGATATACGAAAACGAGCCTAGGCTCGGGAAGCATTTCCCAGAACCCTCTAGTCTTATCCTCAACCCACCTGAGATCTTCCTCCCCGATCTTTGGCGCAGTAAGTTTAGCGAGAGGCGTTGCAACATCGCTCCCAAGCCTGAAAAGGATCTCCTGAAGCTTCTTCAAGATCTTGTCTACATCTTCAGGGGGTTTTAGACTCCTAGCAACACCTATTATTGTATTTAGCTCATCTACAGATCCTAGGAGCTCTATAACATCATCCTCCTTGGCTACCCTCACACCATGCATTATATATGTATAGCCATCATCACCGCCATGAACCTTCTTCATATTAACACCATATTTTACTCGGTTCTATAGTAGATAACGTGGGGCTTTATCTTTTTGTAAACCCTGTATATTGTCTTAGTTTTAAGGGTATTTAAGCATAGAGAGATAGACGGTATAATAAAAGGCCTATATTCTATTAGTGCTAAGGAAATCGTTCAGCGACCTAGAGCTTCTTGATCTTTGTCTAGATATCTTATCTGCCCAGTAAATTGGTAATGGAAGCCCCCCTTCTCTCGGTATCATCTTGTGGGTTATAATCTCTAGATCCTCTATATCTACCATATTCCCAATACTAACATATATCATGTGCCCACCGCTTCTCAGCACTATGCCTACGTACTTATCATCAACTACAATATACTCTCTCGCACCCTCTCTCCTAATTTCCCCATAGAGTAGCTTCTTTGCAACCCCTATAGAGGGCTTTTTGAGAACCACCCCTATGTAGCTCGCGATTCCGCATCTCCTTGGGTGGGCTAGCCCGTGCCCATTGATCATCAAGACACCTTCTCTAGCCTTAAGGGATAGGAACGCCTTGAGCATGAGAGGCGCTTCCCTAAATGCTAGGAAACCAGGTATATATGGAAAGGAAACCCTGCCCTCGGCAATGCTTATCTCCTCGATCTCGTGGGTCGCGTAGTTTATTGATACAGCCGCTGCATATCCGTAGTCTCCTCTGTATGATACATCAAGCCCTATAATTCTGCTAGGCTCTCTGCCTAGCTTCTCAACTAAGACTCTCCTGGAGATGAGGATCTGTGCCTCGGACGCACGGGATAGATCTAAGCCTGCATCTCTAGATCCTCTCCCATGGGGCACAAAAAAACACCGAGAACTATCTTATTGGATAGGTTCTCTCTTCAATGCCATTGCTCCTCACAATAGCCACATCTATTCCGTCGCCAGACATTGTGTCTCTAGACGCTGCAGCTCTTATAGCCTTGACAACCAGGTTAACAGCGTCCTCTATGGGCTCGGCACCTTCCTGCATCTTTCTAGATACTAGGTTTTGATACTCAGTCTCTATAACACCGATGGCTATTGGTGCACCCGTCCCCACAGCTGCGTAGTCATCCTCGATCACAGAGCCCAGCGGATCCATGACATAGATATGGGCACCTTCCTCATCAACCCCGCCCACTATCAATTCCGCTATAAAAGGTGTATATTTATATGAATATAGAATAGCTGAGAGAAGCTTTGCAACACCCTTAACAGAGATCCTGGTTCCCGAGGACATTTCATAGTATCTGATTTCTGTAGACATGATCCTAGAGAGAGTGATCATATCTGCAAAGATCCCGGCAGCTGCTATCGCAATCCTATCGTGAATCTTAAACACCTTCTTAGCAGATCTACTCATAACAAAACCACCATATCCAAACCTCTTCTCAGAACCCAGCACAACTACATTACCGAGTCTCAGCCCCACAGCAGTTGCTCCAGTTCCAAGTTGCTCGTATGCCATCTAATATCCCCAGAGAATTATTAACTTGAGAGCTAAATAACCTAGATAATGCTAAGACACCGTTAAAAGTGGATCTAGATATGTGGTAGAATTAGAACCAAAGATCTATTAAGAATCAAATAATTAGTAATTCTAACTCGTCTCTTTATTTCGATAGCGGTGTTTTATCAACCAATTAAAAGGCTTGCCTTTCAGGATAGGGGTTGTGTTTATTAGCTTTCTTATACGTTGTTCGTGCTTAGAGGGGCTCTATGACCTCTGATGTTTGGGGGCGCTAACCCTCTTAAAAGCTATGGGAGTTAGTCCCGAGCCGGAGGCTATGGAGCTCCTCGGAAGATATGGGCCTGGATCTGAGAAGCATTAGAGAAGTGTAGCAAGCACTCTGTAGAGAGCTGAGAGAATGGTTCTGTCTCCAACCCAGGATTGCTATTGAGTGCTATGGAGATGCCCTTGCCAATGCCAGGGCTTGGAGGAATAATCCTAGGAGGGGTAGTAGGCCTAGGGTTAGGCAGCTAAGCATGCTCCTACACAAAGACAGGGATATAGAATAAAAGGCAACTACATGGAGATCACAGGCAGAGTTAAACTCAAGATCATTGGCTAGGACAGAGGAGACAATGAATACAAGAACGAAAAAGCTGGACTTCTATAGAAATGAGAGGACGATGCTATGGATATCTAAGAGGATACCCAGGCCAAGGCCATACCAGCCTAGGGATGTTGTTGCTGTCCATGTTAATGAGAAAAAGATTGTATATGGAGATTGCGAGATAAACAAGAATATAGACACAGCCATTGATAGAGCTATAAATGAATCGAAGATTTTTGCATAGTCCCCAGAAGAAATACTCAACCCCTAGATATCGGGCTTGGAGAAGAAGGGGTCTTGAGAAGAATAAGATCCTATAACAGAGATGTTGGAATATATTGGAAGACTGAGCCAGGAAAACATTGCTGAAGATCGTGAGGCTGGCTAAGAAGCTTAGATATGCAGTAGCTAGAGAGGATCTAACGTGGCTGATAGAAGCTCTCAGGAAATTATCTAAGGGATCACAGAGTAAGGCTGGTTATGCTGGATTATGCAAGACCTGAAAAATGGATCTGTTAGCAGACCACAAGACTCAGGACGCCGCTAGCAAGTGAATCCCAGGGGGAACCTCTTCTAAACGCCCACTATGCGATTCAAAGTTGATCGAGGTTGAGTATAGAAGGCTTAGAACCCCCAGATGCAGCTTCGAAGCTGATAGATATGTAGTTAGGAAGCTGAACACCGGGAAGAGAGTCCCTGAAAATCCTAGGAATATCAAGGAAGCTCCGGTCTCGCTCATAGCCCCCAGGCGACATATGTAAACCGATAGTTGGAGGGGCTGTGAACTGCTTAGAGTTAAAAAAACCTAATAAATAATAATGTGTAGACCATGAACCCGCTTGCCATAGCAGGTGGGGTGGAGATTGAAAGGAGAAGAGGTTAGTCAGTGTTATAATAATATTAAAAGCTTAAATATACGTATACATATTACATGGTGTTTAATGTGGGTAGTAAAGCGGTTCCTGTTAGGATTGATTATGACTTGCTAAAGACTTGTTGATGAGCTTGTAAGGCTAGGGTGTCTATAGTTCGAGGAATGAGACCTTGAGAAGCCTTATAAGGATCGGCGCTAAATACTTTAGACAAATTCATATTACCCCGCCCTGAAATATAGGGAGCCGTTAGTTTGTTGAGTAGGAAAATCCCTATGAATAATAACTTTGAACTTTGAAAACTCCTAGGTGTGATAGTCCTCAGCAGCCGAGTTTCTTCTTATTCTTTTTACTCCCTTTTCCTTATATTTCCAACTAAGTATCTTCCACCCGCTCTGTGGGTAAACTAGAATGATGTATTTGTGGGGTTTTCTTTTTCCTAGGGAACCTTGCTAAGCTGTAGAGAAACCTCCGCCCAGCCTTGTAGAAACGATCCGAAGTCTGCTGCATCACCTGTGGGTAGAGTTGTTGATTATCAATATCCAGTTTTCTTAAATCTAGTGCTAATTGCCTCAACTCTATTAGTGTTAATCCTCTTCTATCTCTCTTTAGAAATTAGAAAATATATGTCTGCCCACCGCTTGTCCCCCAATGGTTGTTGATGGTTATTGATATTCCTTTGTTTTGGGTTGCTTTGCTTCTTGATCCACAGGGATGTTATTACATCCCTGTGACCATCGAGGGACCTCCACCTCCCCCACAGAGACCTAGGGATCTCTATGGGCTCGCTGGTGGCTGTGGAGCCCAGAGGAAAGGGGCTCCCATCTATCTTAGATCCCGAGGCTCTATTGGGGCAGAGCCCCCATCTAGAGCCTTGGTCTCGGGTGCTCCAAAGGTCATCGCATCCCGAGGTCTCTCCACGCCCAGGTCTAGCAGAGATTATCACCTCATAATCAATATAGATAGGGATTTGGATACTTATAAGCTTAAGCTGGAGAACAAACGAATATAAAAGCATTCCTACTACCATGAAAAAGGATACAGCCCAGGGTATTATAGATCTCACATGCTGGCATTAACTGGGCTTTTAACGCCTTCAATGTCTGCCTACCGGTATATGCTCTATATCTAAACCTTACGGTGGGCATCAACCAGGATATTGCATAAGGATTTAATGCAAAACATCTCTGCCTTAAAAGACGAGGTTTTCAGTTATAATTTATTGGTTTGGGTATTTAATCGTTACAATGCTTTACTATAGAATTGAGAGTAGTGTAGAGGATGTCTGGGCTGAGGTTCCTTGTGACTGGGGCTGCTGGTTTCATGGGTAGTTTTCTTGTGGAGAAGCTTCTTAGTATGGGCTATAGGGTTGTTGGGCTTGATAATTTATCTACTGGTAGGCTTGAGAACCTCGTTGGTTCTATTGGTAACCCTATGTTTAGGTTTGTGAAGGCGGATCTTCTTGATCCTTCTACGTGGAACGGCGATCTATTTAGAGTCGACGTGGTTTTCCACATGGCAGCGAATCCCGAGGTTAGGCACTCGACCAGGGAGCCTATTGAGCATTATCACCAGAATCTCACAGCCACTATGAATGCTCTCGAAGCGTCTAGGAGATCTGGTGTAGGGGTATTTGTTTTTGCATCGAGCAGCACAGTATATGGAGATCCTGAGGCTATCCCCACACCCGAGACCCATCCTATAAAACCTATAAGTGTGTATGGAGCAACAAAGGCTGCTGGCGAGATCCTTTGCCAGACATATTCAAGACTATACGGGATCAGGTGCCTCGTACTCAGATATGCAAACATAGTTGGTCCTAGACTCAGGCACGGGGTTATATATGACTTCATCCAAAAGCTATCGAGAGACAGGGAGGGCCTGGAAATACTTGGAGACGGCTCACAGAGGAAGAGCTATCTATATATTAACGACGCTGTAGAGGCATCCATAGCTGCTCTAGAAAAGATTCTGAGCAACGGGGCTAGAGAAGAGATCTATAATATAGGTAACAGAGATTGGATAACAGTCACAGAAATAGCAGATGAAGTCATAAGGGCCATGGGGCTTAGCAACATCAAATACATATACAAACCAGCACAAGATGGGAGAGGATGGCCAGGCGACGTCAAACTAATGCTACTAGACATATCCAAGATCGAGAGGGAAACAGGCTGGAAACCCAGCATGAGCAGCAGAGAAGCCGTTAGAAAAACAGTAGAGAGCCTAGCAAAGCTATCGCCAGAATAGCTCTATAGAAACTAACACCCCTTCCAAAATCAAACTACTATAAGCTCACTCGATGAATATAATCCTTTCGCGTATAGATACCCAATGGGTCTAGGTTCATTAGACTCAGTGTTTACCAAGCCCTCACCCATTGGCTTCATTGCATGTGCGGAGCTTTCACCACCCAGCCACATCATCTGCGTCCACCAGCTCAGGGTGACCCCTGCCTACAGCTCCTCCTTCATTGCTTCCCCAGGATCATTGTTGTGGGGAAATCCCGCGCCTTGGTTCTCCTCTACCCCTCAGTATCTGTATAAGCCCCGCTTGGGTCTCCACCCCATCCACATCGTGAGGGTTTCATGAAGAATTTGCCACTAAACCTTATGAACTATATGAAACCAAAAAACAATTTCAGAAGGCGTTTAGGGTTCTTAGAGGGAAAACTCCGTGGCGTTAGGCTCAACAGATACCCATTGGATGGGGTGAAGCCAATGAACCCGGGCTCAGTCCTAGCTCGCCAGTGGAAATACTGTCAGCGGGGTTATGTCTGCCTCTTATCCTCCTATTTTATTTTTTATATCGGCCTAGCACGTTAACGTAGTCATAGGTTGTGTTGACATAGTACTCGAAGACTTCGACCTCAAAATAAAGTATGTTGGTAGGATTAGGTGGGAGGGTAAGCAGGGTAGGCTTGAGATCATATATGGGGCTGGTAGGTGGCAGGCATACATACCAATAGAGGTTGGTGTTGAGCCTGCTAGATCGAATCTAAGGGGCTATGTAAAGTCCATATATGATGATGAGGAGGAGAGGAAAAAGAAGAAGCAGAGGATCATAAATACTAGGAGTATTAGGCAGAGGGATCCCTTAGGGGATAAGGAAGCTTTCATGGATATGGGTCTTAATAACCTATTCGCTGCAGTAACTACAAATGGATCAGCTTTGCTCGTTAAGGGCGGGTCTATCAAGTCTGAGTATTATTGGTGGAAGAGGGAGATAGCTACATATCAGTCTATTAGGGATATGCTTAGGAGGCTTGGCATATCAACATGGATATACTATCATGAGAAATATCTATGCTATGTATAAAAGGGATGAGAGGCTTAGGCATCTCTATATAATATCGACCAGGTTTCTGGCTGATGAGCTATATAGAAGAGGTGTTAAAAAGCTATACATTGGATATCTATATATGCTTTCACAGGATAATGGCAATGAGTATAATGCTAATACATGATGGTTTAGGAAGATAGTTTCTGTGGATCGTTAATATATTCATGGAATATGGTATTGATGTTGAGATAATTCTTGAGGACTATACTAGCCAGAAATGCTCAATATGTGGGGCGAAACACAAGAACGGTAGAGTGTACAGAGGGCTGTATATCTGTATAAAGACTAGGAAGAAGATCAATGCGGACATAAATGCTGCGCTGAACATAGCAAGAAGGCTAGGATATAGGATAAGGATAGCTAGGAAGATTGAGAGCTATTTGGTAACACATAATGGTGTAAAGCCATTAATCCCTCTCCAGAGGCTAACACCCGAGATCCCAGCATAGAAACCAGTCCTTTAGGGCGGGGAGGGTATCATAATGCTATTAGTGGCAGAATAGCAGGGGTTAGCCTGTATGCGGATTCTCTAGGTACTGCTGTTCTTCATCTTCTTAGTGTTTAGGCTGAGAGGGTTACTGAGATGCTGCTCATAGTCATGGCGAGTCCTGCGAGTTCTGGTCTTAGGTAGATATTATGATTATATAGGGTTTCTGTGGCTATTGATATTAGCGCTATGTTATATATGGATGCCCAGAAGAGGTTCTGATAGATTTTTCTTCTGATTGCCTTGGCGAAGCTGAATATATCTATTATACCTCTGAGATTGTTTCTTACTAGGACTACGTCTCCTGCTTCTCTAGCTATGTCCGTTCCTCCCTCCATAGCGATCCCTAGATCCGCTTTGCTGATAGATGCGACATCATTTATGCAGTCGCCCACCATAGCTACTCCTTTTCCCTCTCTTCTCATCTATCACGCTGGCCTTATCCTCTGAAGAGGCTTCCGCTATAACCTTTTCAATCCCGATCCTAGATGCTATGGCCCGGGCGGTTGCCTCCTTATCGCCTGTGAGCATAATAACCCTATAGCCCCTCGAGCGGAGATACTTAATCACTCCAGCAGCCCCTGGCCTCGGCTCGTCGCCAATGCCTATAACCCCTCCTCGCTTAGAGGGACAGGGAACCTCAATCTCTTTTTAGGCATTTCATAGAGCCTCCCATTCATTCAGGTTTACAGCTAAAAACCTCACCTTCCAGGGCAGAGAGGAGGTCATAATAAAGCTATAAGGAGAAGCATATACCTCTAACTGAGGGATAAGGGGGATAAGTTTGGGTCACGTCTTCGTTAGGGCTAGATTTAGGGAGAAGACTGAGATCGAGTTTGAGAAAATTCTTATTGATACAGGGGTCTCATTCACAGTGATGCCTCTAGACGTTGCTGAGAAGCACTTCATCGAAACACCATTTACAGTTGACATCAAGCTTGGCGACGGTGGGATTGTAAAGGCCAGGGTTTTCATAGCTGAAGGGGAGATCGAGGGCAGAAAGGGTCCCCTAAGAATATTAGCTTTTGAGAATGCTACACCAGTCATAGGAGTTGATACCCTATAAACCCTCGGGCTCAAAGTGGATCCCATAACTGGTAGAATAGAAAAGTCTGAATATTACATGCTATATGTTTAATTTCGGTTCTATAGTAGATAATTTAGGGGCTTTGTTTCTTTTTTGCTAAGGCTCTATATTGTAAAGCTTCTGATATTTAAGCTTTGATCTGGTTATGATCCTTGTAGTTGATAGGCATTATGCTTATATACCACAAATTTTTGATCGCGTCTATCCCGGGATCTTTCGTGATGATTCCTCAGGATCTTTTCTATATGGATCTATTACAATCTCTTGATCATATGTTCTTCTCGATCTCCTTTTTTCACAATAGCGGGGATGTTTCTATGTTCTTTTATTGTTAACTAGATTTGTGAAGAGGCTGCTGAGGTCTAGGGATAATGGCTAGGAAGAAGAAAAGCGAAAAGAAGTGGGTATGAATTGTCAAGCCAGGCGATAGGATAGTTGTTAGTAGAACCGCTGCTATACCCTCAAAGCAGTTATCTAAGAAAGAATTCAGGGTATTAGAGGAGATCGTGAATATATAGCAAGATGCTTTGGAGATGTGCTAACCCACGCATCTAGGAATATTATCGAGAGCTACTACAGGCTCAAGAATGAGAAGTACCACGAGCTAAGGAGTATCTATCCAAATATACCATCCCACTACATACATGGCTTATGCCAGGATGCTGTTGAAAGGGTTTCCTCTCTTAGGAGGAATAAGGCTAGACAATACTCTAGAGAGATCTTCGATGAGTTGGTTAAGCATCTAGGTCTAGGGAAAAAGGATCTTAGGAGTAGGAGAATCAGGAGATATCTCTGGAGGAGATCTTGGGAAATAGCTTGGAATCAATTAGATCTTGAGATGATGGGTGGCATACTAGTGCCGAGGATCAATAGTGTTAGCCTATGGCTAGTTGATGACCACGTATGGAAACCGGTAAACCCAACTAAGATCAATATAAATGATGTTGAGAATATTTTCTTCACAAGTGTTGCTATCAATACTCATAGGGGCTGGGTGCACATAGATCTTG
>Ga0079998_113276_pt1 | contig 38149 bp, 33 predicted proteins | sample PerSpoBPS_BMetaG_FD_69201 | JGI IMG/M metagenome (GOLD analysis project Ga0079998, IMG submission 69201) | Thermal spring microbial communities from Yellowstone National Park, Wyoming, USA - Perpetual Spouter B (PS_B) MetaG (SPADES assembly)... | ecosystem: Environmental > Aquatic > Thermal...
CTCTTTAAAAGGGCGGGTAGCTCAGTGGCAGAGCGTCTCGCTTACAACGAGAAGGTCAGAGGTTCGATTCCTCTCCCGCCCACATTAAGCGGGGTGTGGCGCAACGGCTAGCGCGCTGGCATGGGGTGCCAGAGGTTGCGGGTTCGAATCCCGCCACCCCGAAATAATGATAGAAGGGAGAAAAGAGAAACCGCTTAGAAGAGAAGAGGGTGAAAAAGAAAGAAATATAGAATTTTCTCATTGGGGAGAAATTCTTACTTATGCTTTTAAAGCCTTTGTAAGGATAAAAGAGAGGGTTAAAAACATAATTGAAAACATAATAAACCCTCCTTATGATCATGATCCAGAAAGAAGAAAAGTTTTAAAATATTTATTAGCATTGCTTGCAGCAGCATATTTTGCTGGATGCCAAACAGAAGAATCCTCACCAAACCTACCTCAACAACCACTTCCGCAACCACAAAGAATAGAGAACCCATTTAATCCACATCCTGCTTATGAAAGATTTGTAAATGAATGGAGTACGCCGGAAACAAAACCTTATGTTTGGAGTGATCAAATAGTTTTTACTTATGACGAAAATAATGGATTAACGGTTTTTAAAGGGTCTTTAAATGAATTTTTAGAAGAACTATCTCAAAGAGGATTAGGTGGTAACATAGAACTTGGCAAACAAGAAATTATACTGAAAATACCACCTAACACAAATGATAATGCTATTAAAACATTGGAATCTTTCCTAAATTTACCAATAGATTCAAAATATACTTTGCGTTTACAGGAAGTAAAAATAGGGGGAAATTCTTATTATATTCCTTCTGCATGGATGGATAAAGTAAAGTTGTCACAAAAGGGGTTGGTATCAATCGAAGTTAATTTAACTCAGCAAAAAGCTAAAAATCTATTAGAAAGTTTTGCTAAAGTAATTAATAGATATAATTTGGGCATAGAGGTTAATAAAGATGAACTTTCTGAAAAGGTAAAGCAAAGAATTCAAGAACGCAATTTAACTATTGATGGGAATCTTAAAACTTCAAGAGGATTTATACATGCTTCAGATCTTAATGCAGGAAAAAATCTTGATCTAGCTCTGCTCCAAGAATGGGCTAATGATCCAAATATTAAAAAAATTGTTTTGGTTGAACTAAGAACTAATACTGAAGGTATAGTGACAAGAAACCAGGGGAGGTTTATGCTTATAGCATTTGATCAAAATGGTGAAACAGTTGGTATGTTTGTTCTACCAGATAATTATCATGGGAGTATAGTAGTAAAAAGAGCTATAAACTTGGTTGACGAACCAAACGCTAAACCTCAAGATCAAGCAACTCAAGAAGAAATTAATAGACGTCGTAAAGTTATGCATCTTCGTTTAAGACACTCAAGAGATTTTCCTCCACGTTTAGCCGAGGAAATGGTTGAAATAGGAAGCGAAATTAACGATCACCTATTAGGAAAATTAAGAACGGAAGAACTTTTTGAAAAAGGGTATAGCTTTAATGTACGAGGCCAATATCAAGTAGAAGTATTAGAAAAAACACCGGTAACAGGAGGTTTTAGGGTAAGAACAATTGTGAAGATAGGTGAAAGATCGGTATCTTTTGAATTATTATTAGAAGAGAAAGGACGTTTTGGTACTTTCTATCCTCTCGGTGGAGTAAAGGAAGGTGGCACTTTGTCAGTAAAAAAATTTGAAGAGTTAGATAGAATCAACACAGAATTATCAAGAAGACCTTTAGAACAAATAGTAAAAGACCCAAGTGTGGTTTCAGATCCTTTTTTACAAAGTTTTTTATTTGCATACAGTTGGGGTGTAATTGCACATAAAACAGAAGAGCTTTCGGGATACAAAGAAAGCATTATATCTTATTTAAAAGGAGAAGAACAAATTAAAAATTTAATAAAGGATCATAGACATCTTATTTTAATACCAAAAAACAATGAAGGATTAGGCTTAGAAATTTTTGTTCATAGAGGTGATGTTTATTTGGAAGATTCAGAATTCGGTTATTTTATGCAATCAGATCTTTTTACTATAGATCCTAGAGAAATTGGTCTAGAAGGTAATGGTATAACTCATATAAACTTTGGAGTAATAAGACATTTTGATGAATTTAAAAGAGACATTATAAATCAAGGGGTTTTTGAAAAAAAAGAAATAGATGACTATTTTGTTTACATACCAAAATAAAAGTCGAAAATTAAAAAATAATATAAAAAATGCCATCAATTGAAAGTTTTGTAAAAGGACCAGATAATGAAATCCAAGGGGTTGAAGATTTTGGAAGTCGAGAAATTTTATCTACGGTGTTAAATTTTTTTATTAAAAATGATAAAGCTAAAAATTTGTGGGAGCGATATAAAGGATTTTTTATTGAAGAGATTGAGTCTAGAGACTATATAGTTCCTTTTTTTTATTTTTTTATAACTATTTATCTTTTGGGAGAAGATAGAGGCGAAGATGATAGCAAAGTAGCGTTATCGTTAAATGAAAGGTTAAGTAACGGAATTGAAAAGTTAAATAATAGTATTAATGGAATTGATTCTAAAGAAAAAGCAATAGAAATTGCGAGAAATTTAGTAATATCCCATATAAGTACAGACGCAGCGGAATTTATTTTAAACATTCTAGAAGCGTGGGGAACGATTTTCAATTCTTCTGAAGAATTACGTCAAGTTTTGGTAAATTTATACACTCAAAATTAACGAATATTTTTATTACTTTTATCCTAAAAGAAAAATGTATTTTACCACAATTTTAAAGACAAAAACGCTATAACATGAGGGTTTTTGCTGATCTACATCTTCATTCGAAATATTCAAGAGGTTGTTCTAAAAATTTAGATTTGGAAAATTTAGTAAAGTTCTCTAAGCTTAAAGGTTTAAAACTTTTAATTACCGGTGATTTTACTCATCCTCTTTGGTTTAAAGAAATTAAAGAAAAATTAAAAGAAGCTGACGGTGCTTATAAAATAGATGAAGAAGATGTTTATTTTTTAATTGGTGGAGAAATTTCTTCTATTTTTTCAAGAAAAAATAAAGTTTATAAAATCCATTTTTTAGTTATTTTACCTAATTTAGAGATTGCAGAAAAATTAAATAAAAAACTTGCTCTTTATGGAAAACTTGAAAGTGATGGTAGGCCTACTTTTGGTTTAGATATTATTGATCTTTTAAAAATCATCTTAGACACTTATGATAAAACTATTATTATTCCTGCTCATGTTTGGACTCCTCATTTTTCTCTTTACGGTTCAAATTCAGGTTTTAATTCTATTTATGAAGCTTTCAATGATTTTGTAAAGTATATTTCTGCTGTAGAGACAGGGTTAAGCTCTGATCCTAATATGAATTGGCGTCTTCCTGAACTTGATAATATTTCTATTGTTTCTTTTTCCGATGCTCATTCTCCTTATACTTACAGAATAGGAAGAGAAGCTACTCTTTTTGAACTTGAAAAAATATCTTTTGAAAATCTCTATAAAGCCTTAAACTCACCTGATGAAAAAAATAAAATTTTAATGACAGTAGAATTTTTTCCTGAGGAAGGCAAATACCATTTTGATGGACATAGATTTTGTAAAGTTAGATTTTCTCCAGAGGAAAGCAAGAAAAACCATTATATTTGTCCTGTTTGTCAAAGAAGAGTTACCATTGGTGTTCTTTCAAGAGTAGAAGAGTTAGCCAAAAGACCTCCTGATTTTGTTGATCCCAAAAGGCCTCCCTTTAAAAAAACAGTACCTTTAGCAGAAATTTTAGCGCAAATATATGATGCTGATGTAAATTCAAAACTTGTAGAGGAAACCTATTTAAAAATAATTAAAAGTTTTGGCCCTGAGCTTGAAATTTTAACTTCAAATTATGACAAAGAGAAAATGAAAGAAAATTTTTACGAAGTCTATTTAGCTTTAGAAAAAATAGATAAAGGAGAAATTATTTTAGAACCAGGTTATGATGGCGAATATGGAAAAGTTATTATAAAATTAAATGGAGAAAAGAAAGAAGAAAATTCTTTTAGAAAAACAAAAACCCTCTTTTAAAGAAAAAAATGAAATACATTTTAAAATTAGCAGAAATTTTTTTCCTTGAAGATTTATATTTTTTCTTAGACTATTGGTTTAATCATTTGCCTAAAAACATTTTAAGAAAAACTATTGAATATATTTATTTTTTAGATCATGATTTAGGCTTTAGGAGAAATTTAAGAAATCTTTTTAGTCCTCTTATTTTCGAAAAAGGTGTTTTATCATTTTTTATAGGAAGACCTCTTGGCTTCATTTTACGTCTTTTTTTAATTTTCTTTTTAGGCTTCATATATACTTTAATCTTTTCTTTTTCTTTCATTCTCATTATCTTTATTTTTATTTTGCCTATCTTTCTTTTAATTCTTTCTTTACCTAAAACAAATGGAATTTTTATGGGAAAATAGTTATTTTTATTTTCCTCCTCTTATTAGATTTGTGATTAAAAAAATAAAAGAAAGTTTTGATATTTTTATTTTTATTTGTTTAAATCTTGTTTTTTTATTTTCTTTTTATTGGCTTCTTAAGGGAGAAATCAAAAATCAAAATTTTTTCTTTTTACTTTTGCTTTTTTATTTCATCACTTTAGTAATTTTTTGGAAGAGAAAAAGAAGCAAAGAAGATTTAAGACTTTTAAAAGGTAGGGTTTTAGATTTTGATGATATTTTAAATAAAGAAGCGAAAGATTTTTTGATAGATTCTTTAACCTTGGCAGAAATTTTAAAACCCCAAAATTTTTATCTTTTTCTTTTAAAAAACATCATTAAAAAAAGAAAAATCAAAAAAATTCTTTTTAGATTAGAAACAGAAAAAAATTTAGATAAAAAAATTCAAATCATTTTTTATAAAAAGAAGGTTGACAAATTTTCTTTAAATTACTTTAAAGAAGTTTTAGAAATTTTAAAATTAGCCTACTTTTTCTCTTTAAAAATTAATTTTCCGGAAATAAATTTACCTATTTTATTTTATGCTCTCTCTCAAGTCGAAGATATAGAGGTTCAAAGATTTTTAGAAGAAAACAGATTAAACGCTAAATTAATTTTATCTTCTGTTCTTTTCGAAATTTACCAAAAAAAATTTTTGCCACGTTTTGAATATCAACCTCTTTCAGTTTTTCATCAAGAAATAGAAGAGAGAAGATTTTTACCTTTAAATCTTTTCAAAAAACCTACACCTTTTCTTGATAAATTCTGTATAGATCTAACTTATTATGCTTGTAAAAAAAATTTAGGTTTTCTCATAGGTCACGAAAATGAATTTAACCTTTTAATAGAAAAATTAAAAGAAAAAAAGAAACTGCTCCTTATAGGTAAGAAAAGAAGCGGTAAAAAAACAATTGTTTTTCACTTAGCTTGGAAAATTCATAACGAGCTTGTGCCTTCATATCTTTTAGATTACAGAGTTATCTTGCTTGATCTTCATCAAATCTTTGAAAAAAATAAAGAAAAATTTAGCGAGATAATTTCAAAAATTAAAGAAGAAATAAAAGAAAGTGAAAAATTAATAATTTTTATACCTGAAATAGATAAATTTTTAACAGAAACAGGTTTTGATTTAAGCGAATTTTTTAACGTACCTCAAACAATATTTATCTTAAGCCTTTCTTATGAAGATTTCCTTCTTTTAAATTCTAAAAGTCTTTTCTTAAAAGATTTTGAAAAAATAAAAATTGAAGAACTTAAAAAGGATGAAGCTTTATTCCTTTTAACATTAAAAGCGATTCTTTTAGAAAAGGAAAAGAAAGTTACTATTTCTCCTCGAGCTTTAGTTTCTGCTTTAGAAATAGCTTCTCTCTTTTATCAAGAAAAATATATTGTAGAAGCAGGAGAAGAAATTATTTTAAAGTGTCTTAATATTGTTAAAAAAAATAAAGGTAATTTTCTTTCAGAAGAAATTGTAAGAGAATTGTCTCTTTCTTTTAAAAAAGAAATAGAAGTTTTTGATGTTATTAATTTAGAATCCCTTCTTAAAGAAAAAATTGTCAACCAAGAATTTGCTTTAAACTTAATAGCCTCTTTGCTTAAAATAAAGCTTTCTGGCTTAGAAATCCAGTTTGGTCCTTTAGCGGTTTTTCTTTTCTTGGGTCCTGATGGTGTTGGTAAAACGGAAACAGCAAAAACTTTAGCAAAAATCTTTTATGGTTCGGAAAAAAGTATTTACAAATTAGATCTTAAAAAAATAGAAGAATTCGAAGATTTTTTAAATCATTTTTTTGTTAATCCTTACTCTTTGATCCTTTTAGAAGACCTGGAAGATATAGATGAAAAAATTTTGCCTATTTTCAAAAAGATTTTAAATGAAGGGGAGTTTGAAAAAAATGGAAGAAAATTTGATTTTAAAAAATCTATAGTCATTATTTTTTCAAAAACTCTTTCAAAAAAAGTTGTCGAATTTTTAGATAATAAAGAAAATTTGTTTTCGATTAGAGAAAAAATTAAAAAGGAGGTTGAAGAAAATGAAATTTGGAAAGAATTAAAAATAGATGAAATAGTTATTTTTGACTATCTGACTTACGAAAAGTTTAAAGAAATAGCTAAAAATATTTTTAAAGATATAAAAACAGATTTTCTTTTAAAATATCAATTTGATATTAATTTAGAAGAAAGCGCCTTAGAAGAAATAGTTAAAAGATATGCTAGTAAAGAAAATGGCGCAGAGTTTTTAAAGGAAAACATAGAAAGAATAATAAAGAATAATTTAGCTAAACTCATTTTAGAGGGTAAAATAAAAAGAAATAGTAGAGTTTCTCTTTCTTTTGAGGGCGAATTTGTTTTAAAAGAATTATGAATTTAAGTTTTTATTTAAGATTTTTCATTATCTTTTTGTTCATTTCTTTTGCTTTTATTTATTTTTCTCCGGAAAAATTTGGTTTTTTGACTTTTAAAAAAGGATTAAGTTTTTCAGAAGAAAAGAAAGAATATAATATTTTACTTTTAGGGAAACCTGGTTACGGATACATAGGCAGTGAAAATACTGATAGCATTATTGCTCTCCATTTTTCCTTAAAGAATCCCAACAAAATTTATCTTATCCCTATTCCCCGTGATTTAATTGTTGCTGATAAAAATGGTGAATTAGAAAAAATTAATATGCTTTATAGCGAAAGAAAAATAAATTATCTTTTAAATAAAGTTTCTGAACTTACTGGATTAAAATTTGAAAAATATTTTGTTTATGATCTTCATTTTGTTTTAGGTTTAGCTGAAGTTTTAGGTGGTATAGAAGTAAATCTTGATGATTATGTAACTGATGCTGTAAGTTTATATACTATATCACCAGGAAGAAAAGTTTTAAGAGGTGATGATTTAGAGCTTGTTTTAAGATCGAGATATTTTCCTGAGGGTGATTTTAAAAGAATAAAAAATCAAATAGAAGTTATTAAAGGATTAAAAAATAAATTCTTTTCCCTTTCAAATAAGGAAAAAATTGAAATCTTAAAGTTTGCTTTAAAAAATAAAAACCATTGGGAAACTAATATGAGCTATGATGAAATCTATTTTCTTTTAAGTCAAAGCGAGAAATTTAAAAATGCACAAATTAAAACCATTTTCCTTTCTACTCAAAATGGCTTTTTTACCTCTGGGTATTTTAAAATTAAAGGTATCGATGGAGTTTATGGTATTTACCCTAAATTAGGTTTGGAAAATTTTAGTGCCGTGAGAGAATATATTAGGTCAGAAATTAAAAAATAAAATTAAGTTTAATGAAAAGATTTCGAAAATTTTTGCCAAAATTTCTTATTAATTTTTATCATTTTCTTTGGTCATTTTTCTTTGCTTTAATTAATAAATTTCCTTCAAAAAGAATTATCGTAATAGGTATTACAGGAACAAAAGGAAAAAGTACTGTTTCCTATTTAACTTATTTTTTGCTTCAAAGACTTGGTTTTAAGACAGCTCTTTCATCATCTGATTTTCTTTTTATAAACGAAAAAGAAATAGAGAGAAAAGAAAGACTGACAATGCCAGGAAGAGGCTTTCTTCAAAAGTTTTTAAAAGAAGCTGAAGATGAAGGATGTGAAATTGCTGTGATTGAATGCACTTCAGAAGGACTTTGGCAAAATAGACATGCTTTTATCAATTTTGATATTGCTGTTTTTTTAAATTTACATCCTGAACATATTGAGCATCATGGAAGTTATGAAAATTATAGAAAAGCTAAAGGTAAGCTTTTTAAAGCTTTAGAAAAATCTAAAGAAAGGAAGGGTTTAAGAGGTTTTGATATTAAAAAAACAATTATTGTTAATTTAGATGATTTTGAAAGTGATTATTTTTTAAGTTTTAAAGCTGAACAAAAAATAGCTTTTTCTTTAGAGGCAACAAATTTTGACAAAAATTTTCTTTTAAGACCCGAAAGTTATAAAATTTCAAAAAATGGAATAAGTTTCAGATTAGAAGGTAAAGAATTTAATTCACCTCTTTTAGGCAAACCTAATCTTTATAACATTTTAGCTTCTCTTTCAATTTTAAAAGCTCTAGGCATTTCACTTAATTTAGCCATAGAACCTCTTAAAGAATTTAAGGGTATTCCAGGAAGGATGGAAATTATTGAAGCTAAAGGCTTTAAAGTTGTTATTGATTATGCACATACTCCAGAATCTATAGAAATTCTTTACAAAACTCTTTTAGATCTTTTTAAACCAAAAAGGCTTCTTTGCCTTGTAAGCTCGGCTGGTGGTATAAGAGATAAATGGAAAAGACCAAAAATAGGTGAATTAGCAGCAAAATATTGTTCTCATATTGTGATTACTGATGAAGATCCATTTGATGAGTCTCCAGAAAATATTCATAAAGCTATAGAAATAGGAGCTATAAATTTTTTAAATGAGTATAATATAGAAAAGCCTATAGAAATTATTCCTGATAGAAAGGAGGCTATTTTAAGACTTATAGAAATTGCAGAAAAGGGTGATATTGTAGTTACTATCGGAAAAGGAAATGAAAAATATATAAATTATGGTGATAAAGTTTTGCCTTGGAATGAGAAAGAAGCAGTTTTATCAGCCTTAGAATCCTTGGGTAAAAATAAAAAAATCAAAAAATCACTCTAAAATTTCAACTAAAACATCTTTATAAATTCCAAAATTTAAGGCTGAATCTTTATCAGGAAACCAAATATCAATTACCCCTTTAATTCTAGAATTTAACCTGTCTTCTACTACAAAAATCTTATCTCCAAAAAGTGAAGGAATTTTAATTTTTGTACCTAAGGGAAGATCGTTGGAAGCAACAATTCCGTCTCTTACAATAGTATTCATCGCTGTAAGCCAAGGAGTATCATCAGTTTCATCAGGACTTGAAGAATAAGCAGTAATATTGAAATAAGAAAATTTCCTTTCTGGCTCAAGCCCTTTCAAAAAACTCTTCTCTTCTGAAATAATATTTTTCTCTGCTTCTGATGGTGAAAAAACTAAGTTAAAAGCAGAAAAAATAATTATGATAAGCAGGAATTTGCCTATCGAGGATGTACTCATTTTTTATTTTCAAATTAAAAGGCCCCATTTTGGGGCCATACATAAAAAAATTATAACATAAAAGGAAAGTTTTTTCAAAATGGGTTGTGGATTTTTTGTCTTGACAAATTTTTGTTTTGTTTTTAAAATGTTTTTTAATCTCAAATGGTCAAAAAATTAGGATTTTTTGGCTTTTATTTTTTGAGGCCTCCTAGGTAGGGAGGTAAATTTATGTTTTTTTAAAAAGGGCCTCCCTACCTGGGAGGTCTTTTTTAAACTTTAAATGAAAATTCTCTCTTTTGGCGAAGCAGTCATAGATGTAGTTTATTTAGTAAAAGATTTAAAGTTAGATAGAAAAAATGAAATTCTACTCAAGAAAATTTCCTTTGGCGGTCCTTCTCTTGTAGCTTCACTTTTTCTTTCTTTTTACGGCTTTAAACCATATTTCTTTACAAGTTTAGGAAGAGATAAAGAAGGGGTAAGATGTAAAAAATTTTTAGAAAGATGTGGCGTTAAGGTTATAAAATTAGGAAATAAAACTAAGAAAAATTTAGTTATTTTAAATAATGGCGTAAGAACAATTTTTAGAGAATCAGAAAGCGAAATAGATTTTTCCAAATTAAAAATAAGTTTTCTTAAAAATGCGAATTTAATTATTTTAGATAGACATTTTTCTTCTGTTTTCAAATTCTTAAAAAATTCTAAAGCAGAAATAATTTTTGATCCTTCAACTGAAATTTCTCAAAGAACTTTAGAAGTCTTAAAAAATATAAATTATCCTATAATTCCTATAGAAAGCTTAAAAAACTTTCACAAAGAAAGTCTTTATAAGGCTCTTAAAAAAGCTAAAAAACTAATAGGAGATCTAATTATTGTGACTTGTGGAAGATTTGGTTCTTTCATTTTAGAAAAAAATAAAATTTTGTTTTTTTCGTCATATAAAAGTAGAGCTATTGATCCAACTGGTGCAGGTGATGTTTTTAGATCAGCATTTGCTTATGGAATTTTAAAAAATTGGCCTCTTTACAAAACTATTGATTTTGCTAATTTTGTTTCTGCTCTCCATACAGAAAAATTAGGAAACGGAGATTCTCTTCCCCGACCTAAAGAAATTAAAACAAGTAAAAGAGGGAAGAATAATTTTAGATTTAAAGATGTGGTCGAATTTTACAAAAAAATAGAATGAATCCAGTAAGAATTATAGCTGGGCCTTGCTCAATTGACAAAGAAAACATTAAAGAAATTTATGAAATTGCAGAAATTAAAGTAAATGGAAGTTATGCTATCTGGGGAACAAGAATTGTTGGTTTAAAGTCAAGAACAAATTTTAATTCTTCTGGTGAGGGAATGGGAATTGATTTTAAAAGTTTCTTAAAAAATTTAGAAGGCGAAAATGAAATCCCTGAAAGCGTAAAAATAGCAGAAAAAATTGTCAAAGAAACAAATTTACTGGTAGCTACGGAGATTATGGATCCAATTCTTCAAATACCTTTTTATCAAAAAAGAATTCCTAAAGAAAAGCTTCTTTTATGGAATCCCGCGGTAAATCAACTTGGTTGGCCCGTCCTTATTATGAGTTATTTTGCTAAAAAAAATGATTGGTATATAGGACTCAAAAATCCCAAATGGTTAGGAGATTTTAAAAAGAAAGCAGACAGCTTAAGTTATAAAGGAAGAACTTCTATGGAAAAAACTTGGGAAGGTTTAGTTAGTTATGCTAATTTCTTTTTAGATAAAGAAAAAATTGTTCTTATTCATAGGGGGGTTGATATTCCAGAAAAAAGAAATTACAGAAATGCTCCTTTACATAATCTTGCTTCTAGAGTTAAAAGACATACAGGATGTCTTCTCTTTTTTGATCCTTCTCATTCTTATGGACCAAAAATGAGAGAAAAAATTCTTCCAGCAACTTTAAAAGCTATGAAAATAAAAATAAACGAAAATGAATTTTTGTATGATGGAATTTTAATTGAAGCAGGAACATCAAAAACCGATTCTGAGCAACATATTTCTATTAAAGAACTTAAAGAACTTGTTAAGGAATTAAGTAAATTTAGAAAGATTTTGGGAAGGGAATAAATAGCGGTGGGGGAGGGATTCGAACCCTCACGGCCTTAAAGGCCACCGGCTTTCGAGGCCGGCGCAATCCCAGTTCTGCCACCCCACCCTATATTTAAATTATAAACTTGAAAAACAAGCCTTTTTAAAATAAAATTAATCCATAATGATTACTAAGGAATATTTAAAAGAAAATACCAGATACAACCCATTTGAATTTGAAGAAAAAATATATAATTTCTGGATCCCTTATTTTAAAGCAAAAACTAAAAGTAAAAAAAATTTTATCATTCTTATTGCTCCTCCAAATGTAACTGGAAGCTTGCATATGGGACATACTTTGGAAAACATCATTTTAGATGTTGTCGCAAGATATAAAAGAATGCAAGGTTTTAATGTTGTTTGGCTTCCTGGAACAGATCATGCTGGCATTGCTACTCAAAATGTTGTTGAAAAAGAACTTAAAAAAGAGGGTTTAACAAGATTTGATTTAGGCAAAGAAAAATTTATTCAAAGAGTTTGGGAATGGACAAAAAAATATGGAGGCATTATTTTAGAGCAATTTAAAAAATTGGGGCTTTCTCTGGATTGGTCAAGAAAAAAATTCACTTTAGATAAAAAATATGTTGAATGGGTTCAAAGAGCTTTTATTACCTATTATAAAAAAGGTTTAATTTATAGAGATTTAAGACCTGTTAATTTTTGTCCGAGATGTCAAACTTCTCTTTCTGATTTGGAGGTTGAATATAAAGAAGTTCAAGGAAAACTTTATTACATTAAATATCCATTAAAAGATGGTGGTTTTGTGACTATTGCTACTACAAGGCCAGAAACAATGCTCGGCGACACAGCTTTAGCGGTTAATCCTAAAGATGAAAAGAATTTAAACCTTGTAGGTAAAACAGCTATTTTGCCAATTGTTTTAAGAGAACTTCCTATTGTTTCTGATTTAAAAGTTGATCCAAGTTTTGGTACAGGTATTTTAAAAATAACTCCAGCCCACTCAATTATTGACTACGAAATAGCACTTAACCATAAACTGCCTATGATCTCTGTAATTTCTTTTGATGCTAAAATGAATGAAAATGCTGGAGAATTTTCTGGACTTGATTTTCTAACTGCTAGAGAAAAAATTGTGGAAAGACTTCAAAAAGAAGGCCTTATAGAAAAAATTGAAGAAAAAACAATCTCTCTTCCTGTTTGCTCAAGATGCAGTACAGAGCTTCAAGTTGTTCCTTCTTACGAATGGTTCCTAAAAATGAAAAGTTTAGCTAAGTTAGCTATTGATGCGGTTAAAAAAGGAGAAGTTGAGATTTATCCTCATAAATTTAAAAAACCTTATTTTGATTGGTTAAATAATATTAAAGATTGGTGCATTTCAAGAAAAATTTGGTGGGGACAGCAAATTCCTGCTTGGAAATGTTCAAATTGTGGTGAGAAAAGTTGGCAAATTTCACTTAAAAAACCTAAAGTTAAATGTAAGTTTTGTAAACAAAAGAAATGGGAATTAACTAACGAAGTTTTTGATACTTGGTTTTCTTCTGCTCTTTGGCCTTTTGCTATTTTGTATACTAAGGAAGAAAAAAAATGGTATCCCGCTAACTTAGTTTCTTCAGCAAGGGATATTTTACATCTTTGGATTACAAGAATGATTTTTTCAGGTAAGTTCTTTATGAGGAAAAAACCTTTTGATTTTGCTTTTATCCATCCTACTGTCCTTACTAAAGAAGGAAAAAGAATGTCAAAAAGTTTAGGTACAGGAATCGATCCTCTTGATCTTATTCAAAAATATGGAACGGATGCAGTAAGATTTGGCGTTCTTTGGCAACTTAGTGCTCACCAAGATTTAAGATTTGACGAAACACCTTTGGAACAAGGAGCTAAGTTTTTAAATAAAATTTGGAACGCTTATAGATTTTATCTTTTAACTAAAGAAAATCAAAAACAAAATAAAAATAAACCATCAAAAGAAGATCAAAGAATATTAAAAGAGCTTCAAAAAACAAAAAAATTTGTCTTTGGTAAAATAGAAAAGTTTGAATTAGGATTAGCCTTAAAAGAAATTTATAGATTTTTCTGGCAAGAAGTTTGTGATAAATATTTAGAATCTTGGAAAGGTGAAACAAAAAATAGTTTGAAGGTTTTAGAAACAGTGATGTTTGAATCATTAAAACTTATGCATCCTTTTATCCCTCATTTAACTCAGCTTCTCTATATGGCTCTCTTTAAAAAAACTCCGCTTTTTAAAGAAAAATTATCTTAAAAATGACAGAAGTTATTTTACTTTCTTTTTTACTACCATTTTTTTGGGCTTATTATTTTATAAAAAAGGATTGTCATCCTGAACCTTGGTATTCTTTACTTTTTGCTTTTCTTTTAGGAATTTTTTCAGCTCTTCTTTCTATTTTCTTTGAAGGAATTTTAGAAAATCTGCATATTGTCGACTCTTTAACTTTGAAATTTTTGCTTTACTCTTTCATAGAAGAATTTTTTAAATTTTTAGTGATTTTTCTTTTAATCTTTCCTCTTAAAGTTTTTGATGAGCCAATTGATGCTATTATTTATATGAGCGTTTCTGCCTTAGGCTTTGCTTTTATAGAAAATGTCCTTTACATTTTAAAAACAGAAGCTGAGTTTTCTTCTTATTTAGTCCTTTTCCTTAGATTTTTAGCTCCTAATTTTTTACATGTTTTAGCTTCTTCGATTATAGGTTTTGGCTTTGCTTACTATATGAAAAAAAGAATTTTTCTTTTTGTCCCCTTATCTCTTTTCTTTGCTACCATTTTGCATTTTATTCACAATTATTTTATAATAAGATTAGAAGCCCAAGGTTATTTACTTATTGTTCCTATTTTATGGGGAGTTTTTGCTATTTTTATTTCTGAATTAGGTCTTGTCAGCGATAAAAATGAACTCGGAATTTCAAAACTTAAACCTTATGAAGAGCTCTGATGAAGTTCATTTAGAAGAAGGACTTTTAAGTGTTGATATTTACGTTAAAGATGGAGAACTTGTAATTGTTGCTCCTATTGCTGGTTCATCAAAAGAAAATATTGAAGTGATAGTCCAAGGTGATATTTTGATAATAAAAGGAGAAAGATTTCCTCCAGAAAATGTTGAAGAAGCATCTTATAAAAAGAAAGAGTGTTATTGGGGACCATTTTCAAGATCAATTGTTCTTCCAAGAGATGTTGATAAATCTAATATAAGAGCATTTTATGAAAATGGTATTTTAATGATAAGAATTCCTAAACTTTCTGGTTTTGAAGAAACAAAAAAAATAATTATTGAATAAAGCGTCCGTAGCTCAGCGGTAGAGCACCGTCCTTATAAGACGGGGGTCGCTGGTTCGAATCCAGCCGGACGCACAAAAATGAAAAAAGAACTCTTTTTTGTTTATTTAGTATTTTCCTTTTCACTTCTTATTCCTTATCTTACCCTTTCTTTTCACATCAAACTTGAAAGACAACCATTTGGAGGAGTAATAAAAAGCATAGAAAATTGTGAAAACGGAAAAATTATCACCTTAGAAAGTTACCACCAAAGAAGTTACCTTCAAAGACCTATAGAAAAAGTAGAAAAAACTTTTATGTTGAGTGAGGATCCAAATTTAAAACCAGAATCAGGAGAAAATAAAAGTTATGGAATAAAATCGAAATATTTAACCCCATCAAAACCTATTGAAACAGGAGTAATTTTTATAGGTACAGCAAAGCCAGAAGGAAGTTGTCTTGAAAAGAGAACAAGAGAAGTAACAAAAATTATTACCTTACCTGATGGAACCTCAACGACAACTACATCAACAGAAGAATATATTGCTGTTAGAAAAGATACTGACTATACCATTATTATTATGGGAAGAGTTCTTCCTTGCAGGTTAACTCACCTTAAAGAAATTTGTCCTTAAGGAAAAATAGCTCTAAAAAATTGATGAAGGGGCGGAACGATATTTTTGTATTCATCTAAATAGATATTTAATTTTTTTCTCACTTCCTCTTTGTCAACAAAAAAATCTTCAATAGGAATATCAAAACCCATTTTAAATCTTGAATGCGGAACTAAATAAACATAATCTCTTAGATGTGAAGAAAAAATTTCAAAACCGTCAAATTCATGCCATCCGTAAAGTTTGCCATCTATAGTTATACCTTCATTATTTATTTTTATTTCCATAAGCTTAGGATCATAAAAAACAGGATGAAAGAAAAAAATAAAAGAAAGTATACCCACAACCATTGCCCAATAGTCAGAGGTCAAAACAGAATATAAAATAAAAGCGCCAGCAAAAAAACCTGTAATTAAATGCCAAACCAAATCACCAAAAGGATGGGAAATAAAATTATAAGTAACCCATTTAATCTCAAACTTTTCTTCTTCCATTTTTACATTTTTTATTTTAAACAAATTTTGCTATAATTTTATGAAATAAAGATGAGGTTTAAAAACTATAACTTCAAAAAAATAGAAAAAAAGTGGCAAAAAAGGTGGTATAGAAATTATAAAAAGATTTGGAAAGCCGAAGATTTTTCTAAAAAACCTAAACTTTACATTTTAGATATGTTCCCCTATCCATCTGGTGAAGGACTTCATGTTGGTCATGTTGAAGGATATACTGCTACTGATATTTTATCTCGTTACTTTAGAATGAAAGGTTATAACGTTCTTCATCCAATGGGCTGGGATGCTTTTGGTCTTCCTGCAGAAAACTATGCTCTCAAAGTCAAAAAAAACCCTATGACATTTGTACCCAAAAATATCCAAAACTTCAAAAGACAAGTAATTATGATGGGCTTTAGTTATGATTGGTCAAGAGAAATTTCTACCATTGATCCAGATTATTATAAATGGACGCAATGGCTTTTTCTTCAATTTTTTAAACACGGTTTAGCTTATGAAGCTGAAGCTCCTGTTAACTTCTGTCCTTCTTGTAAAACAGGCTTAGCTAATGAAGAAGTTGTTCAAGGAAGATGCGAAAGGTGTGGAAGTGAAGTAGAAACAAGAATGCTTAGACAGTGGCATCTTAAAATAACTGCTTATGCTGAAAGGCTTCTTGAAGATTTAAAAGAACTTGATTGGCCAGAAAAAATTATCGAGATGCAAAAAAATTGGATAGGAAAAAGTGAAGGATGGGAGGTTGATTTTGCTTTAGAAGGTTTAGATATAAAAATACCAGTTTTTACAACAAGGCTCGATACTATTTATGGAGTCACTTTTTTAGCTCTTTCTTATAATCATCCTTTAGCTCTTAAAATAGCTAAATCTGATTTTTATGAACTTGTGGAAAACTATATTCAAAATGAAAAGAAAAAACCTGTATCAGTTAAAGCTTTAGAGAAAGAGATTACAGGTGTGTTTACTGGTTCTTATGCTCTTCATCCTTTAACTGGATTTAAAATTCCTATTTGGATTACCAATTACGTTCTTGAACATTACGGTACAGGTGCAGTTATGGGAGTTCCAGCCCATGACTCAAGAGATTATGAATTTTCGAAAAAGTTTAATTTACAAATAATTAGAGTTATAAAAGATCCTCAAGGCTCTGAAGAGCTTCCTTTTGAAGGAGAAGGCATTTTAATTAATTCAGAAAGATTTAATGGACTTTCAAGCTCTGAAGCAAGAGAAGAAATAGGTAAATTTTTAGAAAAAGAAGGTAAGGCTAGAAGAAGAGTTTATTATAAATTAAGAGACTGGATTTTCTCAAGACAAAGATATTGGGGTGAACCAATTCCTATAATTAAGTGTCCTAAGTGCGGAAATGTTCCTGTTCCTGAAAAAGATCTTCCTGTCAAACTTCCTAAAACAAACAAATTTGAACCTACAGGAACTGGTGAGTCGCCATTAAAAAACATAAAAAATTGGGTAAAAACTAAATGTCCAAACTGTAAAGGACCAGCTGAAAGAGAAACAAACACTATGCCTCAATGGGCTGGTTCTTGTTGGTATTATTTAAGATACATTGATCCTAAAAATAAAAAAGCTTTTGCTGATTTTAAGAAAATGAAATATTGGCTTCCTGTTGACCTTTATGTTGGCGGCGCTGAACATGCAGTTTTACATCTTCTTTATGCAAGGTTTTGGCATAAATTTTTATACGATCTTGGTTTAGTACCTACTAAAGAACCATTTCAAAAACTTTTTAACCAAGGTTTAATTTTAGGACCCGATGGACAAAAGATGTCTAAATCAAGAGGAAATGTAGTTAATCCTGATGAAGTAGCTAAAGAATATGGAGTTGATGCTTTAAGAATGTATGAAATGTTTATGGGACCATTAGAAGCAGAAAAGCCATGGAGCACAGAAGGAATTAAAGGAGTCTTTAGATTCTTAAATAGGATTTGGAAATTAGCGCAAATTATTAAAAACCAAAGAAAAATTAAAAAAGTTCCTGAAGATTTTGAAAAAGAGTTAAATAATTTAATTTATGAGACAACTGAAGGAATTGAAAAAATGAAATTTAATGTTGTTATTTCTAAAATGATGGTTTTTGAAGATTATTTAAGAAATAAATTAGAAGAAGGGTATAACATACCTAAAGAAGGATTTCTAACTTTCATAAAACTTCTTTTCCCTTTTGCACCTTACATTTCTCAAGAAATTTGGAGTGGAATTTTCAAGAAAAAAGGATTTTTAGATTTAGAAAAATGGCCAAAATATAATGAAAAATTAATTAAAAAAGAAGTTTTTACTTACATTGTTCAAGTTAATGGTAAAAAAAGAGGTGAATTTACTTACCATAAAGAAGATATAAGTGAAAATGAGGTTTTAGAAAAAGTAAAAAGTCTTCCTCTTTATGAAAAATATCTTCAAGGCAAAAAAATTAAAAAAATAATTATTGTTAAAGGAAGGTTAGTTAATTTTGTTATATGAAAACAAAGCTAAAAGGTTTTATTGGAGAAAAGATTGCTGAAAATTTTTTAATTAAAAAGGGTTATAAAATTTTAGCTAAAAATTTGAAACTCAAAAACCTAGGAGAAATAGATATTTTATGTGAAAAGGAAAATAAACTAAATTTTGTTGAAGTTAAAACTCTTTTCGAGAATAAAAATTTTCTTCCAGAATTTCATTTTAATTTTAGAAAAAGGAAAAGGATTGAACGTTTGGCTAATTTTTTTTGCTTAAAATTTAAAAAAGAAGATTATTTTATTTCTCTGATTGCCATTGAAGTAAAAAATGATAAAATTAAAATAAGATATTATGAAAACATTTAAATGAAGAAACAAATTTTAATCACTCTTTTTCTCTTTTTAGTTTTTTCTTTTCTTCTTTACGAGTATATAAACGAAAGAGAAAAAAATAGGCCTTACAGGGAATCTGCAGAAATTATAAGAAGAGAGATTATAAATAAAAGCAGTTTAAAAGCAAGTGCCAGCGATCATCCTTTAGAAATTGAAAAAGAAAAAAAAGAAAAATTTGCTGAAAGTTTAAAAGATGAAAAAATAATTCTTGTTTCTGATGAAATTTTAAATAATATAAATTTAGAATTTTTAAAGTAGGCCGGTGTAGCTCAGTGGTAGAGCGTCCCGCTCGTAACGGGAAGGTCGTGGGTTCAATCCCCACCACCGGCTCAAAAATTAAAAAAAATGAAGTAAAATTGAAAAATTAAAAAAAATGAAGTAAAATTGTATTTATAAAATGAGGAAAATAACTGTAATTTTACTTCTAATAAACCTTATCTTTGTTTCTTCAGCTCTTTCTTTTGCTCTTCCTGATGGAAGCGGGGGTTCTTATTATGGAGATATTTACAAAGCTCCTGATTATAGCTATTTAAATAAAGATTTAAATGAAATTATCAATGCTGTTCTTGAAGGGGTAGCTACAGCAACGCCGCCAGAAGAAGCGGTTCCTGTTTTTCCTTATGATCCTATTTTGTACTATCTTTTAATAAGAGGATTTGGTCTTGATGCTTCTATGCAACAAAGAGTTATTCAATATTTAAACAAATCCTTTTTAGAAAGCAAAAAAAATGAACTCTATAAAGAGGTTGGCAGCAGATATAATACTTACGAAATGATATCTTTTTTAAAATCAGCTTCTAACGTAAGCAATTTAAAAGATGAATTAAATCGAGGAATTATTAATGAACTTTTTGTACCTTCTGCACAAAAAAAAGTTGTTGTTGATGTTTGCGATAGTCTTTCGCGGATAATAAAATGTCGAGATTTAGATTTTGATCAAACAATAAATGGTTTTATAAGAAATGTAAGTGCACAGTATCAGTTAGGTACTTATTGCGGAATAAAATATGAAGAGATTCCATTTTGTGAAAATCAAACTCCACAAACTATAGTTTTATCTCCTCAAGGAAATAACTTGTTTGCCAACATCTTTAAAGCCTTTACAGGAAAAATAATGATTGCCCAAGTTGGCGGCGAAAATCAAACAAATCAAAACGAACTTCCACCATCAGTAGTAATTAGAGATAGATGGGATTATACAAAAAGAGACATAGAATCTTCACAAATTATTGAGCAAATTGCTGAAGGTTTTAAAGCAAGTTTGGAGTCTGCACCTGTTTTTAGATTAGGTGAGCCAGTAAGAGTTGTTCAATGCATAAGAGACGATATAGGTATTGTTTACCCTTATAGAGTTGAACCTATAAGTATTAGCTTAAATTTTTCTGGTTTTAGTTCCGGTATAGGATCTAATCCAGTTTCATTAAAAAATGATGAGATTTTAGATTTTAAAAATAGTGTAAGAAATATCTTCTTTAACGGGATTGACATATTTAATTTTGAAAATGCAGAGGAACTTTTCGAATATATTAACAATCAATGTTCTTCATTAAAAACAAGAATTTCTGATGATAATACTAACAGAACAAGTCCATATTCTGATTGTATGATTTCGAATTTAAGAATGTTTGTAGATTCTAATAATAGATCTGTTAAAGTTTTTAAAGATTTAAAAGAAAGGATTAATAATTTTTATTTACCAATTTGGACAAGAGTTTTAGATGAAGTTAAAGATCCAAATGTAAGCATTACTGGGAAGTTAAAAGATCAAATGAGTCTTTTAATTAATGTATATTATCAAAAAGGTTTAGTAGTAGACAATTTAAAAACTTTGAACATGCCAAAAGGTTTTTCAGGGTGCAAAAGATTTATAAGTTGCCAAATTTATTGGGATACACTTGAAAAGTTAACAAATAACTTTAAGAATCTAAAAATACTTTTTGAAACCTTGGCCCCGTTACATCCTTATTCAGAAACTGCCGTCATTAATTATACATATTCTTATTTTCAAGTTGCCCATGATATTAAAACAAATTGCATTGATAGACCAGAAAATATAGTAAATTTAGGTACTTATGGTAAAGTCAATGAAAAATCAAAATTTGCTAACATTAAAAAAGTAAAGATTGTTAAAAAAATAGAAACAAACAAATCTTTTAAAAACTTTATCGCCTCATTTTCAAACTTTATTACCAGCCTATTTAGTCCAAAAGAATTTACGATAAAAATAGAAAGATGAAAAGATTGCTTATTATTTTATTTTTCGCTCTAATCTTTGGGTTGTTTGTAAATATTAAAATATCCAACGCCGAAGATGATTTTGTTTTTTCTTGGAGTACAAATATGATAGTATGTACATCCTCTGGCATTTTAGATGCCATTAAGAGTATAAAACCCCAAAGAGGATTTTATTTATTCTTATATGGATCATCTACTGACAGTACTTGCACTTTAAAAGAAAGTTCTGGTGGGTATGGTGGTTTTCTAGTATATTTTCCCAAAATCGACTTAAGAGCACGCATAATTAAGAAAATAGATTTGGAGTTATCAGCCTCAGTTTCTTCTCCGTGTACAATACAAATTTACCTAAATCAACAAAAGCTAGTAATTAATTGCGCGAATGATTTTAAAGTAGAGATGGATATTAATGTTGATCAGGATATTGATCGAGAAGTTTGGAGGGACATGATTGGGCTTTCGAAAAATCCTCAAAACATCCCTCTTACTAACATCGTCACTCCAATTGTCCAACAAAGAATTCAACAGTCTATTGGAACTTCTCCAGAAGAGTTACAGCAAGCTCAATCAGCTGGAACTTCTCCAGAAGAGTTACAGCAAGCTCAATCAGCCCTACCTGAAGATCCTTGTGCAAAAACTGGTGGACCGATTCAATGGAATAGTTTGTTTGGTAAGCGTGTTTTTAATATTTTAGGAGGAATAGAAATTAGTGGACCAGCTATTGTTCCTGCTATAAATACTGAATGGTTAGCTTGTCAAATAGCAAAAGTAGGATTTGGTGTAACATCGGTTATTCTTGATTTTATTGCTTGGGTTGCTAGAAATCTTTTAACTGTTTTTATGGAGGCTGCTGTAACGATACAAATGGCCTTTAATAACGTTTTAGCAGGTGTGCTAAAATTTGTGGCTAATTTAGATCCGTTCAGTAGAGATGTTGGTATAGTTGTATGGAGAACTCTAAGAGATTTAGCTTATATTGTTTTAGTATTTTCAGCTTTATATGCTGGTTTTATATGGCTTTTTGAAGGAAAAGGAGCATCATTTCCATTAATATTTAATATTATCTTGGTAGCTCTCATTATTAATTTTTCTTATGCTTTTGTTAAATTAGTTTTCACTATTGCTTTTCAAATAGAAGATGGAATTTCTGGAGGAACAAAAGCTGATTTTGGTAAGTTTATTTTAGCAGCCTTATGGCAGGGTAATTTTATTGGAAGCTGGCACTCTAAGCTAAACGAAAATTGGTTAGTTAAAGAAGAGTCTATATCTTTGGGTTCTCAGATATTAGGTTCTTTAGATTTTGATCAAAATTTTATTAATTTTTTTATTTCCCAATTAGCCCAAAAAATTGTTGTTCATATTTTAAGAATAGCTAGCACTTTTGCTGTTCTTCTTATGCCACTTATGATTGCGATGGTAATAAGCGGTGCTTTAGCAATGATGATTTTTCTTTTTATGTATAGATTCATTACGATAATTCGTTTATTAATTACTTCTCCTTTAGCTATTCTTTCTTTAGCTTATCCAAATAAAGGGCCTTTAGGTAAATATCTTCCTCAATTTCCTTTCACTTTTGATAATTGGCTTTCAGAAATTGTTAAATGGGCTGTTGTCATTCCTATTTTTATGTTTATGGTTGTTTTAGGAGTAGTTTTTCAACAAAATTTTGTAAGTATGTCCCAAGCAAATGTTAGTATGGAAGATTTTATTTTTGTTTTTATCTTCCTTCTTTTCTGGTTTGTTTTTTCATTTAATGTTGCTTCAGGTTTAAGTGGCGTTTCTGCTGGCATAGCTAAAGCAGCAGCTGCCTTCCCCGGTTGGGCACTAGGTAAGTTATTAAAATTTGGTTATAGAAGAACACCTATGCCTTTCTGGTTTGGGGGTGGTTTAAGAATTGTTGGTGATTTTATAGAAAGAAGGCTAGGAAATGCTCGTATATTTGGTTGGGAGTTTAGGAAATTAGGAAGGTCTATGCAAAACTTAGGTAGCAAAGTTATGGAACAACATGTCTTAGTAAGCGGCAGAGAAGAAATAAGACGAGATTTAGATAGAGCCTGGGGTGCGTTTATTAATAATCCTAATCAAGAAACTTGGCGTGCTTTTAGAGATGCTTTTACAAGACTTCGTAATGTTCCTGCCTTTAGTGAAGATGTTAGAAATTTTGCAGAAAGATTAAGAGGAGCGGGGTTGGGGATACTTTTAAATCAGAATGAACAAGAAGTTAATCAAATTTTAGGCATAAGAGAGGTTAGGGAGGTTATTGATAAAAATTTAAACAACCTTGGAACTGCTTTGACTTCGCAAAATCCTCAAGAGAGAAGAGAATCCTTTATTAGATTTTTGTCAGAAACTAGTAGAATTGAGATCGAAAGAATATTAGAAAACCTAGATGACGGAGGATGGGCAAGATTTACTAATTTATTAGATGATTGTCGCGATCTTATTATTCAAAATACATCGATTCTGCCTAAAGTTGTAAGAATTGCTGCGAGTTTACAAAGAAACAATTTACGCCATTGGTTAAATGTAACAAATCAAACATATGGAGCAACCATGAGAAGCACAATGGAAATAGCTGAAGGTCGTCAGGGCGTTTTAGCTTTAGATACAGCTTTACAAAGACATTAAAATTTAAAAAATGGCACAAGATAAATACGATATTAAACAACTGTGGACACAAGCTACTCGTGCTATGAGGGATTTTTTATTTTCTTATGATTTCTTCGATTTTGTTCTAAAAATAGCTAAAATGATAGAGCTCCCAGAAGAAAAACATTTAAATCTTGTTGATTTCCTTCATATTCTCGCTCTTAAGGGTTTTCCTGTTGAGGAAGCAAGAGAAAGGCTTGATGATTTTTTACCTGATTTAACAGAGGAACAAAAAGAAATTATTATAAGAGAAATAGCTGTAGGATTTTTACCAATTTTGGAAGATCTTTGGAAAATAACACCTGAGGATGAAGAATATGAAGAAAAAGTAAAAAGATATCTAAGTATGATGGAGTTTTATTTAAGAAGGCCAACTGTAAGAAAAGAAACTGCTTTAGAAACTAAAACTAGTGAAGAAAAAGAAGAGAAAAATAAAATGGAAGCCGAGCAACCTCAAGCGCAAGTGAAGCTTCAAGCTCAAGAAACAAAAGAAGAAGCTGAGCAAGTAGTTTTACCTCAAGAAGAAAGGATTATTACTATAAGTTGGGAAGGAGAAAAGGTAGAAGATAAAAAAGAAGAAAAACAAGATGATTGGAACATACCAAAAATTGATTTTAAAATTAAAAAAGAGGAAATAAAAAGAGAAGAGCAGGAACCAATAGATTTATCGCAAATTTAAAATGCCACAAAAATTTTTTGTTCCTAAATACATAACAATAGAAGATAGACTTGAAGGTCTTATTACTATTAGGCAGCTTTTTGCTCTTCTTATTGCTTTTTTTATTTCTTATTTTTCCTTTAAAATTCACACCTATATTGGGATTCCTGCAGCTATTTTAAGTTTTGGCATTGCGGTTTTAGGTACTTTCTGGCAAGTAAATGGAAAACCGTTTTTAAATGTCCTACCTTCGGCTATAAAATCTCTTATGAATCAGGAAAAATATATATGGAAAAGAATTGAAAAAACAGCTTATAAAGAAATTGAAGTGCCTGAAGCAGAAGAAAAAGAATATTATCCTGAATTTATTGAACCAAGAAGAAAAAAACTTACTGAGCTTCCAAAAACTCTTGAAGTAGAAGTTTCAGCTCCAGAAATTGTTTCCAGTTTTAAAGAAAAAGTTAAAGTAGAACTTGACAAACCTTTGGCTTTGCAAAAAGAAGAATTTAAAAAACTAGGACATTCTCACGAAATTAATCCCCATAATCCTTATAGGCTTTTCCCTTACATTAAATTCACACAAAAAACAAAAATTTAAAAATGGTAAAGCCAACATACTATCTTATCAAAGTTAAGGAAATAAAAGATAACGTTTATATTTTAGAAAATGGAAATTTAAGAGCAGTTTTAGCTGTTCCAGGAGTCAATATTGAGCTTATGAATGAAGAAGATCAAAATATGCTTCTTTCTCAATTTAAATCTTTGCTTGACGGTTTAGACTTTCCTTTGCAAATTTTTGTTTATTCAAGATATGAAAATTTAGATAACTATTTGAAACTTATCCAAGCAAGATACGAAGAAGAAACAAATCCATTAATAAAATTTCAAATTGACGAGTATATTAAATTTTTAGAGGATTATTTAGAAAATCATAAAGTAATGAGAAAGATGTTTTTTGTAATCGTTCCTTATGACACTGCTACTTCAGAAATTCCTTTGCCAATCGCTCAAAAAGTTCCACAGGCAGAATCCTATCAAGAAATGCTTTTTCATTTAGAAACAAGAGTTGATTATGTTACTCAAATTCTTTCTAACATGGGACTTATGCCTGTAAGACTTAACAATCTTGAACTTTTGGAGCTTCTTTTTGAATGTTATAATCCAACCTTAAGATATGGTCAAATTCCAAAACAAATTATTGAGAAATTAACAGAATTTTTAGGATAATGATAAACTTAAATTTACCATTTTTTGGTAAGAAAGGAAAGATAAAAGTACCTATTCAAAAAGAATTGGAGGGTTTTGAAAAAATAAAAGAACTTATGGCGCCACCAGGAGCTAATTTTGCTTTAGATTATTTTCAAATAGGAGATATTTATGGAAGAACTCTTTTAGTTTTAGAATATCCATCTTATCTCATAGGCGCTTGGCTTAGCAAAGTTATTATTTTAGACGAACCATTTAATCTTTCCCTTTTCTTTTATCCTATTGACACTGGTGCCACTTTAAAAAGACTTGAAAAACAGCTGGCTAGAATTGAAGCACAAATAAGAGAAAGAGAAGAAAAAGGACAAGTAAGATCACCAGAGCTTGAAACTGCTTATAAAAACGTTGAAGAGTTAAGAGATTTGCTTGTTCAAGCAGAAGAAAGAATGCTTAAGGTTTCTCTTTATATCACTCTTTTTGCTAATGATAAAAAAGAACTTGATCTTAAAACAAAAAAACTTCTTAAAAACTTTGAAAGCTCCCTTATTTCTGCAAAACAAGTAATGTTTCAACAAAAAGAGGGTTTTATGTCTACTTTACCTCTTTGTCTTGATGAAATTAATACTTCTTATCATCTTAATTCTTCAACAGCTTCTTCTTTCTTTCCTTTTATTTCTACTGATATTGTTGATGAAAAGGGTATTTTTATGGGAATTAACCTTATTGATGGAGGAGTTGTTATTTTAGATAGATTCAAATATGAAAACCCACATCTTCTCATTTTAGCTCGTTCTGGTTCTGGTAAATCTTATACAGCTAAACTTGAAATTATGAGAAGTTTGATGATGAATATGGAAGTTATTGTTCTTGATCCAGAAAACGAATATAAATCAATTTGTGACGTTTATGGAGGAAGTTTTATACCTCTCTCCTTAAGAGCAGATCATAATTTAAATCCTTTTGATCTTCCAAATCTAATTTCAGATGAAAATCCTTATGACGTTTTTAAAGAACATATTTCTAATCTTATCATTTTGATTGAGCTTTTGATAGGAGAGAGACTTTCTTCTGAAGAATTAGCTTTAGTTGATAGAGCTTTAAATCAAACATATACTGCTTTTAACATTTTACCTGAAAGAGGCTGGGAAAAAGCAGAAATTTTTCCTACTTTAAATGATTTTGAAAAAGTTTTAAGAAGCACCGTAGGGGGAGAAAAAATTGCTGATAGACTTTATCCTTATGTAGAAGGAAGCTTTGCTGGATTTTTAAATAAACAAACTAATGTTGAAATAGATAATAGACTTGTTGTTTTTGGATTAAAAGATTTGCCTGAAGTTTTAAAACCATTAGGAATGTTTTTAGCTTTAAGCTTTATTATAAATAAAATAAAAAGAGAAATTAAAAGAAGACTTTTAATTATTGATGAAGCTTGGTGGATTATGAAGCAACCATTTGGAGCAGAATTTCTTTTAAATGTTATCAAAAGAGGTAGAAAATATCAGCTTGCTGTAACTAATATTACTCAAGACGTTGAAGATTTTCTAAATTCAGAATATGGAAAACCTATTATTACTAACTCTGCTATAATATTTTTAATGAAGCAATCAACAGCCACTGCTGATCTTCTCAAACAAATATTTTATCTTTCTGATGGTGAAAAAAATTTTCTTGTTCAAGCTGAAAGAGGAAATGGTATTTTAATTGCTGGAAACAAAAGAGTTCCTTTATATGTTTTAGCTTCTTATGCTGAAGACCAAATTATTAAAACCAGGCCGGATCAATTAATAGCTCTTGAAAAAGCAAAAGAAATAGGATTTTAAATGGAGTTTATATTTTTAATACCCTCAGCAATAGTCTTAGATGGTATAGAGATAGTTCTTGCTTTAACAGATGCTGGAACAGCTGGTTTAGGATTAGTTTTGCATATTTTACAAATTTTTCTTGATTTTCTCTTTACTTTTCTTCTAATTATTTTTGGTTTTAAAAGTCTTTTTCAAAAAGAAATTGCTTTTTCAAGACTTCTTATAAGAAGAATTTTGCCTATTTTCCTTCAAGGTATTGGTGAGATGATTCCAATTTTAGATTTTCTTCCTATAAGGACTTTAGCTACTATCTTTCTTTGGTTTGAGGTTTCAGGGACTTTAGATAAAATTATTTCAAAAATAGGAGGGGTTGTTTCTTCTCTTCTTTCAGTTTTGCCAGCTCCTTTAAGAGAAAAAATAGAATTTTTAGCAAAAAGAAGCCCTGTAGGTTCTATGCTTTTAAGGGTTAAGGAAAAAGTAGAAAAGAAAAGAAGGACTAAAGAGCCTCAAGTAGTATCAGAAGCAAAGAAAAGAGAAAAAAAGAAGGAAGAGAGCGAAGAATATCGAGGTTTATTTGGACTTGGGAGAGTGGTAAGTAAAGCAACGAAGGTAACTAAAAAAATAGCTGAACCCACTATAGTGGGTAAAGCTAAAATGTCCCCTCGAGGATTAACCCCTATTTTAATTCTTTTCATTTTCTTTCCATTTTTTGTTTTTGCTCAAACAAAAGACGTTTATTTCTTTTCTAAAAAATTAAATAATGGAGCAATTGTTTCTGTTGTTTTTGTCGATAAAAAAACAAAAGCGGTTTATTCCTATCCATCTCTTTCTAGATATGAATGGAAACTTCCTTTTTCAGAAACACCTGAAATTTTTTCAAATAAACCCTTTATAAAAATTGATCTTAATAAAAGATATTCAAGCGGAGATTTTAAGATAAGTCTTTCAATCAAAAATTTAATAAATGGAAATTTGCTTTCTTCTTTTGATGGTAACATCTATTTAGAAAAACCAGATGTTTCTATTATCTATCTTAAAAAGAATTATTTTGAAATTCCTTTTGTAGGCAATCCTTTAGAAAAAGAAGAAATAACCTTTAAAGCTTTTGGTTTTTCTTCAAATGATCTTACTTCTATTTGGAGACTTAACGGCAATTTTATTTCTAACGATAAAACTTTAAATCCTTATCTTTTAAGTGGAGGTTTTTTAAATTTAGAAGTAAGGAATAAACAAAACAGAAGCGAAAGTGCCTTTGCCGACGCCTTTTTAAGATAAAATGCCTTGGCTTAATCAAATTACTACTTGTTCAGATTTAGCAAGTTGTTTTCAAGCTATCTATAATTTAGGAATTGTAGTTTTGTTTTCTTTAGCTTTTTTAAATATGGTTTATGGAGCAGTGGAATATCTTTTTTCTGCAGGAAGTATTACAAGTAAAGAATCGGGAAAAAATAGGATTATGAACTCTATAGGAGCAATAATTGTTGTTTTAGTTTTACCTCAAATTCTTCATATTATTAATCCAAGAATTTTTGAAGTGAAATTAAAAATACCTTATGTAGAAAAGGCAGGTGTTCCTAAATTTAAAGTTTACGAAGGTCTTCCAGATGAAGCTTATGAGTATCGCGTTGATCCTATTACAGATACCACTTTCCCGCGTCTTAATTTAAATTATTTGGGAGAAAAATGGATGCCCTATATATGCACAGCCAGACAAAATTATGAAATTTATGCAAAAAACAAATATAATAATAAAATAGTAAGATATCGAGGAAAATTAATGAGAAGTGAAATCGTTGATGCTTTAACAAATTGTGTAGATAAGCAGATTGGTTCAAATAGTTATATTATTACTTGGGGTTATGATGAAGGTTATAAATACCCAGATTTATGTCATAAAGATGGAACCCGTTGGGCTAATTGTATAGATGTTATGCCAAATGGTATAACTTATCAAAGGCTTGCAGATGCTTTTTTAAATTGCGGTTTTCATATATTAAATGAAAGCGAAGAAGATATATATTGTACAGATGAGCACGGAGGAAAAATAGCAAAAAGTTGTCCTAAGCAAGGAGACACTTGTTATCACACGAGGCCCCATCTTCACATAATTTTAGATATTAATCCATAAAATGAATAGAAAAAATCTTTTTATATTAGGATTAGCTATTCTCATTATTATAACCTTGGTTTCTTTCTTAGGTTATTTTGTCACTAGAAAAAAAGAACTTCCTAAAGAACCAAAGATTGTAGAAGCACCTGAAGAAAAACCAGCTCCTCTTGAAATTCCTAAAGAAGAGCCCTCTTTAATTCCAGAAAAAAAAGAAACTTCTTCCAAAGAGCTTTCTCTTCCTACTTCAACTTTAGAAGAAAAAATTAAACCTCTTTTTGATTCTGAACTACTTTTTATTGATCTTATTTATCCCTATATTTACATTTATGATCCTCAAAATGGCATAGTTAAATACTTAAATCTAGATGATAAATCTTACAAAGAGCTTTATAAATCATTTTCAGTTTACTTTCCTTCTATATCTCCTACAAGAAAAAGACTTATTTTAAAAGATTATAATGAATGGAAAATTATCGATTTTTCTTTTGATGAAGTTAAAACCTTAAAGGAAGATATTGCTTTTTTCAAATGGAAAAACGATGATTTAATTTATTTTTATTTTGATGAAGAAAAGGGTGGGCGAATTTTAAGATTAAGTGATTTCAAAAAAGATCCTTTAGTTTTAGCTAATTTAAATCTTCCACAAGCAAAAATGGAAATTTTTGGAGATGATGTTTTTGTTTGGGCAGATCCTCTTATTTCACCTTCAACACCAATTTTTTCTTTAAATCTTAAAAATCCTAGCAAAATTAAACTTCTTTTTGATAAAAAATCTTGGCCTTCTTTACTTTCAAGCGATGATCAAAAATTTTTACTTTTTTCTTATGAAGAAAATGGTGTTTTAATTTCTAAGCTTTTAGATAAAAATCTAAAGGAAATTAAAAAATTTAGTTGGTGGGCTCCGTCAGAAAAATGTACTTTCAAAAAACTTCTTGTTTGTGGTGTTTCTTTAAATAATATTAACTATGAAGATTGGCTTAAGCTTAAAAAGGCATCTAAAGATAAAATTGTAATCTATGATCCACAAAATAAAGAAGAAAAAGAAATTATTTTAAATGGAAATTTTGATGTTCTTAGTCCACAAATTTCTCCTTTAGGACTTATTTTTTGGAACAGAAACGACGCTAAACTTTATGTTGTAAATCTCGAATAGCTTTCTTTCAATTATCATTAAAATAAGATTGCTTAACCAATAAAGAGTAAAAATTGCAGGAAACTGAATTATTATCAAAAAGATGAGAAGCAAAAAGAAAATTTGCATTTTTAAATTTTCTTTTTCTCCTTTAGTTTGCATTAAAAAATAAATTGCTTGAATTAAAATAGTTAAAATAATTAAAAAAATATTTTTAGAAGTTAGGTCGATAATTCCTAAGAAAAAGATTTTTTTATCTTCTTGAATAATTTTTTTTAAAACAAAGAAAATCGAAATTAAAATAGGTAAGGGCAAAAATTGCAAAAATAAAGTTAAAATAGGATTATATTTAAATTCTTCATAAACTTTGTTTAACTCTTCAATTTGTTTTAAAGGATCGCTTTTATATTTTTCCATTATTTCTTTTATTTTTGGTCTTATTTTTTTTAGCTTTATTTCTTCTCTAAAATTTAAAAAACTTAAAGGAAGCATTGCTAATCTTAAAATAAAAACAAAGCTCAAAAGAGCTAAACCGTAGTCTTTTGTTAAATCTAAGAGAAATTTAAAAAAACCGTAAAAATTGTTTTCTATAAAACTCATCTTTATATTTTATTTAACAAACTTAAAACTTCTGATTCTAATAAATCGAATTTTTCGTTAATTAATTCTTCTTTTAAAGGGAAAATAACAATATCAAACTTTTTATCCACAATTTTTCCCCAATTCTTTCTTATGATCTCATAAATTCTTCTTTTTAATTTATTCCTTTTAACTGCTTTTTTAAAAATCTTAGCATTAAATTTAATTGAAAATCTTGGAAAATCTAAATTGTTTTCTCTAAAAATTATCAAAAAATTTTTATTTTTTAAGGTTTTATTTTTTTGCATAAAAAAAACTTTTAAATCTTCTCCTTTTAATCTGTAAATTTTCTTAAGCATTAAATTAAGCTAGTCTCTTTCTTCCTTTTCTTCTTCGTCTTAAAAGAATTCTTCTTCCTGCTTTCGTTCTCTTTCTTATTAAAAATCCTGATGTTCTTTTTTTCTTTCTTTTTGTCATTTTTTATCTCTTGAACTCTTTTACACTTTATATTATAATACAAGATAAGAAATGACCTTAGAAACTTTTGAATCTCTTTGGAAAGAAATTCTAGAAGAAATCAAAAATTCTGTAGGAGAAAAAAGTTTTAACATTTGGTTTAACGAATTCCTGCCAAAAACTTATATACATAGTTCTTTAAAAATTTCTGTTCCTAGTAAATTTATCAAAAATTGGATCGAAAAAAACTATTTACCTCTTGTTTTTAAAATTATTAAAAATAAATTTCCTGAGGTTAAAAATATTGAAATAATAGTTGAAAATTCTCAGGAAAAAATAGCTATTTCTTCAAGAAAAACAGTTATTAAAAGGCTTCAAACCTTAGCTTTAAAAACCCCAAAGCTTTCTATTTTTGAAACTAATCCTCAAACAAACTTAAATCCTCGTTATAGGTTTGATAATTTTGTTGTTGGTAAGACAAATGAACTTGCTTTTGCTGCTTGTCAAGCGGTAAGCAAAAATCCGGGTGGCTTACATAATCCTCTTTTTATTTATGGTCCTGTAGGTGTTGGAAAAACTCATCTTCTTCAGGCTACAGGCAATGAAATTTGTAAAAACTTTAAAAATCTTAAAGTTAAGTACCTCACGACAGAAGAGTTTACCAATCTTTTTATAAATTCTATTAAAAATCATTCTACAGAAGAATTTAGATTAAGATTTCGAGATGTTGATGTTCTTATCTTAGATGATATTCATTTTCTCTCTGGCAAAATCAGCACTCAAGAAGAACTTTTTCATACTTTTAATTATCTTTATAATCTTTCTAAACAAATTATTTTCTCATCAGATAGACCACCTTCTCTTATTCAAGATATAGAAGCAAGACTAAGATCAAGATTTGAAGGTGGTTTAGTTATCGATATTAATCCTCCTGATTTTGAAACAAGAGTGGCTATTTTGAAAATGAAAGCTCAAGAAAAAGGTTTAGAACTTAGTGAAGAAATTTATGAATTTATTGCTGAAAAATTTGTGAATAACATTAGAGAACTTGAAGGAATTTTAACTGCTATCTATTTCGAGAGTCAATTTATAGAAAAAATAAGTTTAGAAACTGTTAAAGAGATTGTTAAAAGATTTTCAAAAGATTATTATAAAAAGGTTACCCCTAAAAAAGTTATCAGAGTTATCACTTCTCATTATGAAATAAAAGAAGAAGAACTTTTCAAAAAATTAAGGAATAAACATCTTACACAAATCAGAAAGCTTTTAGTTTATTTTTTGAGAGAATATAGTCAACTTTCTTATACATCAATTGCGGAAATTTTAAAAAAAGATCATACGACTGCTATTTATCTTTATGAAAAAACTGTGGAAGAGTTGAATAAAAACGAAGAGCTTAAAAAAGAAATAGAAATTATTAAAGCAAAACTTTTAGAAAGTTAACAATTTTTACACTTTTTTTAAATAAAAACAAAATGTTTTTAATTAAAATTTTAGATAAAATTTAAAAAGAATTAACATTTTTAAGATTACTAATATGATTATTACTATTTCAAAAGAAAAATTAAAAGAAATAATACAAGTAGTAAGAAGTGTTTGTCCAAAAAAGACAGATATCAATATTCTCAACTATTTTTATCTTGAAGCTAAAGATGGTGAATGTTTTATTGCTGCCACAGACTTAGAAATCAACTATCAAACAAAATTTCCTGTAAGAATTGAAAAGGAAGGAAAAATTCTTATTCCAGCTAAACAATTCGAAAACATTGTAGATAACCTTTATGAAGAAGATATTACTTTAGAAACAAAAGATGATACTCTTTACATTAGAGGAAAAAAATTCTTTCTTAATTTACCAGGACTTATTCAAGAAGATTACCCAACTTTTTCACCAGTTACTAAAGATAACTTTTTTGAAATAGATAACGAAATTTTTTTAGATGTTGTTGAAAAACTAAAACCAATTTTGAAAACTTCTGATATAAGACCTGAATATTCAGGAATTTATTTTGACTTGTCTGAAAACGGACTTAGTTTAGTTTCCACAGATTCTTTTAGATTAGGAGTAAAAAAAATAAAACCTGTTTTTTACGAAACAAATATAAGCGAAATTAAAGTTCTTTTACCTCAAAGAATTATTAAAGAATATACAAACATTAAGAAGAAAACAGGAAAATTAAGAATTTATTTCGAGGAGAACCAAGTTTCTTTTGAAATAGGGAACCATCTTTTAACCACTAAGATTCTATCATTAGATTATCCAAATTATAAAGATTTTGTCGAACCAACAAGCTTTCTTTTTACTTTAGAAGTAAATACAGAAGAAATATTAAAAGCTTTAAAACTTAATAAGGTTTATACAACTGATTTAAAAGAACTTGATGTAATTTTTGATTTTAAAGAAAATAAAATTTATCTTATTTCAAAAAATGAACTTTTAGGCGAAGCAAAAAATGAAGTCGATTTCGAAATTAAAGAAAATAGTTACGGAGGAGATGAATTTAAAATTAAGTTTAACTTAGATTTCTTTTTCGATGGTTTTAGCGTTTATGATTCTGAAAAAGTATTTTTAAGCTTTTTTTCTGCAGGAGAAGAATCTTTTCCTCTTTATCTTAGCTCTCCTTTAGATGAGGACTTTATTTATGTTTCTATGCATCTTTAATGTTTAAAAGACTTGATTTTCATCTAAATGAAATTTATGAATTAGCCTATCTTTTAAAAAAACATTTTCCGGAAGCAAAAATAAAAATTAAATTAAAAAATAAAGTTATCGAAATTCATTTTTTAAACCCTGTTGATTTATATAAATTAGAAGAAATAAAACTTGATTTTCAAAGAAAATTTTCTAATTTTAAAATTCTTTATTTTCACCAAAAGATCTAAGCCAATTTTGAACACCCTCTTCCCAAAGCAAAAATTGCGGATCTTTTTCTGGATTTAAAGGAATAGGTCCTAAAGGATCAAAACGATCTACATAAAAAAGAATATCATGAATTCCGTAAGGTGTTATCCATTCACCGTTTAGCATAGGTTTATTTACTTCTCTTTTTTCTGGCGGATCAAATTTGTTTTCTGGAAGAACGCCTTCATCTATGAGTTTTTGCATAAAATCATGAAAAATAGGTAAAGCAGCGACAATACTTGCGGCTTGAGATTTAAGTCTTTGTCCATTAGTATTTCCTGTCCAAACTCCAACAACTAAATCTTTAGTATAGCCAAAAGTCCAGGCATCTTGATAAAACTGTGTTGTTCCTGTCTTTAAAGCCACCTCATAGAAACCAAAATCAGTTAGATAAAAACTTCTTTGAAAAAGCCCCCTTCTCGCCTCTTTGTCTTTTAAAATATCTGTTACCAAACGAGCTGTTTCCGAAGAAATTATTCTTTTTTCTTGAGGGAAATATTCGTAAATAATTTTACCTTCTTGAACAATTTTTAAAATTAAAGTTTGTGAAACCAAAATGCCATCATTGGCTAAAGCACCGTAAAATCTTATAAGGTCAGCCATTCTTACTTCTGCTGTTCCCAAACCAAAGGAAAGTCCATATTTTTTCCAATCATCAAGATATTCCATACCAGCTTCTTTAGCTAAAGTAATAACTCTTTCAGGAATAGCTAGATAAAAAACCTTTACAGAGGGAACATTCCTTGATTCTGCTAAAGCTTGTCTTAAATTTACCGGTCCTTTAAACTTACCATCAAAATTTTTAGGTTTATAATTTCCAAAATTTGTAGGAACATCAAAAACTATTGTTTTATCAGGATAACCTAATTCAAAAAGAGCAGAATAAACAAGTGGTTTAATAGCTGAACCAGGTTGTCTTTTTCTAAAAGGAACATTTACTTGACCGTCAATAGTTTCATCAAAAAAATCTTTAGAACCTACTAAAGCTAAAACCTCTCCTGTTTTAGGGTTAATAGCCATTAAAGCTCCGTTAGTACTTCCATATTTCTCCTTATTTTCTTTTACTCTTTTTTCGATAGTTTCTTCAGCAATTTTTTGAAGCTTTAAATCTAAAGTTGTTACCACCTTAAGATTAAGCTCCTCTAAATTCTTATTAGGAAATTTTTCTTTAAGAACGTTAATTACTTCCATAACAAAATGCGGCGCAATAATTCCAGCATACTTTCCTTTAACTAAAGGTATTTCTTCTTTTAAAGCTTTTTCATATTCTATTGAAGAAAGAAAACCGCTTTCATAAAGTTTTTTCAAAATAAAATCCCTTCTTTCTTTTAATCTTTTTAAATTTTCCGGAGAAGTTGGAGCATAAAGAGCTGGTGCTCGAGCAATACTAGCCAAAATAGCAGCTTCAGACCAGGAAACCCTTTGGATTTTTTTATCAAAATAATACTCACTAGCGGCCCCAACACCAATATTTCCTTCTCCTAAATAAATAGAATTTAAATAAAAAGTTAAAATTTCTTCTTTAGAATATTTTTTTTCAATTTTCCAAGCAAGAATAATCTCTCTAATTTTCCTTCCTAAAGTTTTTTCCTTAGTTAAAAAAAGATTTCTTGCAAGCTGTTGAGTAATCGTTGAGCCTCCGTAAGAAAATTCTCCTTTTTTTAAATTTAAATATATTGATCTTATAATCCCTCTTAAGCTTACACCTTTATGTTTAAAAAATTCAACATCTTCAGCTACTAAAAAAGATTTAATAACTTTGTCAGGAATTTCATTATAATCAACCCATTTTCTTCTAAATCCTATTTTGTAAAGAAGAACTGTTTCTGTTCTATCATAAATTTCTACGCCGCCACTGACTATTTTTTGTCCTAAAATGCTAGGTTCAGGAAGATCTTTTGAAAAATAGAAATAAAGAATTAAAAGCAAACTTGAAAAAACAAAAAAGAAAAAAAATAGAAGTTTGAAAAAAGATTTCATTTAATTTAAATTTTAAACCATCTTATAATATTCTTGATGATAGAGTGGGAAGAAATAAAAAGAAAAAAAAGAGAGCAAGAAGAATATTTGGCCCAAGTTTTAGCTTCGAGATTGGGTGTTCCTTATTTTAACCTTTCTCTTTTAAAACCAAAACCAGCAGCTTTAGAGACTATTTCTAAAGAAGAAGCTGAAAAATTTAAACTCATTCCTATAGAAGATGATGGCAGAAAAATTATTATCGGTATTGTTGATCCTCTGTTTCCAGGTCTTAAAGATTTTATGGAGAATTTAAAACAAAAAAGAAAGGAAGTTGTTTGGGGTATAATTTCTAATTCTAGTTTTTTAGAAGCTTTAGACGAATATAGCTTGATTAGACTTAAAAAACTTAAAATTTCTAAAAGTTTAGATTTAAGCCAAGAAGTGATTGAAAAAGTAAATAAAGAAATAACAAGAAAAGAGCTTTTACAAAATTTTTGTCAAGAGCTTTTAAAAGAAAATCCCTTTTTTATATTGGATACTATTATTGCCGGAGGGTTAAAATTTGATGCCTCTGATATTCATTTTGAACCTTATGAAGATAAAGTAATAGTTCGTTATCGTTTAGACGGTCTTCTTTATGATGTTATTTCTTTAGATAAAGAAAACTATGAGATTATTAAAAACAGAATAAAAATCATTTCTGGAATGATTTTAAATATCACTGATAAACCACAAGACGGCAGTTTTTCTGTAAATTTTGAAAAAAATAAAATAGATTTTCGTGTTTCTTCTTTACCAACAGGTTATGGTGAAGCCTTTGTTATTAGAATATTAAATTTTTCTAAAATCACAAAATCTTTAGAGGATTTAGGGCTTAGAGAAGATGATTATGAAATCTTAAATAAAATCATTTTCCTTCCTAATGGAATGATCCTTAATACTGGTCCTACAGGTTCAGGAAAAACAACAACTCTTTATTCTATTTTAATGAAACTCAAAAGACCCGAAGTAAAGATCATAACTATTGAAAATCCTATCGAATACAGAATTGAAGGGATAACTCAAGTAGAAATAGACGAAAAGAAAAATTTAACTTTTGCTTCAGCACTTAAAGCTTTTTTAAGACATGACCCCGATGTGATTTTAGTTGGTGAGATAAGAGATAAAGAAACAGCTAACACAGCCATTCAGGCTTCTTTGACAGGACACCTTGTTCTTTCAACCTTACACACTAACTCGTCTTTAGGAGCAATTCCTAGGCTTATAAGCTTAGAAGTTGATCCTAAACTTATTCCTTCAGCGTTAAGACTTGTGATCGCTCAAAGACTTGTAAGAAAAATTTGTGAAAATTGTAAAGAAGAATATGAGCCTGACGAAAAAACTAGAGAAAAAATAAAAAAAGAACTCCAAAACTTACCCAGTAGAGTAAATAAGGATTTTGATTTAGATAATTTCAAACTCGCTAAAGGTTTAGGTTGCAGTTTGTGTTTTAATACAGGTTATAAAGGAAGAATTGGCATTTTTGAACTATTTGTTTTAGAAGAAGAACTTCAACCCCTGATTTTAAAAAATCCTACAGAAGAAGAAATATATTTAGAAATCAAGGATAATTTTGTAAGTATGAAACAAGATGGCCTTATTAAAGCTTTAAAGAAAGTTACTACTTTAGAAGAAGTAGAAAGAGTAACAGGAAT
>Ga0079998_105866_pt1 | contig 37917 bp, 35 predicted proteins | sample PerSpoBPS_BMetaG_FD_69201 | JGI IMG/M metagenome (GOLD analysis project Ga0079998, IMG submission 69201) | Thermal spring microbial communities from Yellowstone National Park, Wyoming, USA - Perpetual Spouter B (PS_B) MetaG (SPADES assembly)... | ecosystem: Environmental > Aquatic > Thermal...
AAACTCATACACCTCAGCCTTTTTCAGCTTCGTGTAGGTCCACCCCCTCGGGTTACGTGTAAATATCTGGAATGTCGTGCACCCCAGCTCGACGGCCCTGTCAACCGACATGTGTATAGCGCCCGAGATACTGACGTGCGCGCCCAGCAACATCACGACAACATAACCACAACATGAATTTAAAAAATATGCGGCAACAAAATGGATTAAATGACGTGGCTTAAACCTGTCTTATTGGGGAGAATTATGTGGACGTGTTCCAGCCGTGGTCTATAGGGGATAGGGTTCGAAGATATCCCACGCTGTGAGATTTGATGTTTGTCCTCCCGCATTTCATTTAAGGCTTTCCAAGTTGTCTGCGTTGATGTATGTAGAGGGCACTTAATAGATATCAAAACATCTATTACACATGACAACAGTTGAACAGAAGCAAACTATGCAAAAATACGTGGATTCAGTCAACCAAGGAAAGCTTAGCATAATTAATGAATTATGCGACAAGAACTACGTCTACCACGGAATAGGTGAGGAGTCTCGGCTTTCAAAAGATGCGTACCTGAAGTTCCTAAACGAAGTTCGTCAGGCCTTCCCAGACTTCAACGTACGTGTCGATGAGTTGATCGCAGAAGACGAAAGAGTCGCCTACCGCATGACTATCACTGGAACGCATAAGGGTGAGTTTAAGGGCCTAGCCCCCACAGGCAAGAAATTCACCACATCAACTATAGGTGTAGTGTTGTTTAAAAACGGAAAGATTGCGGAAGAGTGGGAGATATACGATGCCATGGGGATGATGGCTCAGCTGGGTGCGTTGACAACCTAGCTCTCCTCATTTTTTAAGGATTTTTGAAAAATGTTAAACCTCATCCAGAATTAGGAACATGGCTGCAGCATTTTGGTTTCTGTATACGGTTTTTATGTATGGCTACAATAGTGTTGCTGTGCAGAGATGCCCTTTGTGCGGCGAGCCTGTAAGCTGGGGCGAGAGGCAGGCGGGGCTGTATGCGTGTCTTACGGTCTGCGTACCCCTAATACCCTACCCCCAACACCTCATCCAAAAACATCGAGACTACCTTGCGGCGGCAAAGAAAGCCGCGAGGCCGGTCTTCTACACCGCGTTTTTCTCAGCAGTTTTCGCAGGCGTGCTGGCGGTATATGGTTTTCACGCAGCCGCTGCATTTCCTGCAGCTGTCTCGGTTACCGCATTTGTAACTGGGTGGATTAGGCGGAGGGAGCTGATTAGCCGTTTCCGGAGTCAGTGAAGTTATACCAGCCCTTCAGCACTCAAAAAACCCTCAACAAACTCCATCTCGCCGGCTGACAGCTTTCTCGTAGGTGGTATAGGCTCACCCAAATCAACACCCCTAAGCTTCAAAGCATATCTGTAAGCCGCAAGGTCTGGACCTGTTTTCTTCAGCACCGAGTTTACCCGGTTTAGTTTAGCCTGTATCTTAAACGCCTCAGCCACATTCCCATCTTTGACAGCTTTGTAGAGGCTGGATGCCAGCTCCGGACAGACCGATGCTATTGCGCTGATGTGCACCCTGTAACCTATCATGAATGCGTAGGCCATGAGTTTGTCGCTTCCCGCCGCTAGGAAATAGGTTGCGCCTAAGTTGTCTTGGAGCTGTAGGAGAGTGGCGGGGTCACCGCTGCTGTCTTTGAGGCCCGAGCCGGGCCCCAATGACACAAGTATCTTGAGCAGCCCTTCAACAGGTATGACGTAGCCCTGCCTCTCAGGGTTGTTGTATACCAGTAGGGGGATTGAAGATGTTTTCGCAAGCTCTTGGTAAAAACCTAGGAGGGAGTCCACGTCGTAGCGGTAGTAGAAGGGGGCTATTGCGGCTACAGCGTCAGCCCCTATCCTGGATGCATGGTTCACAAGCCACTTCGTTGTCGAGAGATCGGCTGCGCCGGCGTGGATTATTACAAGACCCCTCGACCCCACATACTCGACAGCCGTCTCAGCCACCTCAGCCCTCTCATCCTTGCTCAGCTTAACACCCTCACCGGTTGTGCCGAGGACGAAGAAACCCCTCACACCATGCATAAGGTGGAAGTCAACGAGCTCCGGTATACTCTCCCTGTAGCGCCCGTTGGGCGTCAAACATGCCGATATAACTCCCTGGAAAGACCTAAGCTCCACACCACATACGAATTACGTGGGATTAAAAGGGTTTTTCCAAATGGAATGTAAATGAGAAAACATCCTGCAAAAATTAGCCATTTTACACATTCTTCAAACGGCTTAGCTTCAAATCAACATCCGTTGCCTCTGAGAAAGCCTGTCCAATAAGATTCCAGTAGAGCAGGTTGTCTCGCACGACAAGCTTGACCCCGCCCATTAAGGCCTTAAGCCTCAGTTTAGGGGGAGCTCGGCGCAACGGCACAACGTCGACAGGTAGCTTAAGCTCGTCCTCAAGCATGTTGCTTAAATCAATCACATCAGTCAAACTCTCCTCCGAACGGAAGTAAACCCCAATATCTACGTCCCTGACAAGCTTCCGCCTTAAAACGGAGCCGAACAGCACTGCTATCACCAGCTCAGGCCTCCCACCCAGAACTGCCCTCAACCTATCAACGAGCATATCAAGGGAGACCTCGTAGTACGTTATGCTCAACCTAGGAAGACCTCCTCGACCATCCTCCGTACTACATCAACGTCGATGGGGATGTCCGGTCACCCGCCGGATGAGTTAACAAATCTGTCCATGGATGGGGTTTATTCATTTTTTGAGCCTCCCTTTTGTTTAATATCTTTGATGATTAATGCTATGTTTGCGGCTATGAGTATGAAGACAAGCAGCGGGCCCAGCGGCGGGTATATTTCTCCGCGTAGGAAGAGGCTTAGGTATCCTATGCCGGTCCATGAGGGAATTGAGAGGCCTGTCCACCTTCCTATGATGTGGTCGTATGGGACGGGGCCCCAGTAGTCGGGGGCGTTGTTTGCGTCGCCTTTCGTTATATAGCCTGTCGGTGTAGCGGCGATGGCCCTGTGGACGATTATCGAGTTCTGCATCCCCTTGTAGCCGGGCCTGTAGAAGATTATGACATCACCGGTTACGGGGTCGGCCCTTATCTCCGCCGGGTTTACGGGGGTTACGATGATTATGTCGCCGACCTCGATCAACGGCCTCATACTCCCGCTCTTCACCACGAGGAGCGGGAAGGTTATGCCGAAGGCCGTGTTGAGTATTGATAGAGCGAGTAGTACCGCAGCCGCCCCCAAAACAACTATGTATGCAAGGTCTTTTTTGGAGGCCATTGTCGTCTAAACACGTGGCTGCCGCGTCCTCTTAAGTGTTGCAGGACGTCTCTCCTCTGAAGGGAGCTGCTGCCTGCTCCTAGCCGGCGGCCTCTGCCTCGTAGCCGGCTTCAGCCTACCCCACCTGATCAGTCCGAAGACTGATGAAACCGAGACCGCTGCCGTGGCTGCTAGGACGACCCCTTGGAGCTGGGGGTCGTCCACCACATGCACTATGGTGAGCTGTTTATCGCCCTTCGACGAGTACTTAGAGGTGTATGTGTAGCCGCCTATCTTCGTGGTCCAGGTGTAATCGCCCTCTGCAACGTAGAAGGATGCGCTTCCGTCTTCTTTTGTTGTGGTCTTCTCGATCAGTTTGTCACCCCGGGCCACGGAGATCTCGGCGTTGCCGACGGGGGTTCCGTCAGGGCCGACGACCCGGACCTCAACCTTGTAAACCTTTGTCTTTAGCTGTAGGTTCGTTGACTGGACGACTGAGATTGTTTGGCTTGCGACGGCTGTGTCCTGGTATGTGACGTCGACGGCGAAGTCTCCGCGGGGGAGTTTAAGCTCCACCCGACCTGCCTGGTCTGTGAAAGCCTGCGTGATCAGCCTTCCCGAGTATTTTGCTGTTATGGCTGCCTGCGATAAAGGTGTTCCATCCGACTTTACTAGAGTCAGCCTAAGGTAGTAAACCATTACGTTGATTTTCACAGATTCTTCGTCGTCTCTGAAGGGTGCTAGTCTTTTGTCGTAGACCGTTAAATTCTTGTACTGCACTGTGGCCGCGTACGCCCCCGCCGGGATGTTCTCAAACCTAACCCTACCCCCAGATATTCCTCCGGCATACTTTGCAGCGCCTAAAACAATCTGTACACTTCCCTCCTCCAAAGGCCTTGACTCGTCGTCAAATATCTCGAGCTCCACATCGATTATCCCGCTTGCCTTCAGCCTGATTTCACGGCTTGAGTCAACTCTGACGTTTTCCTCGTGGACCGGTATCCCAAGATAGGTGACCCTCACCGTGTATGTTTTTATCGGCAGATTTCTTATAACGACTTTACCTGTGGAGTTTGTCGTGCCTTCCTCGACTATGTTTTCGGAGATGACGGTTACTGTGGCTTTTCCTATGTTTTCTACTCCGTCGAAATCGAGAACCGTGAAGACGGGGGTGTAGACTTTTGTCGTTACTACGACTTCCTTATTGTCTTGGTCCAGGGTGAATTCGAACCCGTCGTCGACTGCGACGTTTCTGAAGGTGGTTTTACCACGGTATAGGATGGGTATCAGGCCTGATAAGGTGGCTGTCCCGTCCTCGGATGCTGTAATTGTCGCGACCTGTATGTCGTCATGTGTGCGGAGGGTTGCTGTCGCAGGTATTCCTTCCCCTAGGTCGTTTACAAGCCTGAGCTTAACCGTGTAAAGTGTCGGCCTTATAACAATTGCTTGCTCGTCTGAGTTGACCGTTATCTGCCCTGTTCCAATCGCGTATGGTCCTCTCACTATTTCGTAGCTGTACTGCGCCGCGGGGAGGTTTGTGAAACGGGCTGCTGACTGGCTGGTTGTTTTCTCAACCGTGTAGCTCCCTACGCGCAGACGTAGTGTGACGGATGAGAGTAGGTTCTGGCTCGGTGTCCCAGCGGCGTCCACCCTGACTACGGCGTCGTAAAACCTTGCATTAATGGAATTAACCGCTGGTGCGCTGACCTCGCCGCGGAAGACTTCCAGCTCACCCATCTTCACGACCAGAGTGTAGGTCCTCGCCCTAACTAGCCCGAAGGAAAGCTCGCCGGAAGTTGTGGAGGCGGCGCCGCCGTATGGTGTATCGCCGAGGTAGAGACGTCCTTCGAGGCCTATGCCCGTTATCAGGTCGGCTCCATCTGCGTCAAGCACTCTTACTCTATATCTGGTTAGGTCTGTCCTTGCTAGATGGGGTGTGCTCGGGCCGCTGACCGTTAGGGCGGTTGTCGACTGGTAGACTGTCTCGCTGTTGTACTCGACGTTGAGGGGGTAGCTTCCGGCCGGCAGCAGGTCCACCTCGGCAACTCCTTCAGAGTTTGTTGTGGCTGAAGCGAAGCCCGTTGTGTTGCCTGACTGACGGGCCCCATACCAGACCCTGACCGTCGCGGATGGAACAGGCTCTCCTTCAAGCGTTTCGACTTTTGCGCGTATGCTGTAGAGCTCCGCTGTTAACGTTAGTGGAGAGCCTCCGAAGCTTCTTACAAACGTCCCGACGTCATAGCCGCGGTACTGTGCGGTGATTGTATAGGGTGCGTAGGGCATCAAGGGTATCGATGCCGAGCCATCCCCTCCGGTAGTGGTTGTGTTAGTGAACGCTCCATAGCTTAGGGTTAGCCTAACGTTTGCGACAGGGTTACCAATAGCAGACCTAACATGTATACGCATAGTTGTCACATTCACTCTAAGCGTGATGGATGAAGGGTCGGGGAACTTACTTGCGTTAAAATCATTCTTCAAATACACAGAAAAACCACGGAATTTTACCTCAAGTGTTGTTTGATTAAACTTCCTGTTGATACTTGTAACATTGAGCCGTCCTGAAGCATCGGTTAAGCCTTTTGAAGTGCCGTTGACAAATATCTCCGCCCCCCTAATCGTTGAGGTGTCATCGGCTGTTTTGATTGTGAAGACAACCCAGTCGTTGGCTGCGGAGGCCTGTGGTATTTGGGTCAATAAGACCGCTACCGAAGTTATTAGAAAGGCTGCGGCAAGCAGCGGGCTCAGTGCCCTCTCAGTGTCCATGCTTAGAAGTCGGGAAAACCGCCTTATATCCTGTCCTTTTTCGAAACAATTCAAAGATTTCCAGCGTCCTACCTATAGGATGAACTGATTGTGTCCAGCGTCCATTTGACGGAGTTAACTATCTCCCGGAGCCGCCCCTCCTCCCGGTAGTTCTTTACAACAAGCTCTCTGGCAACGTCGCCGTCGTAAACCACCTCATATGTAAAGACATCGGCTGGGCTTAGCTTTCCCTCTTCGACCCTTTTCAGGTCAGCCTCACGCATGGAGTCCAAGACCTTCCGTAGGAGGAAGGATGAGAAGGGCCGCATGTCCTGGGTAACCCGTATCTCGGGGTTGAAAACTATCTTCGCCTCCTTCTCCTTCAGCGACATGGTTGCGAGCAGTGTCCCGGACCTGCTTCTTATCATGCGGAGGGCTGCGGCCTCCTCCTTCTCAGCGGCCTCAGGGGGTGGGGCTTTCTTGAAGCTCCTGGCGGCAAGCTCTCTGTCCACAAGCTCCAGCAACGCCTTAAGACTCTCCATCTCACGGTCCAGGTCGGCCAACCGCTCTTCGAGAAACGTCTTCAGCTCAGCCAGCCTACGGACCTCGACGTCATCGGACGACAAACCCACAGCCACCAGGCCTACGTGAAATAATAAGCTTTACCGCACACACTACTCGGCTTCAATCTTCTTGAGCTGCCTCCTGTACATCTCCACTATCTCCCTGTCTGTGGTGGCGTCTTCGGGTTTTTTATCCGTCCTGAGACGCCCAGTGTATCTCGGGAACCTGATGCCGAGGCCATAGCCCTCCTTCAAAACACCCCACGCACATGTGTGAACAGGGCTCAGGGTTACCTCAGCACCTATTATCTCGAGCACTATGCTGGGCTCAACCCATACGTCAGGGGTCATTAGCGACTCGACCCTCGCATGTTTGTGCGGTATTTTGAGCTGGTTAATCATCTCGGTGAAGCGTTCTAGGTCCTGGTCCTTGAAGCCTGAGCCGACTTTGCAGACGGTCTGAAAGACATCTCTCTCCTCGTTGTAGACAGCTGTTAGGAGTGCTCCAAACTTGCCTCGCCTTCTACCCCTTCCATGGAAAGCCCCTACAACCACGAGGTCAACAGTGTCTATCATCTCGCTCCTATAGTCCCGCTTAAACTTGATCCATTGCCAGCCCCGGGCCCCGGCGCGGTAGACGCTGTCCTCCCCTACGGACTTTACAATAACCCCCTCACAGCCGGCCTCAACCGCTTCAGCGAAAATCTTCTCAACCTCCTCCGGGCTATGTGTCAGAAGCCCGGTGCTTAGCCTGACCCTCTCATCCTCGACTATGACCTTCTCCAGCATCTTCCGCCTCTCGAGGAAAGGTTTAGTCGTCATGTCCTCCCCGTCCACGTAAAGTATGTCGAAGAAGTAGAGGGCTACGGGGTATTCCTCGGCGGCCCTCTCAATCTCCTTCTTCCTCTTCCTATGCATCAGCTCCTGAAACGGCAGTGTTTCGCCCGTGTCGGGGTCGAGCGGCACAGCCTCACACTCAAGTATGGCCTCCGCCGCCTTGACATATTTCTCGACGGCTTCGACGACGTCGGGGTACTGCTGTGTGATGTTTTCCTGCCTGCGGGAGAAAATCCACACCTTCTCTCCGGCCTTATGTATCTGCATCCTTTCCCCGTCGTACTTGTACTCCGTGAAACCGACACCATCCATTTTCTCTAGTATTTCTACGGCAGACGAGAGTCTTTCGGCCAGCATGCATCTAACAGGTATCCCCACCCTCACCCTAAACTTTGAAACCCCTTCAACCCCCTCCACGGCGGCTGTTTTGGCCACAAGCCCGATGTCGGAGCTGAGGTTGTAGGCCCTCTCATAGACCTCCCTATCTCCTCCGAAGGCTTTAGCCAAGGCGTCGAGGATAGTCATGTCCGCTACGCCCAGCCTCATCTTCCCCGTTACAATCCTGATGATGTGCTTTGCCTCAACCGGTGTGGCCATGGCGAGAAGCTTGGAGAGCACTGCAGTCTTCACGTCCACGGCACCCGGCCCCGAGGCCTTCGCAATCTTCTCAAGGGAGCTGTAGACCTCCTCCACGGTAAGCTCCTGAACGAAAAGCGTTGTCTGCTCCTTGGTGCGTAGGAGGAGCTCCGCCACTGTTCCGAGGTCGCCATGCCTTGAAAACAGCTCATTCAACTCCTTCTCACCCGCACCGGATACCTGCCTAATAGCCCTGGCCGCAAGCTTCTCGGCAACACCCAGCTCAAGCCCAACATAGGCTGGGTAAAGCTCTCCAAGCGTCATATACACAACCTTATCTATTACGGCTGGAGGCGTCTTGGAAAGCAGAGCTGCAAGGATGTCGGTCATTTCCAGCCGCTTGGTTGTAGCCTCAAGCTGCTCATAGTAATCCACGACCTCCCTAAACAACATGCCCCAACTATTGAAGCACGCGGTCGCATAAGAGTTTAACAATTTGGGTTGGATTTACGAAAGGTATTAAATAGCAGGTAGTTTAGGTTTTGCCGAACTAGGCTTTGTTAAAAATGGCTAGAGATGTGCAGTCGGAGTCGGCTTTGGCCCCTTTTGAGCTTGACTGGGTGAGCGTTACCGATATCCAGATACCGGTTAACGAAAGTGGGCTTAATGGTCTTAAGTTCGCCATCTCCCCCGTGGTTGACGCTGCGGTTGACCTGCCTGCGAGCCAGCGCGGCATACACGCATCGAGGACCTATGAGTGTGTAAAGGAGGCTGCGGCCCTGCTTGACGGCGTGGGCTTCTACGGGTTGGCGGAGCGCATAGCCCGCTCACTCCTAGAAAAACACACATACTCCACCCGGGCACGGGTTAGTGTCAGGGCGAGGCTTTTCGAAACCGCCAAAACGCCGATAAGCTATGTCGACTCCGTTGAACACTTCAACGCATCCATCCACACATTCGCGGTACGAGGCAGCCACACAATTCACGTGAGGAACTTTGTCGGGGTAGAGGCAACCGGGATAACTGCATGCCCATGCGCCAAAGAGGTCATAAGGGAGCTTTATCAGAGGGTAAACGGAGAGGTAAAGGAGGGAACACCTCTGGCCACCCACATGCAGCGGTCCCACGGTCGGCTAATAGTCGAGTCGGACGGCAGCATAACATTCACCCAGCTACTCGACATACTCCACAACTCCTTCAGCAGCAGAACACTCGAGCTACTCAAAAGACCAGACGAGGCGGCTCTTGTTCTCTCTGCCGTTGAGAAGCCGCGTTTCGTAGAGGACGTTGTCAGGCATGCAGCAAAAAACGTTGTCGAAAAATTCCAACACCTGCCCGACAGTTACCGCGTATATATTAAGGTCAGGGCTCTAGAGAGCATACACAGCCACAACCTCGAGTCACAGCTCAAATCAAGCCTCGGTATACTCAGGCAAAGAATTGGAGCTGTCAAAATGGCTTAAGATTTACGGGGAAATATGTAGGGAGCTGGAGCTAGTCCCTGAAAAAGACAGGCAGGCAGCCGAGCTTCTCTCAGACATGATTGCTGGAAAATGTTTAAGACGGGACGTTCTTTCGAGAGCGTTGTCTTCAAGTCCTGTGGTAGTGGTCTTCGGCGCAGGGCCTTCGCTCCAACAAGACCTTGCTCAGTTCTCCAAGCATGTGGGGGTTGAGAACGTTGTGACGGTAGCGGCTGACGGGGCCTCCAAAGCATTCACGGAAATAGGCCTCACCCCTCACGTAGTTTTCACTGATCTGGATGGGGGAGACGAAACCCTCACCCAGGTTAACAGAAACGGCGCCCTCCTAGTGGTCCATGCACACGGCGACAACATGGACAGGCTGCGACGACTCGTCCCCATGTTTAAAAACCCGGTCCTAGGAACTACTCAGACAGAGCCTGTTGGGTGCTTGGAGAATTTCGGCGGCTTCACAGACGGGGACAGAGCAGTGTATGCATGCTTGGAATTGGGTGTTGAAAGAATTGTGCTGGCGGGCATGGACTTCACAGGAGAGGTAGGGCCCTATTCAAAACCCTATCCCCTCAACCAAGCGGAGATAGTTCGAAAAAAGAGGAAACTACTGATAGGTAAACGGCTTCTGGAGCTGCTGGCCCGAGAGGCTTCTGCGGAACTTTACGACGCGTCGACCTCATATTCACGTATTGAGGGGTTTAGAAAGCTGGACTGGGAGGGTGTTAGAAGAATTATTCAGCGTTAAAATATTGCTGTGAAGCCGTTTAGGCGGGTTTACCGGTGCAATCCGGTGAGAAACTGCTGGTAGAGAAAATTGAGAAAGGCGTGGTCATAGACCACATAACACCCTGCAAAGGCTTCCTGGTCTACAACATCTTTAACCCAGACCCAGACTCAACAGCGGTAATAGCGAAAAACGTCCCCTCAAGAAAATACGGCCGCAAAGATCTTGTCAAGATCGAGGGCGAATACATAACCTCTACATTAGTCAACATAATCGCCTTAATAGCCCCTACAGCCACGATAAACATAATCTCCGACTGGAAGGTCAAGTCAAAGGAGAGAGTTAAACCTCCTGAACAGCTCGTAGGAGTCATAGACTGCAGAAACCCGGCATGCGGTTCAAAAGGCCCCAGCAGCGTCTTCACATTACAGCTCAACCCAATCCTCGAGCACAGCAGCCTCCGCTGCAGCCTATGCGGCTACACATACTACTACGAAGACGCCGTACGCGAAATAACACAGAAAGCCCACTCCGGGATACTTGTTTCACGGAATAGGGTCAAACGTGAGCTTATCACACTGCTGATCAAGAAGGGCGGGCTCCGCATACACCAGTCATTCAGGCTGAAGAGTGGGCGTGTAAGCCCCTACTTCATTAACATGGGCGCCTTAAACGACGGGGAATCGCTTGCAAAGCTGAGATGGGTTTTCGCCAGCTACATAGCTCTCCTACTCAAAGAGGGGTTGATAAATGATTTCGACTTCGTCTTCGGCCCCGCATACAAAGGTATCAACCTCGCATCCTTAACCTGCGAAGGGCTGAAAGAGTACTATGGAATAAACAAGCGCTTCCTGTACGATAGGAAGGAGGTGAAAAACTACGGCGACGTCTCCATGGACGGGGCGATTGTCGGCTCCGAGTACTTCCGTCCGGGGCAGAGCATCCTAATAGTGGATGATACGATAACGACGGGGAAGACCAAAGTTGTTTCCTTCGAGAGGCTTTCCGCCCTCGGGGAGCACAGAATAGAGGCTGTGGTGGTGGCGGTTGACAGGCAGGAGACAGCGGAGGAATACGGTATGAGCGCGGTCCAATACCTTGAGAAAACCTTTTCGGTGAAAATCTTCCCGATACTCCCAGCCTCCGAGATCTACGAGATGATTAAAAGGGATTTAAGCCCGGAGGAGAGGATGGCTTGGGTGGACTACTATAACAGGTATGGTGTCGTGAAGATAAGCCCTTAGAGGTTGATGCTTGAATGTCTAGACCGTTGGAGAGATATCTGGAAGCCGTTGAAGCCAAATCCTCGGTCCTATGTGTAGGCATCGACCCAGACCCAGAAACCCATCCACAAACTGATGAGAAGCTGAGCTTCTGCCTCTGGGTTTTAGACGAGGTGGCTGAATACTCCGCAGCCGTAAAAGTCAACGAAAACTTTGTCAGGGACTTCTCGCTTGACGCCCACATTAAGCTGACTAGACAGGCTGAAAAACACGGCCTTGTAACAATATATGACTGCAAGATTGGAGACATTGATAGCACGAACAGGGCTGGGTTGATGATGGCGCAGAGACTAGGCTACGACTTCATCACCTTCAACCCTGTTCTCGGAAACCTCCAATCCATGGTCAAACATTCAAAGTCCTTCGATGTCGGCGTCTTGGCGCTCCTACACCCGTCCAACCCAGAGTCAAGACGCTACTACCGTGCGTTCATGGCCGACGGCCGAATGCTGTACGAACACCTTCTAGAAGAGATAGCCGCTACGGAGGTCGAAGGACTTGTCCTCGGCCTCCACCCGGACCTAGCCGACGAGGAAATCCAGCATGTTAGGAAAGCCGTTGGCGACGAAAAAATAATACTCTTCCCAGGTGTTGGCCAGCAGGGCGGCGACCCCCTCAAAGCCGTCACATATGGGGGACAGCGGATACTGGTCAACGTCGGGAGAGCAATAATCCAGTCCACGAATCCACGTCAGAAGGCCGCTGAGATCGCTGAAAAGCTGCGGTTTGGGTGGAAAGCTGTTTAAATAACTCTAGACATCTAGGTGATGAGTTGAAACTGCCTAAGCTCTCGGAGGATGTGAGGTCTGGCGCGGTAACGCCGACGGAGCTCGTCCACCGGTGTTTGGAGAAAATCCGTAAGCTCAACCCAGTTCTTAACGTCTTCATCACTGTGTTGGAGGAGGATGCCCTAAAGCAGGCGGCTGAACGTGAACGTGAGCTGCGGGCAGGTTATTACAGAGGCCCTTTGCACGGCATCCCCGTCTCGCTTAAAGACATAATCTACGTAGGGGGCGTGAGGTGTACGGCGGGCTCTAAGATCCTCTCAAACCATGTGGCGCCATATGACTCCACCGTCACGAAGAAGTTGAAGGAGGCGGGCGCGGTATTAATCGGGACTAACAACCTACATGAATTCGCCTCCGGCGTGACGAGCATAAACCCCCACTACGGCCCGGTCCGCAACCCGTGGAACACCGAATACATAGCAGGCGGCTCCAGCGGCGGCTCTGCTGCGGCCGTGGCGGCGGGCCTAACACCTATCTCTCTCGGAACCGACACCAGTGGCTCCGTGCGTATACCGGCGTCTCTCTGCGGAGTTGTAGGGCTCAAACCCTCCTATGGCAGGGTCAGCAAACACGGCGTCATACCGCTCAGCTGGTCCCTCGACCACGTAGGGGTTTTCGCAAACTCGGTTGAAGAGGCCTCGTCATGTCTCCACGCCATAGCAGGCTACGACCCCGAGGACGAGTCAACTGTATACGCCGAGGTCCCCGATTATGTGGTCGACCTAGATGTTGGTGGGATGCGTGTTGTTTATTTCAGGGAGATGGATAGGGCTGGCGAGGAGGTCGGCCGTCTCTTCAAAAGGTTTGTAAGCGTCTTGGAGGGGCTGGGGGTGGTTGTAGAGGAGGCCACGTTCGAGTACGGCGGTAGAGTGAGGGAGAGCTGGGCCCCCATCAGGCTTGGGGAGGCGGCGGCCTTCCACGACAAATGGTTCAGGGAGAGACCCATGGACTACGGGGCCGACGTCAGGGAGATGATTGAGAGGGGGAGGGCTTTCTCGGCAATAGACTACGTTAAGGCACAGAGGCTTAGGCATGAGATTACGCGGGAACTTCTCAAAACACTCGACAGATACCACGCCATCATCTCCCCCACAACACCGACAGCCGCGGTAAAAATAGCCGAGGCCCAAAACCCCGAAACATACCAACGCCTAACAGAAAACACAATCCTATACAACCTCGCCGGACTACCTGCACTATCAATCCCCATCGGATTAACAGACAGTGGTCTGCCCGTCGGAGCACAGATAGCCGGAAGACTGTTTGACGAAAACACAGTCCTCCGCCTAGCCTACCACGTCCAGCAGAAAATCGGCGTCCAGAGACCCTAAAGCGGGACAAAACGCAGCAGCAGCACAAATTAACACCTATCGCCAGGGTTGGGAGGTTTTAGCCCGGGCCGGATTCGAACCGGCGTCGCGGGGTCCAAAGCCCCGCATCCTTGTCCGCTAGACGACCGGGCTTCCGTTTGGGTTTTATGTGTTGTTGCTATTAAGCTGTACGTTTTTGTTATCTTTAAATAGATTTTTCCAGGGTCTTTGTCAGGTCTGTTTGCTGGGTTCAGGGTTTGAGGTGGTTGGGGCTGTTTCAATTCTTGTTGTCTCGACGGTTGTGTTTGTCGACGGGGTTGAGAGGATTGCGGCTAGGCTTGGGCTTACGAGGTTTGCCACTGGTGCTCTTCTTGCGGCCGCCCTCACAGCCCTGCCTGAGAGCTTCATAGCGCTTATCTCGCCACTCCACGGGTCGGCTAAGGCCGTCGAAGTAGGGGCGGCCAGCGTCCTCGCAGCGCCCTCTATTACGCTGCTACTAGGAGCGCCCGCGGTCTCCCTTTTTGCGTCAGGCGCAAAGCTGGGTAGCGGTGTTTGGAAAAACTACGTGTTGTTCGCCGGGCTTTTCCCCGCAGCGGTCCTCTCCTCCTATTTCATACCGTTCGTCGGCAGGTTTACGCTGGCATTCATGCTTATTCTGCTCTACGTGGTGTTGGCGAGGTGGATGGTTTTGGCTGAGGGAGATGCTTTGACGGATGCTGGTCTGACGTTGGCTGAGAGGCTCTTGAAGAAGGAGAGTATCTGGCTTGCCGTGCTTCAGGCCGCGGCCTCCGTCTCCGGCATGGTTTACGGGGCTGATATGTTTCTCGACGCAGTTTCGGGTTTCGAGAACCACTTCACCTACACTCTGCTCATCTCACCTTTCGCAACATGTAGCGAGGAGGTTTTGGCCGCCGCCTACTGGACAGCCAGACGCAAACCCGACATAGCAATAAGCCTCCTCTCGGGTGAGAACCTCATACAGGCGACCTTCGTCGTCGGCTTAGGCATGGCCTCCACGGGGTGGAGTCTACCAGCCAATGCTGTTCTAGTCTCAGCTGTTTACTGTCTCTCAGCAACTGTGCTGGCGTATTCTGTCAGGGCAGGCCGTTTAAAGCATGTGCCGGCGGTTATCCTGCTTTATCCAGCCTACGTGTTTACATCAACGCTCTAGAATACATCTAATAGCTGCTTGGATGTTTTATTCTTATGCCGTTAATCACTGTTGTTGGCTCTGGGAGAGTTGGTACTTCAGCTGCTTTGCAGGTTGCTATGCGTGAGCTGGGGGATATTGTCCTGCTCGACATCGTTCCCGGTCTTCCGCAGGGTGAGGCCCTTGACCTGAACCACACGTGTGCCATACTTGACCTAGACGTGGATGTGAAGGGCTCGAACGATTACAGGGATATGGAGGGCTCGGATGTTGTTGTGGTAACAGCGGGGCTTACGCGAAAACCTGACATGACGCGTCTCGACCTCCTGCTGAAAAACGCGGAAATAATCAAGGATGTCTCCCGGCATATCCGGGAGTACGCCCCCCGTTCCAAGGTAATAGTTGTAACAAACCCGCTTGACGTAATGACGTATACAGCCTACAAGACGACGGGTTTTGAGAGCAGCCGCGTAATGGGTTTCAGCGGCCTCCTTGACGTGGGAAGGTTTCGCCACATAATACACAGCAGGCTGGGGATAAGCTACAAATCGATACGCGGCATGGTGTTGGGTGAGCACGGAGACAGCATGGTCCTTCTACCACGGCTTACACACGTCGGGGTTGAGCCGCTCCACAGGTTCATGGATGAAAAAACCATCGCGGAAGCTGTTGAGGCGACGCGGAAGGCGGGAGCCGAGATAATCAGGCTGAAAGGCTGGTCAGCCCACCACGCACCTGGAGCCGGTGTGAGCCTTATGGTCCAGGCAATCATAAAGGATGAGAAAGCAGTCATCCCCACATCAGCCTACCTCGACGGACACTACGGCGAGCGCGACATCTACGCCGTCGTCCCCTGCGTACTGGGCGCGGGCGGAGTAGAGAAGATAATCGAGCTTGAGCTGACGGATGAGGAGCGTGCCAAGTTCAAGGCAAGCATTAAGGTTCTGAGGGAAGCAGCGTCCCAGCTAAAGTTCTGACAAGGGTATTTTTGAAACGGCACCGTCCAGGAAAGAGGTTCGCTGTCCAAAGATGTAGCTTATAAGCAGGTCTTACACCTGTTATCCCAATGAAGGCGCTTTATGCAGCGATTGTCGTCGTCGCATTGTTCGCAGGAGTGGCTGTTACGGCTGTCTACTACACGTTCGTCCTGGGCGAAGCTGAGTCGAGGTCTCAGGCCGTCATAGCTGAGCTGCGGTCTGAGAACCTACGCCTCCAGAACCTACTGTCTGAGGCGAACAACCAGGGAAGCAGGCTTCAGGCAGACCTGAGAAGTCTCCAGACAGCTGTTGAGGAGGCGAGGCGTGAGGCCCAGCAGCTCCGCGCGGAGCTTGAAAAGCTCGACAGACAGGCTTCAGAGCTGAGGTCACAGCTTTCTACTGCACGGGGAGAGCTGGACAGCCTCAAATCCAAGGTCGAGCAGGTTCAGAAAGTCCTAGGGCTTCTTGAGAATGACCGCGTCCTCATAAGCTGGATCAGGACAGACCCGCCCGGGGAGAGGGAGGCCGCGAGGGATTACTGGAACGAGACAAGGGCCCTAGCCCTTAGGAGCGACCCAAACCTCGCCCTAACGGTCGACAAAATTCTAGCCAGCCTCGACCTCTATTTCGACTGGCTGGATAGCTTCCCGCCGCTGACCGGTACGTCAAGACAGGAGATAGTTGCGTGGTGTCCACTCTACATAGACTGGCTGCTGAACGCACCACCTGGTGTCGACGAGTACTCAAACGCGGTCAATCAGTTCAGACAGGAGGCGATGCTCGTCTTCATAGCCCACATAGACAGCCTGTCCAACATTCTTACCCGGTAGTGGCTGCGGGCTTCCTGCGACGGAGGATAAGTGCTGTGGCCGCCGCCACCACGGCCACCCCAACGACCGCGATTATCAGGCCTAGCGGAGGTTGCTGCACCTCCTGTACGGGGGTTGTGGCGGGTGTTGTTTGGGCTGTTCTAGTCTCCGTTACCGGTGCCTCACGCCTGACCTCAACCCGCTGGGTCACCGTGTTGGCTTGGGCGACCTCTTCGCTGTAGACCACGGCTGTTAGCTCAAGGTATCCAGGTGTTAGGCGGGAGGTTTTCTGCGCTGGCAGGTTGATTGTGTAAACGCCCCCGACAGCCTTACCGGAGCCGCTGTCTAAAACCGCGCCCGTTACAGGGTCTCTCAATATGTATGAGACCGCCACCTCACCAGCCCCCATGGTTGACAAAGTTATCCTAGTATCAGCCCCTATCGTCACAACACCCTCAATCCTCTGGAGCCTCGGCCTCTCGACCGTGCCGAAATACCATTTGCCGGGCTTAAACGGGTACGTCTGGTCCCTGTAGGCCCGAAGCTCCGCGTACTGTCCAGCCGGGTCGAAGACGGACAAGATGTATGGGCCGTTGCTGACGACGGCGAGGCCATAGATGTTAAGCCAGCTCTGCAGGGCCCTGTACCGCGCCAACGCCCCCTCCAAAGTCTCGTACCTCTTGCCTAGTACTGTGAAGACGTTTTCGGGGAAAACCTGCTTGGATAGGAAGTCGTTTACCACGGTCCTAACAAGGCTCACATGCTCCCTGAGGACGAGGTTCAGCTGGTCCACCCTGAAACGTGCCGCCGCCGTGTCGCTGTATGCTACAAGCCTCCTACCGAATACAAGCTCGTCTCCGGCCGCAAGAAGCTCCCAGGGCATGCCGCCGCCGAAAACCTCGGCGTACTCGGCTATGTAGCTGGGCTCAAAGTTCCAGTAGTCCACGTAGACCTCGAGACTGTTCTCATCAAGTATCCTGAAGCCCTTGAATGTCTCGAGCACCGGCCGCGCTGTGTATGCTATCGCGAACTCTATGCGTGATTTCACGTCGTCGTATGCGATGTCGTATGTTTGGTAGATTTTGTACAGGATGTCGGCCATCGTGATTTTAACGCCGTGATGCCATTTCGAGGAGGTGTACTGGCTGTAGTCGAAGACGACCTTGCTTACCGCCGTCGTGCCCTGCGGCACCCTCTTCCACGACTTTGTGGCGGCGTCCCATGTGAAGGCGTCGGACGGCACGGGGATTGTCCCCGACGGCCCCGCTGTCTCTACTTTGTAGCCTGCCCTGAAAGGTATCGGCAGCCCTGTGAAGGGGTGGCGTGTTATCGGCGGGTCTGAGACAGCTCTCCAGAGGTCTGCGCTGTATACGTCGCCGAACCCTCCGACAGGGTTCCAGACCGTGCGGGGTGTCCAGACCCATAGATGGCCTACGTTAAGCACATCCTTGCCAGGTATGTGGGCCTCCCGTAAAGTCCAGAGACCGCGGGCCCCAGCCGCAAGGTCCTCCGTCAGACCGGCCATCTTCTTCACCACGGGTGTGCTCTGCAGGACTACTGCAACCCATACCCTGACGGACTCAGCCATACACTCCTTCAAGGCCCGTAGGTAGAGGCTGTTCCTCTCCTCACGGCTTCCGTACATCCCCTTGAATATTTTCTGGCCCAGGTCGTCGAGTAGCTGGTTCTGATACTGCCAGTAGCCGAACTCCTGCCAGCCCGGCATGTTTCCCAGCCATGGGGCACAGAACTGGTTTATCGAGGATGTGTCGTATTTCTCCAGCGCGCCCCTCCCCCAGCCCTCTGTGTAGATGTGCCACTGGAACTCGGCGGGGTCTGTCGTGTAAACCCTCGCAACGGCTTGTGCGAAGGGGGCGTAAATCCTCTCAACGGTGAAGCCCAGCTTCTCAAGCTCAGAGGCTATGAGGTCTCCCAGCTCACGTCTCTCATCCTCCGTCCTGATCACGAACTTGACTGACACGGGCCTGTCTTTGAAATACCATTTTCCATCACGTTTGACAGCTCCCGCCGCGTTTAAGGCCTCGGAGATGCGGCGGCCCGCGTATTCGGGGTCGTATTTTATGCCGGCTTCTGTCACTGCTTCGAAGAATGTTGCGTAGTCGTAGTCGTAGGGGGTTAGGTGCGTTGTCATCGGTGACGCAAGGCCGCGGTAAAGCTCCCTAGTGACGTAGTCGCGGTTGACGAGGTACTGGAAGGCCTGCCTAACTTCCTTTATGCTGAAGGGGTTGAGGCCCCGTGGGTCGGGTGCGGGGTTGAGTATGAGTGAGAGAAGCAGGGATGGCGCCCTAACCATCCTTATGTCAGGGTTCCTCTCCAGCTCCTGCAGACGCGAAACCCTCATACTGTACAGGTATATGTCCATGTCCCCACGCTCGAGGACCTGTGGGGCAACCTCTTCGGCGTACGCTCTTACCCTAATGGTTTCGGCGGCTGGGCCGGGCCTGTCATGCGGCGGGGTGTACTGCTGGCCGAGCGAGGGAGCCGTGAGGAGTAGCGCCAGCAAAACGGTTGCAAGGACTACACGCTTCATCTCACGTCTTTCTCCTGCTAAGCAGGATTCCCGCTACAGCGGCCGCTACAGCTACAATTGAAATACCCAAGGCGATCTCCGCAAGCTGGTTTGAGCTAGACTGCGTGGTTGGCCTGAGCCTTGCAGCTACCTCGTCGGCAAGCCTACCTACATCTACTTCTCCGGGCATGGATTTCAGCACTTCGTCAATCCTGCTGGACATCTTTTCCTCCAGACTTTTGAGCTGTTCGTTGACGTTGTTGAAGCCGAAGCTTGTGTAGTATGTTGCTTCAGCCACGTTTCCGAGAACGTCGATCGCCCTTATGAGATGCGGGCCCTCGCCTGAGACGGGGATGTATATGGTTGCTGTGAACCTTCCCGCGTTATCTGTCGGGAAAGACGATATGACGACGCCGTCAACCTCTATAAAGACCTCTTTCTGCCGGGCTGCAAAACCGTCCCCCACGATCGAGATGACCTGCCCAGCAGGCCCCTGTGGCGGGCTGATGAACATGCTTGGGGGCCTGACCGGCCTTATTCTTGCAAAACCTATGTCCTGGTTGGGGGCTCCCCTAAAACCAGCCCTGGAATCCGTCCAAACCATGTAGACATCGTTGTCTGCGGCAGCTATACCCCAGTAGTCCCCTACGAAGGACGGTATCCCGTATGCGGGGTTTGACGGATAATCTGTTACCCTGGAGTTCTCCAAGAAAGTCTCCCCCCTGTCACCTGAACGTGTGTAGTAGATGTGGTATCTGTAGTTGTCGGGGTCGTCTCTCATGTCGCCCCACATAATGTGTATAGTCCCGTTAGGTGATGTGGTCATTGTTGGGAAGAACTGGTTGCGTGTGGTTAGGTCGTCGTTGACGCGTTTTGGCTTCGACCACGTCTTTCCTCCGTCAGTGGATTTCGAGAAGAAGATGTCGGAGTTGTCGCCGGCCTGAAGACCGAGCGCGCCGAAGACAATGTATACCTCGTCGCTGTTCTGCGGGTTCGTGGCCAGTACGGGGAACATCGAGGACCATGACCTGAAGTATGTTGGGTTGAGGAAGAAGGGCTGCTCCCACGTCCCACCAGGAACAACGGGCGAGGGCTTCGACCACGTCCTCCCCCCGTCCTTGGAAACCGTCACCATCGGTGTGAAAAGCCCCTTGAAAGGCCCGTCATCCAGCGAGTCGTAGTAGGCTACGTAGACCGTCCCGTCACGGGCCACGTGGACGTTACTGCCCTGAACGAGTCTGGCGTCCTCGTCACCGGCTAAGCCGCTGAAAACAGGGCTGACGGCTACAGGGCTTGTCCAAGTGATGCCGCCGTCGGTCGACTTAACCAGCTTTATCGAAACCTCAACGGTTGGCTCTGCAACAAACGGGTAGTAATCAAGGAACGGGTAGATTGTTCTGAACTCTGTGTAGGTTATGTAGATGGTGTCTTTTCGCGGGTCCTGCCTGTCAGGCCCAACGGCCATCCACGGCTTGTCTATGAATACTATCGCAGCCCTGTCTGCCGAGGGTATCACAAGTCCCCGTGAGGCTATGAGAGGTCTCTCCCATGTTATACCGCCGTCCTTGGAAATTGAGAGTGCCATGCTGGAGACATCAGCTATGAAAAGGAGACGCCCAACCCTAAGCGGCCTGCTTCCTATAGACAGCAGTGCATAGTACACGGTGCCATCGCGGCCGAAGGCGACTACCGGGTCGCTGCAGAATGTGTCCTCAGGGCCCGGGGTGGGCATGCTGGGGCCTCTCCATGTCTCCCCGCCGTCAAAGCTTGTGTAGGCCACAGCGCATGATACATCAAAGTCGTGTGAGACGACTACTATGTGGTCGGGGTTGTTGGGGTTGACGGCTATGTGGGGTTCGTTCTGGTAGGGCCGGTTGCCTATGTCGTAGGTGACTATAAGGTTTCGGCTGAACTTCGCGGTTGGCGAGCGGTAGGGTATGGTTATCAGGGGCCCGGCGGGCTGGGCCCTTGCCTCTGACTGCCCGACCGCTAATCCTTCAAACTGCCTACCCGTTTCCACGGCTCCAAGCCTGTAAGCCACTCCAGCCGACAGCCTCTCACCCAAGAACTCCCCAATCCTGAAGACCTTTGCGGAAAGCCTACCCTCATCCTCGCCCTCAGCCAAAATATCGGCGATGGAGGAAAACGCAAGAAACACCGCAACCATTACAAAAAACGCCTTACCCATGCTGGAGGCAGTGTAAACCACGCGGCAAAAAACCTTTTCCCGAAAACCGCAAAATGTTATTAAGAGGTCAAAGCCATCAATCGGGGATGAAAGCCATCGCCACACTCACCATACTGCTGGCAATAATCTCTTCCTTCTCAGCCTACGGGCAGGAGCTGGTTCCAGGGGTTGGGTTCAGCTCGGCGCTCGAGCTCAGCCCTGGCACATATACATTCTATCTGGGGGCCGGTGAGCTGCATTTCTTCAAGGTTATTCTGGAGCCGGGGGATGTGCTTGTGGTTTTGGTAAGGATGGCTACGAACCAGGACTTCGACCTCTACCTTCTCAACCCTAGGAGGGAGCTTGTCGGACAAAGCATCAGACCCACCGGTTTAACCGACTTGGCCGAGTATGTTGCGGCTGAACATGGACCACACTACATAGTTGTTACAGGGTTCGGCGGTTCGACCGGGACCTACAGCCTCTCAGTGTTTATTGGAAAGCCGAAGACGGTGACCACAACCATAACCGCTACAGCCACCGAATACGTCACTAGCACCTCGACAACCGTCGTCTTCCAAACCCAGACAGTCGTTTCTGAGAGAGTTGTCACAGCGGTGCAGGAGAGGACTGTGGAGGTTGAGAGGGTGCCATGGACGGCGGCGGGGTTAGCTGTCCTAGCAGCGGCCCTTCTATACACAGGCTACGCGGCCTCCAGCAGCTTAAGAGGGATAGTTAGACGTGAAGAGCGGCGGCCCACAGAGGCCGAGACACAGGCCCCGGCAACCACTGTAACAGCACAGCAAGTTACCGGTGAGAAACCAGCAGAAGCCCCGCCAACACCTTCTGAACAGCAGACACAGAAATCGACGGAGCCGGCAAACTGAAAGCAGGGAGGGATATAGGCGAGGAAGCCTACCAGAGGCTGCGGGACAAGCTTTTGAGAAGAGAAAGGCCCTAGCCCAGTTGTTTAAGCGTCTCCAAAGCCTCCTTCACATGCCTGCCCGGCAGAACACCGTCAATAACCTTAACAATTGTACCATCCCTATCTATCACGAATGTCTTACGCTTACTAGCACCTAGAAATCCCAGAGCCCCGTATGCGCGTGAGACAGAGCCGTCCACATCGCTGAGCAGCAGCTGCTTCAGACCATGTCTTGCAGCGAACCTCCTGTGGCTCTCCACGCCATCCCTGCTTATACCTATCACAACCGCATCCAGCCTCTCAAACTCTGAGAACATATCGTTGACCATGCAGTTTTCACGTGTGCATCCCGGTGAGCCGTCCTTGGGGTAGAAGAAGAGCACAACCCTCCTGCCGTGGAAGCTGGAAAGCCTAACCATTTCACCTGTGTGGGCTGGAAGCTCAAAGTCAGCCGCCTTCTCACCAACCCCAACCATGCCAAAACCATTTAAGACCTAGTTATCAGCCTTTCACCTCTACACAGCAACCAACAAACAGTATAGCATAAATTGTGGCATGTTGCAGGTTTTGGTGATGATGCATAGCGGGTATTTCTGAGCTGTGATGAGGATACCCGTGCTGATTCTTTAAAGTTTGTAACCGATTTTGCGTAGGAAGGCTTTTCTCTCCTCGATGTGTTTCTCGTCCTCAATTCCTTTTGGTTTGAATCCGTCGATGACCCCCACTACGCCGCGGCCCTGCTCTGTCTCAGCTACAATCACCTGTAGAGGGTTGGCTGTAGCCGCTAGGATGGTGCAGACCTCCGGAACATCCTTCAGCCGCTGCATTATGTTGATTGGGTAGAAGCCTTTGATGAAGAGGATGAATGTATGGCCGCATCCTATCTTGAGCATGGTCTCAGCCGCCAGCCTCCTGAGCTCTGGGTCTGTCCCCTCATGCCTGACCAAGCACTCCCCACTAGCCTCCATGAACGCAAGGCCAAACTTCGCCCCCGGCACAGTATTTACCACAGCCTCGTAGACGTCCTCAACCGTCTTGATGAAATGTGATATTCCGAATACTGCGTTGCAGCCCTCAGGAATCTTAACATCAACAACCTCAAGCTTCATAAAATCTCGTGCTTCACGCCTGCATTTAAACAACACAACGAGCCTAGAGGCAGTATTTTGCTTGCCGGTCTAATTTCTCCCAACGTCTACACTTTAGGAGTTGACAGAAAAGTAAGAGAAACGCTTGAGAGGGCTCAGGAACGTGATGAAGTTATTCATAGACCATCTAGCATAAGCCCAGACATGATGGCTGTTAAAGTGTTCGTTCGACGAGGAAGTTTGCAAGCTTTTTGAGCCTGTTTTTAGCCGGTGATTCTGGAAGAGTTTTGTCGGCAGCCCGCCAAGCCTCCTCCACCATGTTGCGTGAAACCTTTTTCGCATAATCACCCGCCCCCGAATCCCTAATCAGCTGTATAGCCTCATTTACAAGAACGGGGTCTGAGGTATGGCTTGCCAATATCTCGCGGAGTCTCATGCTTTTCTCCCGCGGGAGATGTCTCATGGCATACACGGTCATCAATGTGTATTTTCCCTCGGTTATGTCCCCGCCTATCTCCTTACGGTATTTCGCCTCCTCGCCGAAGATGTTGAGGTAGTCGTCCTGTATCTGGAAGGCGGTTCCGATGTTTTCACCGAAGAGCCCCAACACATCGAGGAGGTCCTCCCTCCCCAAGTAGATGCATGCAGTCTCAACAGCGAACCGCGAAAGCGCACCAGTTTTGTAAGAGGCCATCTGCAGGTAGTCTTCTTCAGATACTTCAGAGACAAGACCCCTGTGCCAGACTATGTCCATAGTCTGACCAAGGCTTAGCTTAACCATCATCTCAACATATTTTTCCAGAAGTAGCTGCCTTGTCTTACCGCTAACACTCTGCATCAAAAGGTAGACTGGCAGGTAGTATAGAGCGTTTCCCGCATTCACCGCTATATCCACGCCGTAGATGTGATGTATGCATGGTTTGCCGCGTCTGAGCTGGCTTGAGTCCTCTACGTCGTCGACTATGAGTGTTGCGTTGTGGATTATTTCTGGTACAGCCGCCGCAAAGGCCACATCCTCCGCACGTCCCCCGAGCGCTTCATAGATGAGAATTGTTAGAGCAGGTCTCCAGCGTTTCCCTCCTCGGCTGAAGAGCTCCCAGAAAGGCTTTGACAGCCCCTCAGTTAACGACTCGGGGCTGTGTTTGAACCGTGCTTCACCGAAGTGGGTAACCAGGTAACTGTGTGTAAGCCGTCTGGGTACGTGTTTTTCAACAGCCTCCTCTACCATGGACGAGCATTCGCCGATGAATTTCAGGACCTCGGCCTCCAGCTCCATCATAGATAAACACCTGAGCTGTCATATAAGCACGAGCGGCTAAACCCTTAACCCCCTCTTCCTCAAGTACGACGACAACCTCTCATATAGCTGCTTGACCTCTTTGTCGGCAGCAGTTCTCTCGGCAAGATATTCTCTGTACGACCCCTTGTAGTTGGCGTATTTCATCAGGTAATTTTCGGATGCTAGTGTTTTCTCGACATCTGCAAGATACCTTTCCACGTCCTCGTTACTGACCTGCCTATATGCATCGATGTGCAGTATTTTTTCCACGCTCCATCTAGGCCTTGCCGGCGGGTTTTCATCCTTTTCACCCACAAGCAGGAGCACGAGCGGAATCACGCCCGAGGGTAGTTTGAGAAGCTCGACAAACATCTCACATTCAAACAGCCCACAGTCAAGGAGGAGCGAGCCATAACCCAAGGCCTCAGACGCGGTTATCATGTTTTCCACAAAAAGGCCCGTCTCAAATATGGATAGAAGGGCCTCACCTGGGTATGTGTCGAGTTTGAGAAAGTTGTCCGGTGAAACTTTTTGGAGGAGAATCCCTAGCCTGTTTAGGTCAAGGCATACTAGAAATGTTGCCGCAGCCTGTTTTATGGCCTCCGACCCACATATAGCCGCAACCTTCTCAACAAGGTTTCTATCCCTGAGCCAGATAACAGAGTATGCTTGGAAGTAGGCTGGAGCTGATTGGCCTGTCTCCACAATAAGCCTAACCTCATCCTCATCTATCGCGGTACTTCGAAACTTTCTAATAGATCTCCGTGATATCAGGAGACCTATGGTACTATGTTCAATCCGCCTTTTCAACAATTATCCGGGCGAAGGGGTATTGAAAAAAGTATCGGCCTGTTTTTCAGGTAGGTTGGTGCACTATCTGTGTGCCCTTTATTTTCTCGCCGGCTTGGAGTAGGAGCCATCCAGCAACCAGCCTACCGCGCGCCGTCAAGCTATAAACAACCCTCACAGGAACCCTACCAAACAAATACCGCCGGGAAACAAGACCCATCCGCTCGAGCTTTCGCAGCCTCTCCGAGGCAACCTTCCAGCTCAAACCTGAAACGCTGTTAACAAGTTCCACACTATGCATTGGACCGTTTAAAAGTATGGTTAACAACTCCTTAGACCACTTGCATTTCAAAACCTCGGCCACCACTGCGGCCTCCACGGTGGATGTTGCAACTGTTTTTAGACGTTCAGCCAGCATCGCGCCAAGCCTTGTCAGGAAGTATCTACCCTCCCTGAACTCAACATAGCCCATTGAGGAGAGAGATGTAAGCTTACGGGACAAGACCTTCGAGCTAACGCCCAGCGTTTTCTCCAGCTCTGAAAACCTGTGAGGTCTCAGGGATAGCGCAACCATCAACGGAACCGACCACTTACATCTAAACAGCGGCAGGTCGAGGACAGAGGCCGTCTGCAAAGCCATGTTATGAGAAAAGAGGTGCATGCATATAACTGTGATGGAGCGGCGTGGCTTTCATTAAGGTAACAATCTAACCGTTTTGTCAGCGAAATCTCTTAAGCATGCCGGATGTCAGGGCGCCATGGTAACACAAATACCGGGATACTCCTATGGCTCAAGAGAGCTACCACAGGCCCCTGTATCGGACGAAGAGTTTAAGCTCTTGAAGAGCACAGTATTGATGACTGATGAAGACATAAGATATCTCCGCATGGCCGGCGAAGTTTTGAAAGACCAAGTAGAGGACGTACTTGACCTTTGGTACGGCTGGGTTGGCTCCAACAAGCACCTGGTCTACTATTTCGGCGACAGAAAATCAGGACAGCCCATTGGAGAGTACTTGTCAGCGGTCAGGAAGAGGTTTGGGCAATGGATTCTCGACACATGCTTTAGAGAGTACGACCGGGAGTGGCTTAACTACCAGTACGAGATCGGACGCCGCCATCACCGTGAGAAGAAGAATAAGACGGATAAGGTGGACTCGGTAGACCACATACCGTTGCGCTACATGATAGCGTTCATCGTACCCATAACCGCCACAATCAAACCCTTCCTCGCTAAAAAAGGGCACTCAGCTGAAGACGTTGAAAAGATGTATAACGCATGGTTTAAAGCTGTCACTCTGTCTGTCGCGCTGTGGAGCATACCCTACGCTAATAAGGGCGAATGGTAAACCTCTCCCCATTTTTATTAAACCTAGGGTATTTCCTCCAAATAATGTGTTACATCTCTCTTCAACGCTCTCCGCAGGTTCTCCGATATGGAAGTATTCAGCTTCTCGGCAAGGCCCCTTGAAGTTATGGTTTTAGGTGTCTCAAAATAGCCCGTATCAGCCGCGGTATTTAACAGGGCCCTCTGCTCCCCCGTCAAGGTGGCAGGCCCGTGACGTAGCCTTTTTGACGGATACAAGCCTGTAGTAAATCCCGGCTGTACGGGTATCCTCGTTGAGCAGTTGAGGCATCTGACGGCTGCCTTAGAGACGCCCGAAAACAGACTTTATCGGCCCTATGAACACCGCTGCTTACGTTCGCCGCCTTCTCAAATAAATAATGCGGAACTACTGCTTGAAAAGCTCCCGCAGGTCCCTCGCCTCCCCCCTTTTCACGTAAACTATTTTTGTGTCAAGCTTAACCCTTAGACCAAGCTGTCTGAAGAGGCTGTACAGCTCCCCGCCGTCTATAGGCCCTGCTACAGCCCCCGCTTTAATGAGCTCCGCCAGCCGCTCAACTATCCGCATTGTTTCCCGGGGGTACTGCTCAAGAGCAGCCTCAAGGACAACATCACCTTTAGGTCCAAGATTCGCCTTAACGACTTCGAGGGGCGTTGGCTCGCGAGGCTGCTTTGCTTCCGCCTGGCCTGCCTGCCCGCCGGCCAGCTGAGACGCCAGCTTGATCATCTTTCTTAGCTGGAGACGTTTCAGTTCGAGGTCTTCTTCGCCGGTCATTAGGCGGTCCTCCTCACACCAACCCTTACGTTGTTTAGAAGTATTGAGGGGCCGCCGAACCAAACAGGAATACCTTGCATTGGGTCGCCTTTGCCGCAGTATCCGGCGTAGAAGCTTAGGTCGTCCCCCACGGCCGCAACAGAGGACCACAGCCCCTTTGTCGTCAAGTCGACCACCGGGTCCCGCACCATTTCAGCAAGCTCTCCATCCCTTATCATGTATGCTGCGACTCCCACGTATCTCTGGTTCCAGCGGCGGTCGTCTATGTTCCATTCCTGATATGATTTGATGTAGAGTCCGTTCCGGGCTTCTTCGACGAGTTCCTCTAGGGTGTGGGTGCCGGGTTTGAGGTATGTGTTCGCCATTCTGACTATGGGCTCCCGGTTGTAGTGGCTGGACCTCGAGGCGCCGTTGCTGTGCGTCTGCAGCTCTGCGGCGGTCTCCCTGTTGTGTAGTAAACCTGTTAAAACGCCTCGCTGAATCAATACCCTCTCGCCAGCTGCTACACATTCATCGTCGTAAAGGTAGTAGCCGAAGCTTCTGGGTAGACGTGGGTCGTCTACGACTGTTACATGCTCCGAGCCGATCACAGTTCCTAGTAACTCGGGTTTTAGATATGTTTCACCGGCCTGTGCTGCCTCCCTGCCGAGCATTCTGTCCGCCTCCCCTGGGTGGCCGCACGACTCATGACAAACTAGACCAACAATCTCGGAGCCTAGAACAACGTTTACAGGCTCCCTCGGCGGCTCTACACCATAAACCAAGGCGCGGCCTATCTCCTTGGCCTCCTCAGCCATCCGATGGGTTAGGTTCCAGCGCTCAACCGCCTCCCAGCCCGATGACTCGCCGAGGTTTTCAAATCTTTGGACGGAGCCTCTCTGTGGATGGTAGGCGGTTATATGGTAGTTTGCAACGGCTCTGCAGACCCTGTAAGTTACGTTTCCGCCGTCGGTGTTCATTACTATCTTCTCCGTATCCCAGCGGCCCACCTCTATTATCCTTGAGACAAGTTTGACGCCTACCTTCTCAGCCGCCTCCACCGCTGCCGCATCAGCCTCTTTCAGCAACGCAATTTTATCTGATACATCAACGCTATCAAAGCCTATACGCGGTTTCTTCACATCGGAGCCTGAGACGAGTTTTTCATCCGACATCTTAACGTTCGGAGACCTCGGGGTAGATGCCCGCGCCATAGAAACCGCGTCTGAGACGGCCTTCCTCAGTGTTTGGCGGTCAAGTCTGTTGACGTATGCGAAGCCTAAACAGCCCTTGACCAGAACCCTCAACCCAACCCCTCTCTCCACAGCGTCTGCGGAAACCTCCGGCACGCCGTTCTTCAGCAAAATTTGGGACTCGATATCTGACTGGTAACGGGCTTCGACGTATTCAGCCCCAAGCTCAGCCCCCTTCCTCAACACATACTCGAGAATGTCTTCCATCCCGTTCCCTAGATGTTAAACGGGTCTAAATATATTTAGTATCTCGCCCCGCGTGTTGTCTCAGCCATGTAGAGTAAGGTTTTAGCCCTGTGGTAGATGAGTTTAGCGCGTTGGAGCAGGCTTTGACGAGTTGCCTCACCTAGGTCTGGTGTGGGGTTTGACAGCTTCTCTATCAGCTCCTCAAGAATCACCACAACAAGGTCCAGCCTCGCCTCCGCCAACACCATTCTCTCACAGTAGTCAAGCTGTTCGACTACTGAGGCGTATGCCTCATCGCTGGCTGGCATTTCTCTGTGGAGAGACAATCTAGAGTAATAATAAGCTTTTGCGTTAGATAAATAAGTGATTGTTGACGGGTTGCTGGTATGGCTGCTTCCAACCGTAAAGTCGACTGGAGTGTGCTTGTGGAGACTGTTCACTTCCTACCGCTTTACGCCAGCCACAAGGCATATACCAGGGATAAGATCCTTATGCAAAAACCAGACATAACTGCTGAGGAGCTTGTTAGGATGCTTGGCATCCCCCTTGGTGAGGCTCTAGTTCTCCTATGGGAGTTGAGGAAGACAGGTGAGGAGGTGATTGAGATGCTCCAACACGGCGTCACAGGCCAGCACAGCTACACCCTATCGGCTTTGGGTGGGACCTTCTCAACGCTACATGTGGGGCATGCAGCACTTTTGTTTACAGCTTTCAATGTCTCGGAGAAAGTTGTGGTGGGGATCACGTCCGACCGCTTCGCCGCAACCCTCGCAAAAAAACATGCAATCCCACCGTTTGAGGAAAGGGAGAGGAATATCAGAAACTTCCTCTCGGAGCGGGGGTGGCTTGATAGGGCGAGAATCGTCAGGCTTGATGATCCCTATGGGCCGACGGTAGAGGACCCGACAATAGAGGCTCTTGTTGTAAGCCCTTCCACATCCCATAGGGCTGTCGAGATAAACGCCAAACGGGTTGAGCGTAACATGAAGCCGCTGGAGGTTGTTGTATGTCCACTGGTTGTAGCTGAGGACGGACTTCCTGTCTCAACTACACGTATAATTAATGGTGAGATAACGCCCGAGGGCAAGGTTGTCAGAAAAGCGTAGGCACTAGGTAAGTTACGGCCAGAAACGCAAGAACGATAACCAGTATTGTGGTTTTAGTCTTTGTTTTGTGAAGTGTCTGAACCATCACGCCGAGGTAAACTGACATCAAAGCCCTCCACAGAAAGCTTCTAACAAAGCCTAGCTGCACCAAGAAGATTCCAGGCTCATTTGACACCGCCACCACAGAGGTTAGGATAATATTTTTTGCCTCAACCCCGCTGGATACAAAGTCTTCTACTACTATTGTGGGGGGAAGCTCATGCGGCGGTGCCTGCGGCTGCTTGAGGACAGCCCTCAGGCTGGTGGATTTCAGGATGTTATCAAGCTCTCTAGCCGTGTAGCCTCCGCTCTTTACGGATGAGCCGTTAAAATACACTCTCTCGACAGAGGCCTCTCTCGCATAAAGTACACCCGCCTCTACCTCGTTCACCACGGACTCGTTTGACCATCTCAAACGTGTGTCGTGAAAGACCACGTCTCTGAACTCCGCACCCATCACATAGTATGTTTCAGATGGAGATGTGTAGGCCAGACCCGTGTACACAATGTTAACCAAAGCCATTATTGTGAACAGGTACATTGTGGCTGTTATGAAAACCCTCATCGGAACCGTTGTGCCGCCTAGGAATCTGCCCAAAATCCTTCCAACACCGACCAGAACGACGAGGGCCACGAAAACTGTTGTTAAACTGGACATAACGAGGTAGTCGGGTCTGAACAGATCTATCCTGGCAAGCGAGTAGGGCCCCAACGCTACTTCGTACACGACCTTGCTGCTGTAAACTATTGAGGCCAGAACCTGTGTCAGGGCGGTGGCCGTAAACACCGCAAGCCCCTTCCTTGTGTACCCACCTAACCCGACTTGGTTGAAAAACCTCGCCGGATGCAGCATCAGTGTGAGCGGAAACATATACCAATAGTCATACTTGCTCTATTAGAGGATGGTTTAAATTGCTTAAATTTTAGTTATGTAGTTTAGGTGGACGGGATGGCTGAGGTAGTACTGACCTTCGACCCCTCGCTGGGGCATAGGTTTCACGACTTCCCACTTCTCAGCTTCCTGCCCTGCGCCCCGGTAAGGTATGTGCCGGGACCGGTTTATCACTACCTTTCCCTCCCCGACGTCCCCTACGACTCCGCGGGAAGGGCTTTACTAGCACCATACGCCGTCAGGAAGTTGGAGGCCTGCCTCGTTAAGCGGTCCCGTTTCAAGACTGTTGTTGCCCATCCTAGGTTTGTCGGCAACTTCATCGGGCCTGACACAAAGATAGTGGGCGTAAACACTATGGACCCGCTAGGTCTTGGGCCTCTAACGCTGATGTTTAACAACGGCGGGCGTGAGAAGTCCTGGGTTACGGCGGAGTTCGAAGCTCTGATGAAGCGTATAGCTGTCGCTAAAAAGAACAGCGGGAGCAAGGCAAAGGTTGTGGTTGGGGGGAGCGGTGAATGGGAGTTTGAGCACCGCCGTGACATGATTCCTAAACTGGGCATCGACCATGTTGTCCAGGGGGAGATGGACGACATAGTTCACCTGCTGTTTGAACAGCTAGCCGAAGACAGTCTTGACAAAACAATCTTCATGCACGGACACAAAACCACGACATTCGACGCATATGGACGGCCGTACATCAGATACGTCAGCGACCCCGAAGGATATTTCATCTGCAGGAACCCCGCCTCACGCTACAGGCTTCCCAGAATCGAGGACATACCGTCAATCATAAACCCCGCAATAAGCGGGCAGGCTGAAATCATGCGTGGATGCGGAATTGACTGTGATTTCTGCGAAGTTACAACCAGGCCTCTGCGGTATTACCCGCCTGATAAGGTGTTGGAGGAGGTGTTGGTGAACATGAGGGCTGGGATAAACAATGCATGGTTTGTTACGGATAACCAGTGGGCCTACATGGTTAGGGACCCGATGTTCTGGCCCAACAAAGAGGCCATCTTCAAGCTCTACAAAACCGTCATGCAGGCTGTCAGCAAGGCTAACCCGATGCACGCCACCCTAGCACCTGTGGCCGCCGACCCGGAGGCGGCCATGGGTGTTGCGAAAATTGTTGGCGCGGGACCCGACAAGCACATCGGTGTCCAGATAGGGCTTGAGACGGGTAGTGACAGGCTTGTCCTAAAGCACATGGTCAACAAGGCCAAGCCGTTGAAGGTGGGCGTGGATGGAACGTGGGCCGAGATAGTTGTTGAGGCTCAGAAAGTATACAACGCCGCCTACTGGATACCGGCCTACACCATAATCCTGGGGCAGGAGGGGGAGACGGATGAAGACAGCTGGGACACAATAGGCCTAATCAACTACATGGCCTCCCAAAACCTATTGTTCACAGTCACGCCCATGGCCTTGGTAAACCTAGGCGCGTTGAGGGGGACGAACGTGCTGACAGATGTTTACGCAAACCTCACACCGGCCCAGGCAGCCCTCATATACGTCTGCTGGCGTAACACAAAACGCATGGCCGAGTCCATCGCCTTCAAAATATCTAAAGACAACCCCTTCTTCAGGGTTCTGACAACAACCATTCTAAATGTGGGTGCAAGGTTCTGGCTGGACAGGCTTGAGAAATACTTTACACGTCTAGGCAAAGAGTACGAGAAAGCAATAGACAAAGCGAAGAACTACATGGAGGTCAAGAGGATGGGGACGGATTTCCGCAAGCTGCGGGCAATGTATAAGGAGCTACGGGTTGCAAAAAAGCTAAACTAATTTCGACAGAAGACTGTTGCCATGCCGCTGATGAGATAATGGAACCCTCTCCTGACACTAATCACGCTTAAATTGTTTCAAGACCATCTTTCGCAGGGTTGAATTCCTGGGAGTCCTTGGCTGAAAATGTTGTGGAGCTGTTTCAGAAAGAGCCTCCTCTAGTCAGGGTTGGTTTTCCCCGGCTTCTGGTTGTGGGCGATACACATGGCGATGTGGATTCAACTAGGCGGGCGTTGAGCATAGCTGATGAAACGGGGTCGGCCGTCGTCTTTCTCGGGGACTATGTTGACAGAGGGCCCTACCAGCTGGAGAACATCCAAACAGTTTTCGAACACAAGCTTGCAAGCCCAAAGACCTGTGTCCTGCTTAGAGGCAACCACGAAACCCTGACAATGAACACATACTACGGCTTCCTGGATGTGGCGAGCAGAAGAATTGGTTTGAAGGGCTACAGGGCCGTCCTGAAAGCCTTCACCTTCATGCCGTACGCCGCCCTCTACGACAACCAAGTCCTACTTCTACATGGAGGTATAGCAAAGGGGCTTACAGAGGTTGGGCAGCTGGAAACCCTTCAACGCGGCCAGGAAGATGTTGAAGACGTTATCGCTGCACAGATTCTCTGGAACGACCCGCGGGAGGGTGTGAGTGGGTTTGTTGAAAGCGATAGGGGGGCTGGGGCATACTACTTTGGCGAGGATGTTTTCAACTCCTTTATGGAGAGAAACAAACTAAGCCTCCTAGTGAGGTCGCATGAGCCCATGCCGAACGGATACCGCTATCTTTTCAAGCAACGCCTCCTGACCGTTTTCTCATGCAGGTATTATGGAGTGCCGCCGAAGGCTGCCGCGCTCTCAGGCAGGGAAGTTGAGTTGGTGGGGCTGGGTTAGGTTGAGAGTGTCAAATAATGTCTACTTGGTTGATACGAAGGCTCTTGGCTTTGAGCAGGTTGTCGCATGCTACCTCGTTAAAGGCAGGGAGGCAGCCCTAGTTGACACGGGCTACGCATCCAGCGCGGAACATACGCTGGAGAGCCTGAAGATTCTCGGCGTCGAAAGGCTTGACTACATCATACCGACCCACGTACACCTCGACCACTGCGGGGCGGCGTGGAGGATTGCGGAACACTACCCAGACGCAAAAGTCCTAGCGCATGAAAGAGCCGTAAAACACCTAGTAGACCCTTCAAGACTTAGGGCAAGTGTTCTCGAGCTATACGGAGAGGATGTTGTGAAGATGTTTGGCCCGCTTGAGCCCATCGACGGCTCAAGGGTCTTCAAAGCCGGAGACGGAGAGACGCTGCAGCTTGGGGGTGTTGAGCTGACTTTCATCTATACGCCCGGACATGCCCCGCACCAGCTCTCCGTTGTTGTGAGCGACGGCAGCTTGATCACGGCTGACGCGGTTCCTGCAAAATATCCCGGCAAACCCTTCATCATACCGACCACTCCGCCGCCCAGCTTCGACCTCCAGCAATACATCACCAGCCTCAGGAAAATAGGACGTGTAGGTGCGAAAACCTTTCACACACCTCATTTCGGCCCTACGCCAGCGGACGAGGAATGGGTTGAAACGCTTGTAAGCAAGGTTATTTCATGGTATGAGACGGCGGAGAATGTTGTGCGTAACGGCGGGGGCCTACCGCAGCTGTTGGATGTGCTGGAGAGGAAGGCTGTGGAGGATGCTGGGATGGAGCTGCCTGTGTATGCACGAAACCTCCTCAAACTCTCCGTTATGGGCCTCTACCAATACGTAACCGGCAAAAATAGGGCTTAACTTTCCCAAATAATTTGTTTCATATTATTATAAAATTAGCCTAAACAAATATTTAAACAGGCAGCCAACACCCCAACATGATGCCCGAGACGGGGCTGGGAGCGGTTCTTCTATTCGGCTATCTTACTGCTCCTTTTCTAGTGATTTTCCTACTGTTGGTGTTTCTGTCTTTTAGGCGTGGCAGGGCTGAGGGTTTAGGCACCCATACGGAGGTTATGAGGGCTGTCGAGGTGGCTTGGCTTATAGGGGTCGGTGTTGTATGGCTGGCCATAAATCTTGTCAGCATACCTTGGATACCTTGGCTCCAGATGTTAACACAGCAGCCGGCTGCTGCCGGTGAAGCGCAGGTAGTCAATGTCGAGGCCTACATGTGGGGCTACAAGATAACCCCCATAGAGGTCAGGGCAGGGCCTGTGAAGTTTGTGGCCAGAGCCCTCGATACGATTCATTCACTAGGCATTTACACGCCCGACGGCCGGCTTCTAGCAACCGTCATGCTCATGCCTGGGATGCGTGAAGAAATAACCGTCGTCTTCGACAAGACGGGCGAGTATGTTGTGAGGTGTCTGGAGTATTGTGGGGACGGTCATGGCTACATGTTCTCTAAGATTGTTGTGAGGTGATGCATGGCTTGAGGATGGAAGACCTCACAACCTACCCTAGGAGAATGGTATTAACCTCTATGCTCTGGTTCTACATAGGAGGAGCTGTAGGTATCACGATGCTCCTACTGCACCTGACAGAGCTGTCCACGCCCCAGCTCTACTACCAGCTCATGACTTTCCACGGCTTCGCCATGCCGTTCGGAGGCCTATTCCAGCTGATGATGGGCCTCTCGCTTCTAAGGGTGGGCTTCTGCTACGGCAAACCCGTTAAAGATTGGCTGGTTAAGCTAAACTACATCCTAGTGAACCTAGGCATGCTTCTAATAACCCTCGCCATAGCTATGGGGGCGCGGACGAGCTACACCCTCATGTTCCCCCTGCCTGCGGCTGGTGCGTTCAGAGAGCTCTGGCCGTTGGAGGCTGTGACGATTCTTGTGTGGGGTGTGGTCCTGGTACTGGTCTCGGTTATCGTTCTATATCCGGCGGCCCTAGCTAGGCTGATCTTCACGGGGAAGACACAGGAGGCCCTTGTGTTGGAGAAGTTCATGGGAACGCTTAACCCCTCCGGGATGGCTGGAATGCTCCCCTACATCTTCATCATACCGCCCATAGGTGCCGCGATAACGCTTGCCGCCCTAGCGATAGGGACGGCCTTGCTGGGGCTGGTGCCCTTAAGCTCCATTGGTTGGGCGCTGCAGTCCCTCAACTTCAACTACCCCTTCTGGATATTCGCCCATAACCTTATGGAGGCGATGGGTATAATGGCCGTAGGCACGATCTACTGGCTTATCCCGAGATATACCGTGAGCGGGGCGGGCGGCACTGGTGTCAGAACTCTCTACAGCGAGAAGCTCGGGCTATTCGCCGTGGTCTTCTACTCGACGGCCGCCATAATGGCCTTCCCACACCACCTCTTCACGATGCCCACTTCACAGCCCCAAGGACTCAGCTACACGGGGCAGGTGGCCAGCTGGCTTACAGGATTTGGCGCCGCTTTCTCGGTCTTCAACGTCCTTGCAACATCATACGTCTTCGGGCTGAGGCTTACGCCGGCCTCGCTCGCAGCCCTCCTAGGATTCGGCGTCTACATAGCAGACGGCTTCCTCGCCATGCAGCTGGGGACAATAGGCTGGGCCTTCAGACTCCACGGAACCTACGCAGCCACGGCACACCTGATGACAATACTTCTCGCCGTAACACTCATCTGGGTTGGCGCACTCTACCACAGCCACCAACTCCTCTTCGGAAGACCTGAGAACAGGAGGCTCGCATACACCCATATACTTACAACGGCCGTGGCAGCGCTCGGCCTTCTCTACACAATGGCCGCCATGGGTGGCTTGGGCATACCGCGCAGAGCCTACCCACTACCGGTGACAGACCCCACCTACCCAGCAGTCCTACTGCTATTCGCGGCAATACTGGCCCTAGGGCAGGCAGCCTTCCTGATACAGCTGCTCAGGCCAAAGATAGTGAAACCCGTGGCGGTAAAGACTGTAGGCTAGAATGAGTTTACCTACGATGACGAACTTAGTGTAGTTGATTTCGAAAAGGCTGTCCATTCATCTTAGTAAGACTTCGCCTTGAGTGATACCTGCCAAATCTAGTAGTTTCTTTGTTTGCACTATGATATCCTGATTGTTGAAGTTACATTCAACATAATACTCCCCAACTTTTTTAGCACTTCTAAATTTTCTACCATTCTCATGTTGTGGAACCTTATTAATGAGGTACGTTACCCCCCTACCCGCCTTTATAGGCGGCACAGGTAGTTTGCCTGTCGATATAAGCCATTCAATCGAGCGTGTGAGAATATCCCTCCAAGTCTTTATCTCGTATTCCCGTCCATCTGGGAAGGCTAGCTTAGTATAACGCAGTTTATCCCCTGGTTTTGGTGATAAATATGTTAGAGGTGTACCTGATTTCTGTGGAGGCCAAAATAATGGCGGTGTTGCTGGCAACCCTATCCCAGCTGGCCTAAACATAGATAAGGCTCTCCTAACAACCTCTCCTGCATCCATCGATAAAATATCCCACTCAACTATACGTTTTTCTTGAAGGGGTTTCTGGATATTCGTGTCGTATATCTCCCATTTTGAGCCGTCCGTGGCGATAAAGTACCGTACACCCTCAGAAACGCAATAAGATACTTGCTGTATTAGGTCTTCCTGTTTGCCCAAGGCTTTGGCACCTACAAAGGCTACCTTCCGGCCGTCAAGAATGAGAGTATAGTCGGGCCTACCGGCTTGCGTGGTTGTCTCAGGCTGAACATGCTCAGGGTTCTCAGTATCCCATCCCATAGCCCTCAAAAGCGGGTCTATCAAGACATATCTTGTCAATGTTTCATTTCTCTGAAGAAGGTCATGATATTTCTGGATGCGCGTTTTAAGCTCATTAACTAATGACACCAACGCATCAAGTGTCATGTTTATGTGTGCTGACTCGGGCGGTTATATTTTTTGCTTCCCTAGAGTGCCTAACTTGTTCTAGAACATAACCCCATATGTTTTCTTTATCGTTTGGGTTTCTTGACCTCGCCTGTTATGAGCAGGTTGAGCGGTGCTCCGTTGACCATCGTGACCTTGTAGCGGACGCCCGGCAGGTCGCCCATCGACTTGCCCATCGAGCCGCCCAGCCCCTCGATTATCACCTCGTCATGCTCGTCGACGACGTTTAATGCCCCGTCACCGGGGAGGAAGGCTGTGACGACCTTGCTGTTCTTGATCAGCTGGACTCTGACGCATTTGCGTACGGCTGAGTTCGGCTGACGGGACTCTATGCCCACCTTCTGGACAACTATGCCGCGGGCCATCGGAGCCCCCTCAAGCGGGTCCGTCTTCTCCTTCAGCTTAAGCATACGGATTCTATACTTCCTGATAGCCCATCTGAACCGGTTACGCACCTTCTTCAGATGCCTAGC
>Ga0079998_112487_pt1 | contig 37871 bp, 31 predicted proteins | sample PerSpoBPS_BMetaG_FD_69201 | JGI IMG/M metagenome (GOLD analysis project Ga0079998, IMG submission 69201) | Thermal spring microbial communities from Yellowstone National Park, Wyoming, USA - Perpetual Spouter B (PS_B) MetaG (SPADES assembly)... | ecosystem: Environmental > Aquatic > Thermal...
AAGATCGGTTTTTGTAGGAGGGGCTTTTGCCCCGAACTTTCGGCCCTCGATGGCCCGGTGGTGGCGGATGAAGCCGCTTCCCACAATCCCAGGCCTTCCGCCTTCGATGGCGCAAGGGTCGCGGCTGAAGCCGCTCCTACCAAGATCGGTTTTTGTAGGAGGGGCTTTCGCCCCGAACTCTCCGCCTTCGCTGGCCCGGTGGCTGCGGATGAAGCCGCTTCCCAAAATCCCGGGCCTTCCCTCTTCGGTGGCGCAAGGGTCGCGGCTGAAGCCGCTCCTACCGGAATGAATCCTCCATTCGTGGATGGCCCGTGGATGGCCCCTCAACGCGCCCCGCGGTCGCGAAAGAGGGACAGCAGGGCGGCGGCGAAGGAGGCCCCCAGGGAGGGCCCCTCCAGCTGCCGGATCCCCTCCGGCAGGCCCTCCAGGGCCCACCGCACCCCCCGCCCCCGCGCCCAGACCCCCTCCCGCTCCCGCACATACGCCCGGGCCGCCTCCCGGGCCTCCCGAAACGCCCCATCCTCCCCCAGAAAGGCCTGACGCGGATGCGGATACAGGGCCTCCTCCTCATCTTCCACCCGCTCCAGCACCAGAACCGCCAGCCGGGCCTGCGGCGAGGGCCGGGACCGATCGATCAGCACCACCCGCTGCCGCGCCCGCGCCTCCGCCGGAAGGTCCTCCATCCCCGACAGGAACCGGGCCAGATCCCGGACGAAGGCCCGCGGGAAGCCCCAGCGGGCCGCCGCCTCCCGGAGGGGCCCTTCCAGCTCCGGAGGGACCTCCGCGGTGGTCCACCGCCCCCGCCGTTGCAGGAGGGCCGTCACCTCCAGATGCAGGCGCAGGATCCGCTCCGCCTCCTCCCGGCGCCTCCCCCGCTCCGTCCCCTCCCCCTCGTCCAGCAGATCCAGGCGGGCGAGCAGGGGCTCCCAGTCCCCGGGATCCACCGCCTCCTCCGGGTCCTGCAAGGAGGCCCGACACGCCCGCTGAAAGGGCGGCGGGAACCCCCGCAGCCGATCGTCCCACCAGGCCGCCCGCTCCATCCGGGGGCGGTCCTCGCCGGGGGCTTCCCGCCGCAACGCCCTGAGGGAGAGCCGGCCCGCCTCCATCTCCCCTCCTCCCGGATGCGGACGCCCGCCTTCAGTCTTCCTCCACGACGGCGAAGCGGAGCGCGAAGGGGCCCGAGGCCCCCAGCTCCTCCAGGGTCCCCAGCCGGCGCCGCCCCTCATAGCGGCCGGGGCCGGCCGGCTGCAACGGGACGGTTCCGGCCGCGAGGGGGGCCGGCGCCTCGGGGACGCGCAGCTCGAAGCGGACCGCGCGGCCCGCCAGCTCCGGGTCCTCGGTCTCGAAGCCCACCCACACCTCCCCGAAGCGGGTGATGGCCAGGGTGGCGGTCAGCCGGAGGTCGTCGCTGCGGACGGAGACGACCGTCGGCTCCCCGGCCGGCGCTTCGGGCCCCGCGGCGGCCAGGGCGGCCGGGCGGGGCGGGGGGGAAACGGCCAGGGCCCCCAGGGCCCGCAGGCGCGCCCCCCAGCTCCGAAGGAGCTGCTCCCGGAGGGGAGGCCCCGCCGGGGAGCGGGCCAGGGCCTCCCGGATCGCCCGCCAGGCCCGAGCCCCGGCCCGGATCTTGTCCTCCTCCGGGGAGGAGCCGCCCCGGTCGTCCGCCGCCTCATCGGGGCGCGCCCCGGCCGCGGCGCCGGAGAACCCCCGGACGACGTCCGGTCGCTCCGGTTTCCGGATCCAGCGAACGTTCATCGGCCCTCGCATGGCATGCCTCCTTTCGAAAGCGAGGCTGGACAACTGCGAGCCGTTGTCCTGCTTAGCGATCCGCCCGGCGGCGGGCGCCTTTTCGAGGCGGCCTCCGGGGGCGCCCTTCGCTCGGCTGGGTCTCCTCCCGGAGGGGGGCGAGGGGATCGCCGTAGCGGTAGACGAAGAGGCGGCCATCCCTCGTCATCACCCGCAGCCGGCCGTCCCGGGCGAACCCGACGCCCGCCGGCGCCGCGTCATACGCCAGCACTCGCCCGGGCCGCCCGCTAACGGCCTCCCACACCCGCACCGTGCCATCGTCGCTCCCCGAGGCCACCCACCGCCCATCCGGCGAAAAGGCCACACTGCGCACCCAGTGCCTATGCCCCTCCCCCACCCAGGCGCACCGCCCGCTGGAAGCCTCCCACACCCGCACCGTGCGATCCCGACTCCCCGAGGCCACCCACCGCCCATCCGGCGAAAAGGCCACGCTGGTCACAGGCAGCGTATGCCCCTCCCCCACCCACACACACCGCCCGCTGGAAGCCTCCCACACCCGCACCGTGCGATCCCGACTCCCCGAGGCCACCCACCGCCCATCCGGCGAAAAGGCCACGCTCTCCACAGGCCCCGTATGCCCTCCCAGGGCCGCCCCCGTCCGCAGGGCGGCCGGGCCCGCCGCCTTCCACCACCCCTCCCGGAGGGCCCCCCGCAGCCCCTCCGCCATCGCCTCCCGCCCCCGCACGCTCAGCGCCGGGCGCAGCTCGTCCCACGCCTCCCACTCCCACCACGCCCCTAACGTCTCCCACCAGTTCACCCGCCGCCGGATGAAGGCCACCGCCGCCCGGATGTCCTCCGCCGGCTCCCCCGTCGCCCCGCTCAGGGCCGCCTCCCCGTCCGCCGCCAGGCCCAGCCCATCCCCCATGCGCACCCGCTCCCCCTGATAGGCCGCCTCCAACAGCCCGCGCCACACCCCCTCCCACTCCCCGGCCATCGCGTAGTGCCGCAGGCGATGCCGCATCGCATACGCCCGCGCCCGGCTCCCCGCCGGCAGGGCCGCCCACCGGTCGCAGGCCCGCCCCAGGGCCCGATGCGCCGCCCGCGGGTCCGCCCATTGCAGCCGCTCCGCGATGAACTCCCGGAACCGGCTGTGGAACCACCGGATGGGCGTCCGCCGGGAATCCACCGCCCGCTCCAGCCAGCGGGCGATCCAGGGCAGCACCCCCGGCAGGGCCTCCAGCCCCGCCGCCGCCTCCTTCTCCCCCGCCTCCCGAAGCAGATCCCGGAGGTCCTCCAGGCTCAGCGGCTCCCGCAGGGCCGTCAGCAGCCCCAGCGCCCACTCCACCCGCTCCCACTCCATCTGCGCCGCCCGGGCCGCCCGCCGCAGCCGGTCCCACTCCTCCTGCAGATAGCCGTCCAGGCCCCGGGGGATGGCCTCGGGATGGGCGGCCCACTCCGCCCGCAGCCCGGGGCGCTCCCGCAGCGACCGCCCATACATCACCGCCGCCAGGAAGCTCCCCTCCGCCGCCTCCACCAGCCGCGCCACCAGGTCCGGGGGAAGCCCCAGCCCCTCCTCCTCGTTGATCGTCTGAAGATACGCCTCCAGGTCCTCCCGCTGCAGCGAAACCGCCTCCTCCGTCCAGTCCAGCCGCCGCGCCCGCGGCGCCCCCCATCCGTCCAGGTGGCGCCCCGGCCGCGAGGTCAGGCCGATGAGCACCCCCGGCGGCGCCTCCCGCGGCAGCCACCGGGCCACGGCCTCCGGCTCTTCGGCCTCATCCAGGGCGTCGATCCAGACCTCCTGGACCACTCCGCGGGCCCGGGCCCGTCGGCCCGCCTCCTCCAGGACCCGGCGCAGCCGCTCCTCCGGCTCCAGGCGCTCCTCCCCCGGCCGCCGGGGCAGCCCCCATCGCCGCCGCAGCTGGGCCTCCAGGGACCCCGCCATGCGCTGCAGGCGGTCCAGGTCCCCCTCCGGCCGGAAGAAGTGGACCGCCGCCCCCGGATCCCGGCGCGTGCGGTGGACCACATAGGCCGTCTTGCCGAAGCCGGCCGGGGCGATCAGCAGCAGATAGCGTCCCTCGGCCGCCGCCTCCTGCCGGATCTCCTCCACCCGCGCGTCCAGCCACCGCCGCCCGACCAGCCGCGGATGCCGCCTCCGCACCGCCTCATAGTCCGGGATCTCCCCCCAGCGCTCCGCGGCCCGGGCGGCGATGCGGCGCAGCGCCTCCCGGACGGTCGGGGCCCGGACCACCCAGGGGACGCTCCACGGCGGCTCCCGCTCGGGCGGGATCCCCTCCTGGGCCTCGGCCACCACCACCGTGTGGACCGGCGGGAAGGCCTCCGCAACCGCCTGCAGCTTCTCCGCCAGCCCGCCCACCGGCCGCAGCTCCCCCTGGTCCGTCACCGCCGCCATCCACACCACCCCCTCCGGGTCCGGAACCTCCTCCTCGGCCGGCGCCGTGGCCGCTGGGGCCGGCTCCCGCCTCGCCTCGCGCAACGCCAGCTCCCGGTGCAGCCGGTTCAAGGCCGCGACCAGCTCCTCCATCAGGGGGCGCAGCTCGGCCCCTTCCGGCGCCCGCCGCGAGGCCTCCCGCAGCTCGCGCGCCAGGGCGAGGACCTCCGCCTGCCGCTCCGCCAGATCCCCGACCAGCGTTTCGATCCGCCCCAGGCGCTCCAGGAGGATGGGGCCCAGGAACCCGCGCTCCTCGAGGAGCGCCCGCTCGACTTCCTCCAGGTAGCGGTTCACCGCCGCCTCCAGCGCCGCCTCGGGGAGCTGGGGCGCGGCCTGCCGCAGGGCCTGCCGAAGGGCCGCCCGAACCGCCTTCGGGTCCGGATAGGCCCGCCAGGCCTTCACCGCCTCCTCCACCGAGGGCAGGTCGGCCATCGAGAACATGGCGAGGGCCTGGCGCAGGATCGGATCCGTCTCCTTCTCCTGGTAGCGCGCCTCGGCCCGGCGCAGCGCCTCCTGCAGGCGCCGGCGGCCCTCCGCCTTGCCGAAGAGGCCCTCCAGGAGGGACCGGAGCACCTCTTCCAGGTGGAACAGGCTGACGACCTCCTCCCCCACCGTCACGCGCAGGAGAGCTCCCAGGGCGATGCGCGCCGAAAGCGCCGCGGCCGACATCATCCACGCCATCCCCCACCTCCCCGGCTCATCGAACCCGATGGGCGATCATATCAGACGGTCCCGGAGGATCCGCCGGGCCTTCGCGATGAGCGCCTCCAACTCCTGCACGGGGATGCCCAGGCGGCGGGCGATCTCCTCCGCCGAGCCCCCCTCGCCATACGCGGCGACCACCCGCTCGATGCGGGGATCCGGGAGATCCTCCTCCCGGACCCATTCTTTCCAGAGGACGCAGAAGGCCTGCCGGCGGGCGCGCTGCTTGCGGCGGTTCACCGTCTCCCGGCGCATCCGCACGTTCAGGGTCTTGGCCAGGCGCTCGGCGATCGCCGCGTCGGTCCATCCCTCGGCGGCGAGGTCCAGGATAAGCCAGTCGATCCGGTTCAGGGCCTTGCGGAGGCGCTCATAGGGGCCCTCGAGGTCCAGGACGCGATCGATCTCCTCCCACGAGAAGAAGGGATCCTCGATCCGCTCCGCCCAGGGGAGCCCCTCCGCGTCCTCGCCTTCTTCGGGCTCCAGGGGGAGCTCGGGATGGCGGAGGCGGGTGCGATCCCAGGCGAGCTGCCAGACGACCTCTCGCAGCCACGGCCCCATGGGGCCTTTCAGGGGATCCCACTGCCGCAGGCGAGCCTCATCGTGCTCGGCAAGATGCTGGATGAGGAGGCCCAGGAAATCCGCAGCGTGCTCCTTAAGGGAACCCCGCGGCGCCAGCTCGCCTGCCTCGACGAGGCCGCCCCGGAAGGGCCGAAGGCCCCGGGCGATATCGTCCCCGTGACGCTCCCAGAGCAGCACCCACCATGCGACCGGATAGCCGGGATAGCGCTCCAGGATCCAGGCGCGCAGGAGGACGTCGATGAGGATCTCGATCTTCTCGTCGGGGACGGGCTCCGGGGCGGGCGGGAGGGGATCGGCCAGAGCTTCGGCCAGCTGCTGCAGGCCGGCTCGCAGGGACGCGAGGTGTTCCCAGTCTTTATCGCTGAAGCCGCCCTGGGGTTCTTGCCGGCTCAAATCCATCAGGGCTTCCCGCAGCGCTCTCCGGAGGGCGGGCAAGGGGATCCCCCATCGGGCCGCCAGCCACTCGATTCGGCGGAGGAGCTCCTCGACCTGCTCGGGTCTGAGGGGTTCCGGAAAGGCGCTCCCGGGAGCGCGCATCGTTCCCTCCCGCGGGAGTTCTCGGCCAACGATTATAGCGCTCCCGCGGCGGAAAGGGAAACGGGCGCGGCGCGCAGCGGGCGAAGGCCGCACGGCGAATCGCACGGCTAATCCTGATTGAACCGGGCCCGAGGGGCGCCCTCCACCCGCCCGCGCGGCGAAGGGATGGGAGGCGGCTCCGGCGCGGGGAGCCGCTCCAGGACCTCCCGCAGGTAACGGATCAGGATCGGCTCCTCGGGCTCCGGCGGGGTCGCCGGGCGCCGGATCTCCCGGACTTCGATTCGGTCTCCCATGGCCGCCTCCGGAGAGAGGGTTTCGCACTTTCCCTATAGGACGAAAGCGGGCGGGCTGTGCGCGCAGGAGGACCGCGCGCCGTCGGGTGTGTCCCGATTTTGTCGGGCCTGGCCGCCTTTTGGGACACACCCGCGCCGTCGTTACGATTTCAGGAGGGTCGGAAGCCACGCGGGGAGGGCGGACAGGGCGGCGTCGCCGGCCCCGCGCCGGGCGCACAGGGGGCAATCCGGGCGGGGAGCGGGCGCCATCTCCTGCAGGACGGGGGTTCCCCCGATCCAGACCAGGCGGAGCCAGCGGCTGGCCGGCAGCTCGCCGGTGAGGAGCTCTTCCCACAGGCGGAGGGCCAGGCCGACGATGGCCATGTTCAGGCTGCGGAGGCTGCCGGCCCGGGGGGCGGACGGGGTTTCGACCTCGCGGGCGCGGGCCAGGGCCTCGCCGGCGTGGCGGGGCTCGGCGAGCCCGCCCCAGCACAGCAGACAACCGTCGCCGGGGAGGATGAGGCGGGCCTCGGCGCCGGCCCGGGGCCGGACGCCGGGCAGGCCGACGCCGGCGCCGATGTCTAAGAGGGGCTTCAGGTAGAGGGCGGCGAGGACCCCCGCCGCCAGACGGGCGGCGTCCCGATCCACCGTGGCGATCAGCAGGTCGCAGGTCCGCAAGGCATGGAGGGCGGGGCGGGCGGCGGCGGAGACGGGGAGGGGCTCCGGCGCCGCCCATGGGAAGCGCTCCCGGAGGGCCTCGGCGAGGACCTCGGCCTTGGGGCGTCCGATGGCCCCCTCGGGGAGGGGGATCATCTCCCCCAGGTTCCCGGGCTCCAGGCGGTCCGGGTCCACCAGGATCAGGGCGCGGGCCCCGGCGGCGGCGAGGGCCTCGGCGAGGAGGGAGCCGGTGCGGCCGCATCCGATGACCCCGTAGCGGGCGGTGGCCAGGCGGCGCCAGGCCGCCTCCCCCAGGGCCCCGCGGGTGCGGACCCAGCGGGCGGAGGGCTCGGGGGCGGGGGGCTCGGGCCAGAGGGGCATCCCGGGCCCGATGACGGCCAGCCCGTCCAGCCCGTGGAGGCGGGGCGGCCCGATGGGCTCCCGCTCGAGGATCCAGAGGGCGCGCCCCGGGGGCTCCGGCCTGGGGAGATCCCCGGCGCCCCAGCGGAGGAGCACCGCCTCCTCGGGGCGGAGGTCGGCCGGCGGGGGCCAGGGGATCGGCCGGAAGGATCGGGCCAGCAGGTCCTCCCGGTCCGGGGCGAGGCGCGCGACGCCGACGGACAGCGCGAGGGCCGCCTCCGGGGCCCCGCGGAGGGCCCGAAGGGCGGCCCGCAGGAGGGGATCGGTGAGGATCAGGCGGCGCATCCCAAGCCTCCCGAATGGTCCTTTCGGGGACGGCCCTCCCCAGCGCCAAGGCGAGGCCTTCCACCCGAACCCCACGGTTTCGATGACGCAACCGTTCTTTTTGGTAGGAGGGGCTTTCGCCCCGAACCTCCTGCCTTCAAGATCCCAAAGGCCACGGATGAAGGCCGTCCCCGCCATCCCAAACCTTCCGCCTTCGATGACGCAAGGGTCGCGGCTAAAGCCGCTCCTACCAAAACGACATCGTCCTTTTTGGTAGGAGGGCTTTCGCCTCGAACCTCCTGCCTTCAAGATCCCAAAGGCCACGGATGAAGGCCGTCCCCGCAATCCCAAACCTTCTGTCTTCGATGACGCAAGGGTCGCGGCTAAAGCCGCTCCTACCAAAACGACATCGTCCTTTTTGGTAGGAGGGGCTTTCGCCCCGAACTTTCCGTCTTCGAGACCCCAAAGGCCACAGATGAAGACACCCCCTGCAATCCCAAACCTTCTGTCTTCGATGACGCAAGGGTCGCGGCTGAAGCCGCTCCTACCAAACAGAACAACATTCAGCGTGGCCGGATCCCCTTGGGGGGATAGGCGGGAGGGGGCCGGGTTGTGATGGGGGCGACGGCTCGCAGTGGCCCTACGGAAATCCGGAAGGCCCCGCCGTTGAGGGGCGGGTGTGTCCCAAAACCGTAGGACAACTGCTCGCAGTTGTCCTACAAAGCGGCCAGCCCGACAAAATCGGGACACACCCTTGAGGGGCCGTCACACGGATCCCGGGTTCCGCCTATGATAAGATCAAAGACTCCACGCGCGGAGGGAAGGCCATGGCTCCGGAGAAGCGGCCGGTGGTGACGGACGTGACGGAGGTGGTGGTGGACGGCCGCCCGGTGCGGCTGGTGGTGACGGAGGAGGGATCGCGCCCCCTGGCCCCTCGTCCCCCGGACAAGACGCGGGAGATCCTGGACCGGGTGCCGGCGGTGCGCGATCTCCCCCGCTGGGAGGATGGGGGACGGGCTTAACCGCCCGGATGCGGATCCCGAGGCAGGAGGCCGGCCATGCCCTGGAGCCGCCTGGAGCGGATCCGGACGGAGGCGATCTACGCGGCCGCCCGCTACTCCCGCAGCCGGCGCGTGGACATCGACCCCGACGGCGGGTGGGTGGTGATCTACGACTTCGAGCTCCCGCCTTACTACAACTATGAGACCGTGGACATCCTGATCGAGCTCCCTCCGGATTACCCGGCCACCCCGCCTCAGTGGTTCTACACCGATCCGGGCCTGCGCCGCCGGGACGGGAAGGCCATGTCGCACTACTTCCAGCACCAGCTTCGGGAGCGAAGCGGATGGGCGGCGTGCTGCCTGCACATCCGATCCTGGGCCCCGACGGCCGATCCCCTGCAGGGGCATTCCCTGCTTTCGGTGTGCCGGCTGATCTATGACGCCTTCGCGCGGTGGGGGAGGTAAGCCGTGGTGGAGATCCGCATCCCCCGTCCGCTGTATGAACGGCTGCGGGAGGCCCTGCTCGGCCGCCGGGATGTGGAGAGCAAGGCTTTCCTCCTGGCCCGGGCCCTGGAGGTCGGGGGCTCCGTCTTCCTGCTCGCCCGGGAGGTGATCCCGGTCCCCGATGAGGCCTACGAGGAGCGCTCGGCGGGCGCGGTGGTCGTCCGCCGGGAGTTCGTCCGGGAGCTGCTGATCCGGTGCGCCCTCGACGGCCTCTCCCTCATCGAGGCCCACACCCATCCCTGGTCCCAGCGCGTCCGGTTCTCGGGGATCGATGCGCGGAGCAACCCCCGGAAGTTCCGGGCCACGGAGGTCCTGGGGCCGCCCTTCCGACACGCCGCCCTGGTCTTCGGGGGCGACGAGAGCTTCCAGGGAGAGCTGTGGGATCCGGAGGCGGGGCGGGCGATCCCGGTGCAGCGGATCAAGATCATCGGCCCGGGCCTGGAGATCCGCTACGGCACGGATCAGGCGGAGCCGGAGGGGGCGGCGCGGCGGGAGATCTACGATCGGCAGATCCGGGCCCTGGGGGAGGCGGGGCAGCGGCTCCTGAGCGGATGCGCCGTCGGCCTGGTGGGGGCCGGCGGGCTGGGCTCCATGATCGCGCAGGCCCTGGCCCTGCTGGGGGTGGGCCGCCTGATCCTGGTGGACCCCGACGTCCTGGAGCCGAGCAACGCCAGCCGGGTGGTGGGGATTCGGGCTCGGGACGTGCAGCGAGGCCGCCGGAAGGTGACCGCCCTGGCCGAGGGCCTGCGCCGCCTGGCCCCCCATCCCCTGCAGGTGGAGGCCCTTCCCCACCCGGTGAACGATCCCCGGGCGTGGGAGGCGTTGCTCGAGGTGGACGTGTTGATCGGGGCGGTGGACTCCGCGGCGGCCCGCGCCTTCCTCAACCGGCTGGCGGTGGCCACCCTCACGCCCTACCTGGACGGCGGGGTGGGCATCCGGGCGGCGGAGGGCCGGATGGAGGCGGGCGGAGGGCAGGTGCGGGTGGTGCGGCCCGGGGCGGGCTTCTGCCTGATGTGCCTGGACGAGGAAGCCTGGGAGCGGTCGGTGGAGGGGATGGATGCCGAGCGACGGGCGGCCCAGGCGGACCGGGGCTACATCCGGGGCGAGCCCGTTCCCCACCCCCAGGTGGTCTTCCTCAACGGGGTGGTGGCCCACCTGCTGGTGTGGGAGTTCGTCAAGCTGATGACCGGCGTCGCGCCGGTGGTCCCGTATGTGTATTATGACCTGATGGCCCAGCGGGTCTTCGCCCCGGAGGGCGCGACGCCGCGGCCGGGGTGTTTGGCCTGCAGCCCGGAGGGCTGGCTGGCCGGCGGGCGGGAAGTTCTGAGCGAGGCGGGTCAGCCGGCCCGCCCGGGGACCGCGAAGCGAACGGGGTGAGGAGATGGCCCGGATCCCACCCAATCGGCGTTATGAGGCGCTCCGGCGCTCCTCAACGTGGGCGGAGCCGGGGGAGAACTCCGTGATCCGGGTGGAGCCATGGCTGGTTCGGCCCCCTCCCCCTCCCAGCTTCCTTCCCTTTCGGACATCACTGGAGATCGCAGGTCTGCTGGTGATGGGGATCCTCCCGGCCGTTCTGGTGATCGCACTGGCTACCATTGCGGCTTCCGTTTCAACCAAGGGAAGGCCTCCCACGCCCAATCCGGAGGTTCTTCCGACGCAGGGGGCTCATTCAGTGGGGGGCGATATGTTAGAGAAGGTGGGAGGGGGCGCGCTGGAGGAATCTCTCTCCCCTTCGCCCACTCCGTCGGTATGGGTGGCACGGGTTCGGGCGCGGGTGCGAGCGGGGCCGGGGACCACTCATCCGATCCTGCGGGTGCTGCGCCCGGGGGAACCGGTGATCGAGCAGGCCCGGGTGCGGATAGGGGAGGAGGAGTGGCTCCACGTCCGGCTGTCGGATGGGACCACCGGCTGGGTTCGCAGCGACCTGCTGAAGCGGCCCTGAATCTCCGCTTCGATTCCTGGGACCGTCCTGGCGGCTCCGAGAACCGGATGGGCCGCCTCAGCGTTCGCGGTGCTGCCGCGAGGAACGCCGGTTGGAATGAAAATGTATGGCGGATGCGCCGCCCGGGGCTGGCCCGTCTGGCCGCCTTTTTCATCTCGAACGGCTTAAGATATAATAATTGGTGCCGGCTTATCATTGCTGCCTCCGCCCCAGCCCGCCGCAGGCTGACCGGAGGGGGCCATGATGAACGGGCAAAAGGATTACCGAAGAACGCCCGAAGGGAAAGGGCCTCTCTTCGTGGATCGTTCACAGCCTGCCCCGACCCCGGCCTTCCGCCTGCGCTGGCGAAGGATTTACATCGAGATCCTGCAGGCCCACCTGACCCACGGCGAGAAGAAGGAGCTGGCCACCTTTCTCGGCATCACCCCTCAGATGCTCAGCGCCCTGCTTCATCCCGAGGATCGGCGAGCTCCCTCCCTTCGGGTGATCGAAGGGCTCCTGCGCTTCTTTGAGGGACGGATGGACCCGTCTACCTTGCGCCGGCTACACCTCGCCCTTCTGCGGGCCGCCGGACAACCCGCCCTTCAAGAAGGCCCTCTCATCCGCCGGGCCGATCCGGTGGAGCTGTTGCAATCGATGGAGCGCTTCCTCCAGGCCCTCTCGCATCTCCCTGCGGAGGAGAGCCTGCTCATCGCCGAGGAATGGCTGGAGCGGACCGCCCGTCTCCTCCGGGAACCCTGCCCATCCCGTGAGCGTTGGGTTTACATGGCGCTCCGCATGATCGCCCTGGCGGCCGCCGCCTCTATCGCCAACCTCTGGGATGATCTGGACGCGGCTCTCCGTTGGGGACAGGCCGCCGAGGCATGGGCGCGCCGTCTGAGCCGGCAATCTCTCCCGGGATCCGCCGGGCCATGGCGCGAGCTGCTCTTCCGATGGCTGGCCTGGGCAGGAGCCGCCTCCGCCTCCGGATTTTACAACTCCGGCAACCCCCGGGCGGCCCTAAAACACGTGGAGGACGCCCGGCGATGGCTGGAGGAATTGAGCGCCCAGCCGGAGTGGCGACACGCCGTCCCCCACGCCCTCGTCCGGTATCACCTCCTCTCCCTCGCATCCGCACGGATCCCTTACGCGCGGCGGCTTCCCAAACATCCATGGACCGCTCTGGAGCGGGATCTGGATCATCTGCGAGCGCAGATCGAAGAGGATCTCCCGCCGGGCCGTTCCGATCTTCCGGAACCTGTCCTCGAGAGATGGCTGTTGGGCCTGCAGCGCTATATGGCCCAGGCCGTCCTCGAGCAGGGAGGCCCTCCCGCCCGCGCCTGGTCCTGGCTGGAGCCGGCCTGGGACCGATTCCCCACCCTGGAACCCCTGGCCCAGGTGATGGTTCTCCGCACCACCGCCGCCTACGCCTGGCGCATCGGCGATCTCGACCTCCTCGAATGGACCCTGCAAGAAGCGGTGCGGCGAGCCCATGCATGGGGGTTCCGGAACCAGCTGGCCAAAATCCGGCGAATCTGGAGCTCCCGCATCCCCACCATCCTGGAGGAGGTGGCCGCAAATTTCAACCAGCTATGACGCGGTAGGGCCGCCCGTCCCTTCCATCCTGCAAAATATCCGCAAAGGCCGGGACGGGAGCGCCCAAGGTCCTTCCGAATCCCATACACACCCGGGAGGTGACCTATGGCCTCGCAGGTCTACGTGGATCCGGATGAGCTGGAGCGCTTCCTCAACCGCCTGGTGCGGTTCAGCCGGGAGGTCGGAGAGGCCACCCAGCGCCTCCGCGGCGCCATCGGACGGCTTCAGTCCACGTGGCGGGATCAGGAGTTCGAAAAGTTCGCCGAGGCCTACCGGAGGACCGAACAGGAACTCCAGGTCCTGATCCGTGAAGTTGAAACCGTCCAGCCTCATCTCCGCAACGACATCGAGTTCATCCGCGCCTATATCCAGCAACAGCTCGGTCGGTGAGCCCATAACGCCCGGGAGGATGAGAAAATGCCCAAGGCCATCGCGAACCCCGAGGAGCTGCGCCAGTTCGCCCATGTCCTGAAGCAGACCATCGACCAGCTTCGCGGAGCGAAAACCGACGTGCAGGCCCAATTCCAGCAGCTCCATGAACACTGGCGGGACGAGAAATATCACCGCTTTCAAAACATCTTCACGGAGTCCATGCGGCACCTCGACCGCTTCTTCCAGGACGCCGAGGTCTATATCAACCACCTCCACCGGAAGGCGGAGCTGCTGGAGCGTTACCTTCAGCATCGCTATTAAAAGGAGGGCGAGATGGGATACTACGCCCGGTGTCCGAACTGCGGGAACACTCGGGAAGGAACCACGATTTATCGCTGCGAGCAATGCCGCAGCCTGTTCTGCGCCTCTTGCGGCGCGCTCGGCCTCTCCGATCACCTTCGGGACTTCCTCACCGCCGACGCATTCGCCTCCAACGCCAAGTGCCCGTTCTGTGATCAAAGGCGGGTGAAGTCCGTCGGGCGGATCGGAGAGAAAGGGCTTCTGTCTTTCTTCTGACCGCTCGCCCGGCCCATGCGGGCGGCGGAGCGCCGAAGCGCTCCATGGGGCCGGCATTCCTAACCCGGAGGCTTCCGATGGCCCAGGAAGTCCATGTGGAATCCCTCGAGCGGCTGGAGGCCCTGGAAGGCCAGCTTGCGGAGTTCGTCCACGGGCTCGCGGAGCAGGTTCGCTCCCTCAACGGGTCTTTCCAGCGCGCCATCGCTTATGCCCAGGAGGCGCTCCAGCGGCAACAGATGAAGGTGGCCCGCCTGGAGCGGGAGCTGGCCCAGACCGATGATGAAGAGGAACAGGCCCATCTGGAGCGGGAGCTGGAGCGGGCGATGGCGCACCTGAGCCGGCTCCGACGCTGGCACGCCCAGGTGGAGCAGGCCTACGCCGAATACCGGCGGCAGGAAGCCCGCGTCCAGGCGCTGATCGCCCAGGAGGCCCCTAAGGCCCGAGCCCTCCTGCGCCGAAAGATCGAGGACCTGCGGGCTTACATCGCCCTCACCCTCCCCGGCCCCTTCCCTGCCCCCGGCGCCGCGCCAAGCGAGGGCGAGAAGAGCCCGGATCCCGAACCGGGAGGGTCGCCATGACAATGAATTTCCCCTCTATCGAACAGGCGCGTCTGCTCTGGACCCGCTGGCAGGAGCACTGGCAGGAAGCGCGCCGGATCTGGCAGGATCGTGTGGCCGAGCAGTTTGAGCAAGAGTTCGTGGAGCCATGGACCCGGGAGCTCCCTGCTTTCCTGAAGGCCGCCGAGGCCCTCGCCGCCGCGTTGAAAGCCGCTCCCCGGGAAGAGTGACCGATCTCACGGATCTCACGCTCACCTTCGCTTCCGGAGGCCGGCGATGCTGAAACAGGATCCCTCCCTCCTGAATCCGGCGGAGGTCGTGCATGCCCTTCGCCACCACCTGCAGGCCCTGGAGAACGCCCTCCAGCAGATCTCCCAGAACGCCGAGCGTCAGATCACGGCGCTGCGTCAGGCGGAAGCGGCCCTCAGCAACCTGGACGGACAGCTCGTCAGAATCTCGAATTCCTTGCTCCAGGCAGACCCCTCGAAGCCGGACGATCTCACGTCCCGGCTGGAGGATGCGCTCTCAATCCTGGAACAACAGGCTCTGAGTTCAATCGCCGGGGAAAGCCTCAGCCTAGCCGGGGAGCTGCATAACCTGGTCCGGGAGCGGAGCGAACTGGAAAGGCTCCGGGGGGAATCCATCGATGAACTGTTGAAGAACAAGCAGTTCGGCAAAGCCTTTCCGGGATTCGCCCTCGGATCAGGCATCGTAAGTTTCGCGTTCTTCATGCTATTAATCATGCTGGGCGCATCTGCAAACGCGGCGTTCAATTGGATATTTTGGATCAATGTGCTGGGATATCTGGGGTTCCTTCTTCGAGGAACACTCATTCTTAACTGAAAATCTTTGAGTTCGGAGGCTCAACTATGGAATGGATCTTTGGTATTCTGTTCCTCATCGCGATCATCCCATATGCCACTTTCGCCTATGTGGGGCGAAGGGCATATCGGTGGTTTGTGCTATCCCCGCGGATCGCCTCGCTGGACGCCCAGATTCGGGGTCATATCCACTGGATCCGGGAGCGCCTCGAGCGCATCCGAACCGAGTGGATCCCTCAGCAACGCCAGCAAATCGAGGAGGCCATCCAGAGGACGCGGATGGAGATGGAGCGCCAGATCCAGGCCGAGGTGGAAAAATTCGCCCAGGCCTACCAGGCGTGGAAGAACCAGGCCGCCGCCTACCGGCAATGGGCCGAGGACCGCTGGGAGGGAATGCGCTTCGTTGACCCCCGCTGGAACAGCTGGACCCCGGCCTCCCAGGCCCCCACCCGCCTGCGCCTCGGGACCCTCCGGATGCGCTTTACGGTGGATCAGATCGGGCTGCGGGGGGAGATGGAGCCCGTTCCCGCCATGGTCCCCTTCCGGGGCGCCCGGGGCCTGCTGATCAAAACCCCTCCCGCCCGGCGTGAGGAAGCCCTGATCGGGATCCAGGCCTTCTTGTTTCGCCTCCTGGCCACCATCCCCCCCGGCAAGCTCCGGTTCCTGTTCCTGGACCCCGTGGGGCTGGGAAACAACGTGGCCGCCCTGATGAACCTGCGGGAGTTCGACGAGTCCGAAGAGGACTCCCTGGTCTCCTCCCGGGCCTGGGTGGAGCCGGACCACATCCGCAAACAGCTGGAGCGGATCAAAGATCACATCTCCACGGTGATCCAGGAGCGCCTGCGGGACAAATACCAGAACATCGAGCAATACAACGAGGAGGCCGGGGAGATCGCCGAGCCCTACCGCATCGTGGTCGCCCTCGATTTCCCCATCCACTTCGACGACATCGCCGCCCGACACCTGCTCAGCATCGCCGAAACCGGCCCCCGCTGCGGGGTCTACCCCATCGTCCTGATGGACACCACCGCCAAGCTCCCCTACGATTTCAAACCGGAAAAGCTGGAGCAGGCCCTCAGCGTCATCGAGTGGTCCGAACCCGAAGGACGCTGGATCTGGCGGGACGCCCCGTGGCCGGCCCTGGAGTTCGAGCGCCCACCCCAGTCGGCCCTGGCCGAGCGCATCATCCAGGAATGGGGCAAGGCCTCCATCGAGGCCCGCAAGGTCGAAGTCCCCTTCGCCCGCATGCTGACCATGCCCGGCGTGGAGCTCAGCCCGGAGCGCTGGTGGAAGGACAGCACCGCCCGCCAGCTGGCCATCCCCCTGGGCCCGGTGAGCCCCCGCAAGGCCCAGTTCCTCATCCTGGGCAAGGGGACCATGAACCACGCCCTGGTGGTGGGCCGCACGGGATCCGGCAAGAGCAACCTGATGCACGTCATCATCACCGGCGCCGCCCTCAAATATCCCCCCGAGGAGTTGCGGCTGTATCTCATCGACCTCAAGACGGTGGAGTTCACCATCTATCGGGACCTGCCTCACGCCGAGGCGGTGGCGGTGGACAGCGATCGCGAGTTCGCCCTGAGCGTCCTGAGCGGACTGGACCGGGAGATGCAATCCCGCATGGAGAAGTTCCGGGCCGTCGAGGCCAACGATCTGGAGGAATACCGGCAGAAGAGCGGGCAGCCCCTCCCCCGGGTCCTGCTCCTCATCGACGAGTTCCAGGTCCTCTTCGAATGGGACGATGAGATCGCCGCCGAGGCCCGTCGGCTCCTGGATCGCTTGGTCCGTCAGGGCCGGGCCTTCGGGATCCACATCCTGCTCGGCTCCCAGAGCCTAGCCGGCGCCCCTCTCCCCCGCAGCACCCTGGACCAGATGGCGGTGCGCATCGCCCTGCAATGCAGCGAGGCCGACTCTCGCCTGATCCTGGCCGAGGATAACCCCGCCGCCCGCCGCCTGTCCCGGCCCGGCCAGGCCATCTACAACTCCGCCAACGGCCTCGTGGAAGGCAACCAGGAGTTCCAGGTGGCCCTCTTCGACGACGCCGCCCGGGACGAGTTCCTCGCCCGGATCCGGGCCCTCGCCGAAGACCACAAAATCCAGGCCCGACCCATCGTCTTCGAGGGCAACGCGCCCGCCCGCCTGGACGCCTGCCTTCCGCTCCGGCAGCGGCTGGCCGGCCAGAGCCCCCTCCCCCGCATCCCCGAAACATGGATTGGGGAGCCCGTGGCCATGGGCGAGCCGATCACCCTGCGCTTCCCCCGGGCCAGCGGCCGCCACCTCGGCGTGATCACCCGGGAGGAGCCCGAGGGGGTCGGCATCCTCCTGGCCGCCATCCTCGGGCTGGCCGCCTCCTACCCGCCGGACCGCGTTCGCTTCTACATCGCGGACTTCACCACGGCCGATGCCGAGTGGGCGGAGTTCCCGGAGCTGGTGGCCGCCTCCATCCCGCACCCCGCCGAGGTCATGGGCCGGCGGGATTTCCTCCAGACCCTCGCCGAGCTCCACCGCCGCGTCCAGCGTTTCGCCGAAACCGGCGAGGCGCCCCCGGAGGACGTTTACCTGGCGATCCTCGGCCTCCATCGGGTCCGGGATCTCCGCATGTCGGAGGACATGGGCTTCCGCTTCGGCGGCCCCGAAGGCGAACAGGCTTCCCCTCCCGAGCAGCTGGCCGCCCTGCTCCGGGATGGGCCGGAGGCCGGCGTGCACGTGCTGCTCTGGTGCGACACCCTGGCCAACCTGCGCCGCAGCCTGGATCGGCGGGCCATCGGGGAAATCGGCCTGCGGGTCGCCGGGGCCATGAGCGAACAGGACTCCGTGGACTGGATCGACAACGCCGCCGCCGCTCGCCTGAACAAGCCCCACCGCGCCATCTTCTACGACGATGAGCGGCCCGGCGTCTACATCAAGTTCCGTCCCTACGGCATCCTGGACATCCAGGGGCGGGGCGGGCAGGTCCTCTGGCGCTTCCCCGACTACGCGCGCCAGGTCGGCGAGGCCCTCCGCGCCCGTTTCGCTCCCGCCGGATGATCAATCCCCGGGGAGGAGGAGGCCGGACGCCCCCCCTCCCCGGAACCCGCGAAACGGAGGAGCGCGATGGCTCAGGCCTACGTGGATCCTGACGCCCTGGAGGCCTTCCTTCAGCGCCTCGAGCGCTTCCGGCAGGTCGTGACGGAAGCCGATGAGCGGATCTGGCAGGGGATGACCCGGCTTCGCCTGGAGTGGCGGGATGAGGGCTACGAGGCCTTCGCGGCCTCCTATTTGCAGACCCGTCAGCGCCTGCGGCAGCTGGGCCAGGCCATCGAGGAAGCCATCCCCCGCCTCCATCGGGACATCGAAACCCTGCGGGCCTATCTGGCCGCCTCCCTGCCCGGGGGCGCCGCGCCCCTTTCCTCCGGCGGAGCCGGCCCCGGCCTCCCCGCCGCCCCCTCCGGCGGGGCCGCCCAGCCCGCCGGGATCACCATGTTCCGGCTCCCGGAGGGCTTCCAGTGGGTTCGGGTGGAGGATCTGCCCTCCCCCTACCCCGAGACGGGGGAGCCCCCCGACCCCGCCCAGGTGGAGATGGCCCGCCACCTCAGCGCCGTCCTGACGGACCTTCAGGGCCTGATGGGATGGAAGGGGGAGGCTGAGATCTCCTCCCACTTCGAGCGCCTGGATCAGGAGAAGGGCATCCCGCCCGACCGCGGGGCCCGCCGTCTGTATGAGGCCCTGTTCCGGAGCGAGCGGGTGACCGCCCGCTACGACCCCGAGCAGGGGAAATGGGACGTTTACGCCGGGGGGCGAACCCTCCGCCTGGCCCGACAGCTGGGCTGGGAGTGGATCCCGGTCTATGTCCTGAAGTGAGCGCCCGAAGCCCCTTTCGCTCTCCAGGGAGGCATGCGATGACCGGGGAAGTTCGCTGCGCGAACTGCGGGTGGGCCGGCGAGCCCGCCGAGGCCTGCCCCCGATGCGGCCACCCCCTGACCGCTGGAGGCCCCGGCGCATGGTCGGACCTCGCCCGAACCCTGCGCGCCCTGGGGCTGGGACTGGAGGGCCCCTCCTCCGGCCTCCTGAAGCCCGCAAGCCCGCCGGAGCAGGAAGAGGTCCCCCTTCCTGCCCCGGAGCCGAAGGGAATGAAGTGCGTGTGGTTCGGAGCAGCGGAAAGCGGCGTGAACAGCGTCGCCTTTTCGCCGGATGGGCGGTGGGTGGCCTCGGGGAGCGGGGATGGCACGGTGCGGGTGTGGGAGGCGGCCAGCGGGCGGTGCGCCTGGGTGGGGAAAGGGCATACGGGGCCTGTGGAGAGCGTGGCCTTTTCGCCGGATGGGCGGTGGGTGGCCTCGGGGAGCGGGGATGGCACAGTGCGGGTGTGGGAAGTTTCCAGCGGACGGTGCCGCTGGGTGGGGAAAGGGCATACGGGCGGGGTGAACAGTGTGGCGTTTTCGCCGGATGGGCGGTGGGTGGCCTCGGGGAGCGGGGATCGCACGGTGCGGGTGTGGGAGGCCGCCAGCGGGCGGTGCCGCTGGGTGGGGGAGGGACATACGGGCGGGGTGCGCAGTGTGGCCTTTTCGCCGGATGGGCGGTGGGTGGCCTCGGGGAGCGGGGATGGCACGGTGCGGGTGTGGGAGGCCGCCAGCGGGCGGTGCGCCTGGGTGAGGAAGGGGCATACGGGCGGGGTGGAGAGTGTGGTCTTTTCGCCGGATGGGCGGTGGGTGGCCTCGGGAAGCGACGACGGCACCGTGCGATTGTGGGAGGCCGCCAGCGGACGGTGTCTTTGGGTGAAAGAGCATACATACACACTGATGGTAAAGGGCGAGGCTCTTTCATTTACATCCCCGGTGCGCAGTGTGGCCTTTTCGCCGGATGGGCGGTGGGTGGCCTCGGGGAGTGATGTTGGCACGGTGCGGGTGTGGGAGGCCGCCAGCGGGCGGTGCCGCTGGGTGGGGGAGGGGCATACGGGCGGGGTGCGCAGTGTGGCCTTTTCGCCGGATGGGCGGTGGGTGGCCTCGGGGAGTTGGGATCATACGGTGCGGGTGTGGGAGGCCGCCAGCGGGCGGTGCGCCTGGGTGGGGGAGGGGCATACGGGCGGGGTGTGGAGCGTGGCCTTTTCGCCGGATGGGCGGTGGGTGGCCTCGGGGAGTTGGGATGGCAAGGTGGGATTGTGGGAGGTGGGCGGCCCCTAAAGGGGGCAGGCCGGAAGGGCGCCGGGCCTCCTCGGCCCCTCGGCGCCCCATCCCTTCAAACCGACGTTCAGGAGGCAAGCCATGAGCGGCCGAAAGGAAACCACAATCACCCTCTCCGAATCCGAGTATCGCCGCCTGCGCGAGCAGGAATGGCGCCTGCGGCAGATCCAGAGCGTCCTGCCCGAAGTGGAACGCGAAATCCGCTCCATCCGCCATGAAGTCGGCCGACATCTGGACCGGGTGGAGCAGCGCCAGCAACGCCTCCAGCAGGCCCTCGGCCAGGTCCACGCCGACCTCCAGCGCCTGGAGGCCGAAACCGCCCGCCGCCTCCAGGAGCACCAGCGCCGGATGCAGGAGGCCATCCGGGACGTCCGGCGGGAGATGCGCGAGCTCCTCGCGGAGCAGGAGGAGCGCTTCAACGAAATGCTCGCCCAGGAGCGCCGGACCCGGGAGCGCCAGATCGCCGGCCTCCAGCAACAGATCGACGCCCTGGTCGCCGACGCCCGCCGCAAGGCGGAGGTCGCCCAGTCCTGGGTCGAGGCCGCCCAAACCCTCCACGACTTCATCGAGGGCAACTACCGCCATCGCCTCTTCCGCCCCGGCGCCCTGGAGCGCCTGGCCCGCGACCTCCGCCAGGCCCGGGAGAACCTCCAGCAGGGGATCGCCGAGGCCGCCCTGGCTATGGCCCAGCGGGCTTACCACGACCTCTCCGACCTCCGCCTGGAGCTGGAGCGCCTGGAAACGGAATGGCAGCTCTGGCGCACCGCTGCCCTGGAGTCCGCCCGGGAGATCCTGGCCCTGGCCCACGCCAACCGCACCTGCCAGGCCATCGACCTCCAGGGCCAGGAGCTCGACCTCCGCATCGAGGTCGACTGGTGGACGGGCGGCCGCCTCAGCGCCCTGGAAGCCGAGCTCCAGGCCCTCCTCCAGCGCCTCCAGGACGAGCAGAACCCGCCCTCCCTGGAGGACCTCCGGGCGATGGTCGAGGGAACCCTCCCCCAGCTCCGCCAGCGCCTGGAGGAAACCATCCGCGACGCCCGCCTGGCCGTCCTGGGCTCCCAGCTGCGCATCAACATCGCCGACCTCATCGCCCAGGCTCTGGAGGAGCAGGGCTTCTCCGTCCAGGACGCCACCTATGAGGGCGAGGATATGCGCGCCGGCTACTACGTCCAGGCCCGACACCTGGACGGCAGCGAGGTGGTGGTGGTGGTCGCCCCCCGGGAGGGGCATCCGCTGGAGAACAACCTGCAGATCCTCTCCTACGACGCCGACCAGCGCTCGGAGAATGAGCTCCGGCACCGGGCGGCGGAGCTGGCCCAGGCCCTCCAGCGTCGGGGGCTGCAGGCGCCCGCCCCCGAAAAGACCGGCGACCGCCCCGACCCGGCCCTCCGGGACATGGAGCAGATCCGTCGCCGGGCGCCGCGGGTGGCCGTCCGGGGGGCCGGCGGGGCCGCCTGACCCGGGCCTCCACCCCGACCGGATCGCCGAATCCACCCGGAGGGGCCGTCGATGCGAGGCCGAGGCATCCCCCCGGAGCTGTGGGACGCCCTTTACTTCCTTTCCGTCGCCGCCCTCCTGACCGAGCTTCTTCTGAGGGATCTGCTGCCCTGGCCGGTCGGGGCGGTCGCCCTGACCGGGGCGGTGGCCTTTCGGGCCTTCGCCCGGACCGTGGGCGGGGTCAGCGACCGGATGTATCGGGGATTCCGGATCGCCTTCCTCCTGCTGATCCTGAGCCCCCTCCTGATCCGGGGAGTCCCCATCCGGTCGCTCCTCGACCTCGTCGCCTCCCTTTGCCTCCACGGCCTGGAACGGATTCTCGTCAGCATCCTGACCATGGGGGTCCGGGGGGAGCTGTCCCTCTGCGTTGCCTTCCTGGTCGTCATGATATTGCTGCTTCTCAGCCGCGCCGGCCTGGAGATCGGCAGCGCCTTTGTGTATCGGACTTTCTTCTGCCTCGTGGCCCCCCTCTTCACCCTGGCCCTGATGCTCGCATGGTGGAGCCAGGGGGACATACGGCAGGCCGCCCTAGTAGGCGGCAGCGTGTTCTCGATCTTCCTGTTCGCCGAAGGCGCTTATCTCATCCTGCGCGCGCTCATGTCGCGCCCGTAGGCGGCAGCCCGCATCCGCAACAGGAGGTTGGCCGATGGCGAAGCATCCGGAAACCCGCTGCCCCATCTGCCAGCACCCCAGCGCCGGGGATCCCGCCTGCCCCGTCTGCGGCTGGCAACTCTTCAGCGACGATTACCTCCTCCTCCCCGACGCCGAAGCCCAGGCCCAGAGCCGTCGCCTGGACCAGGCCCGCCGCCAGTGGCAGCAAGCCCTCGCCCGCTTCCAGCAGGGCGAGTTCGGCGCCGACGAAACCGCCCTCCCCACCCTCCGCACCCACCTGGAACAACTCGGCTTCCAACCCGGCTCTGCCTTTGAAGCCTACGCCCGCTCCCACCACCCCTCCCCCTTCGGCGGCACCGCCTTCCTCGCCGTCCAGGTCCAGAACCTCCCCACCGGCCAGGAAGCCCACCTCACCCTCAACGGCTTCCCCCTCGGCGCCACCCAGGAAGGCTACCTCGCCCTCCGCGGCCTCCGCGCCGGCCGCTTCCGCCTGGAAGCCACCACCCCCACCCACACCGCCGCCACCACCCTCGAACTCCGCGAAGGCCAGGTCCTCCGGGTCGAACTCCCCCTCCGGCCCGCCCGAACCCGCCTGCGCATCCTCTCCCACATCGGCGGCCTCACCGTCCGGCTGGGAGACCGGACCTGCCCGGCCCCCTGCGAGCTGGAGGTGGAGACGGGGGTCCACACGGTGGTCCTGGAGCGGAAGGGGTGGAGCCTGCCCTATCGGGTGGAGGCGCGGCGGGGGGAGGAGGTGGAGCTGGAGGTGATCCGCCTGGACCCGCCCGCCCTCGCCTGGGTGGGGGAGGGGCATACGGGCGCTGTGACCAGTGTGGCCTTTTCGCCGGATGGGCGGTGGGTGGCCTCAGGGAGCGGGGATGGCACGGTGCGATTGTGGGAGGCCGCCAGCGGACGGTGCCGCTGGGTGGGGGAGGGGCATACGGACTGGGTGCGCAGTGTGGCCTTTTCGTCGGATGGGCGGTGGGTGGCCTCGGGGAGTGATGATGCCACGGTGCGGGTGTGGGAAGTTTCCAGCGGGCGGTGCGCCTGGGTGGGGGAGGAGCATACAGAGCCTGTGACCAGTGTGGCCTTTTCGCCGGATGGGCGGTGGGTAGCCTCAGGAAGCCGGGATCGCACGGTGCGATTGTGGGAGGCCGCCAGCGGACGGTGTATGTGGATGGGAAAGGGGCATAGGTGGGGTGTGATCAGTGTGGCGTTTTCGCCGGATGGGCGGTGGATGGCCTCAGGGAGCGACGATGGGACGGTGCGATTGTGGGAGGCCGCCAGCGGACGGTGTGTGTGGGTGGGAAAGGGACATAGGTGGGGTGTGACCAGTGTGGCCTTTTCGCCGGATGGGCGGTGGGTGGCCTCGGGAAGCGACGATGGCACGGTGCGATTGTGGGAGGCCGCCAGCGGACGGTGTATGTGGATGGGAAAGGGGCATAGGTGGGGTGTGACCAGTGTGGCCTTTTCGCCGGATGGGCGGTGGGTGGCCTCGGGGAGTTGGGATGGCACAGTGCGGGTGTGGGAGGTGGGAAGGATCGAGATCGCCGTGCGCGCTTACCCGGCGCCTGAAGGGGAAGCCCGTGAACGTGAAGGCCATCCCCTCTCCCTTTAGGGCCTTCCGGATTTTCCGGGCAGGCGATCCCTTCCGGCCCCAGGATGCGTAGGGCAACGGCTCGCAGTGGCCCTACATGCGGAAAAACGAGAAAGCCCTGCATTCCAAGGTTTCCGAAAAGGAGGCGCGCGATGCCGGTGGAGCGACTGCAACAGGCCTTGCGGTTCCACCTGGGCTACCGGTTCTTCTTCCTCTACGGCCCGGGCGTCAACGACACCTTCATCACCACCGATTACGCGGAGCTCAACATCGAGCAGGCCCTCTGGCGCCTGCTCCGGGACCACGGGTTCGAGCGCATCGCCTTCGCCGCCGCCGACCGCCCCCTCTATTTCCTGGACCCTCGATCCAGGGACCTGGCCCGGCCGCCGCGCGGGGAGCGGGTCCGACTCGCCGAGGGAAGCCGGGACGGCCCGCGCATGCGCATCCTCGGGGGCGGCCCCCTGGGGGATCGGATGCTCCTGCCCGCCGGCGGCGCCGCCGTCGCCGCCGGGCGGGCCGTCTCCGAAGCCGAGGCGGCCGCCATGCCGCTGGAGGCCCCCGGCCGGGGCATCGGCGACATCTTCGCCCTGAGCGCCATGGACGCGATGATGCGACAACCCGGGATCCGCACGGCCCTGGTGGTGCGCGGGGCCGAGACCACCCTCACCTGGTTCGAGAACCCGCGCCAGCAGGCCGCCCGCCTGAGCCGCTGGATGGAGCTGCCCGCCACCAACCCCAACATCTGCATCTTCCTCTTCGAAAGCGGGGACTACCAGAGCCTGCGGGACACCGTGGAGCGTCTGCCCGCCCTCCCCGTCGCCTTGCGCAACTATATCCTTCGAGGAGAGGCCAGCCGGGGCTTCTACCTGGCCTACATCGGATACCCGGACCTGGCCGAGATGCAGCGCCTCATCGACTACGCCCGCCTGCGCTTCGGGGTTCGGGTGAACTGGGAGGAGCGGGACCGCATGGCGGAATGGATGGTGGCGGAAGGTTTGAAAGCCAGCGAGTGGCTGGGGCGCTTGCGGCTGCTGGGGGAGAGGGGCGGGAGCCTGGACAAAAAGACGGCCCGGGAGCTCGGATGGTTCGCCGCCATCCCGACCGAAGCGGGCCCGGCCCTGGAGCGCCTGGAGCGCCTCATCGGCCTGGAGCCGGTCAAACAGCGGGTTCAGGAATGGGCCCTCTGGATCCAGGAGGAAGCCCGTCGCCGCCAGCTTGGCCTGGCCGGGCGGGGAGAACCCCGCTCCCTGCACATGGTCTTCACCGGCAACCCCGGCACCGGCAAAACCACCGTCGCCCGCCTGATGGGCGAGATCGCCCGCGACATCGGCCTCCTCCGCCGGGGCCACCTGGTGGAGGCCCAGTATAGCGACTTAGTCGCCGAGCACGTGGGCGGCACCGCCCAGAAAACCCACCAGCTCATCGACCAGGCCCTGGACGGGATCCTCTTCATCGACGAAGCCTACCAGCTGGCCGAGAAAGAGCGCGGCGGCTTCGGCCAGGAAGCCCTGGACGCCCTCCTCACCCGTATGGAGAACGAGCGGGACCGCCTGATCGTCATCGTCGCCGGATACCCGGACCGGATGGAGCAGTTCCTCAACGCCAACCCCGGCCTCCGGCGACGCTTCCCGCCCGACAACGTCATCCACTTCCCAGACTACACCCCCCACGAACTGCTGGCCATTCTTTTCAAGATGTTGCGGGATGAGAACTACGCCTGGACCCCGGAGGCCGAGTCCGCGCTGCGAGAGGTCGTCGAGGGGCTGTATGCGACCCGGGACGAGACGTTCGGCAACGCCGGGGAGATGCGCAACCTCAAAGACGGCCTGATCCGCTGCCGGGCCGTGCGGGTGCAGCGGCAGAACCTCCCTCCCGACGAGCCCATCCGCCCCGAAGACATCCCCGAAACCTACCGCAAGTTCCTCCGGCCCCCCGTCCCGGAGATCGAAGAGCTCCTGCGGGAGCTGGACGGCCTGGTGGGGCTGCAGCCCGTCAAGGAGTTCATCCGGCGACAGGTCGCCCTGCTGCGCATGGATCAGGCCCGCCGCCAGCAGGGGCTATCCGTCCAGCCCCGCTCCCTGCATATGGTCTTCACCGGCAACCCCGGCACCGGCAAAACCACCGTCGCCCGCCTGATGGGCCAGATGCTCCGCTCTCTGGGCATCCTGCGCCGGGGCCACGTGGTGGAGTGCAGCCGGGCCGACCTGGTCGCCGAATACGTCGGCCAGACCGCGCCCAAAACCCTCCAGAAGGTGCGGGAAGCCCTGGATGGGGTCCTTTTCATCGATGAAGCCTACACCCTCATCCGCGGCGGGGAACAGGACTTCGGCCGGGAGGCCATCGATACGTTGCTCAAGCAGATGGAAGATCACCGGGACCGGCTGGTGGTGATCGTGGCGGGCTATCCGGAGGAAATGCGCCGCTTCATCGAATCCAACCCCGGCCTCCGCTCCCGTTTCACCCAGTATCTTCACTTCCCGGATTACACCCCCGATGAGCTGCGGGAGATCCTGCGCCGCATGGCCGAGCGGGAAGGCTACCGCCTGACCCCGGAGGCGGCGGAGCGGGCCCGGGCTTATCTGGAAGCCCTCCAGCGGGCCAACCCCCGCGGCTTCGGCAACGCCCGGGAGGTCCGCAACCTGTTCGAGAAAATGAAGGAGCGCGCGGCCCTCCGCTGGCTGGAGCAGGGGGGAAGCCCGGAGGACCCGCAGGCTTTCCTCCTGCTGCCCTCGGATGTCCCCGAGCCGGAGGGGATCGCCCCGGCGCCGGCCCGGCCCGCCCGCCAGCCCTTCAACCTCGTCGCCCTGCTGCCCCCCGCCCCGGCCGCTCCCCTCCATCTGGACGCCCTCCGCCGGGCCGTCCTCTACATCGAGATCCGCATGCCCGGCGGCCAGACCGGCTCCGGCACCGGCTTCCTGGTCGCCCCCTCCGGCTATTGTCTCACTGCCTATCATGTGATAGAAAATGCGGAAGAGATCCGCGTCTCCTTCGAGGCGGAGCCCGAGCGCCGGCTCCGCGCCGAGCCCGTGGGCTGGGACGCAGGGGCAGATCTGGCCGTCCTTCAGATCCTCGAAGGAGGGCCCTTTGAGAGCTGGTTCGCCCTGGCCGGCGAGGGGGAGGCCATCCCCCTGGGCGAGGAAGTGGGGGTGCTGAGCTATCCCCTGGGGGAGCTGCTGGGCCGGGAGATCACCTACACCCCGGGGGCGGTGACGAGCCTGCGGGAGGGAGGCCGGATCATCCAGCTGGACGCCGTGGTCACCCACGGCAGCAGCGGTGCCCCCGTCTTCCGCCGCTCGGACTTCCGGGTGATCGGCGTCATCCACGGCGGGGTCAAGCAGGAGATCGCCTCCGGCCTCAACCTGGCCATCAGCGTTCAGGAAGTCTACCGTCGCTTCCGGGGCCGCTGAGCCGCGATGGAGGAGAGGCCCATGGCTCAGACCGGAACCTGCCCGATCTGCGAGTGGCCCGTCCGGGAACACCGGCGATGCCCCTGCTGCGGCTGGGAGCTGAAAAGCGATGAGCTGATCCTGGGCGACCCCGGCCTCCTGAAGCGGTTTCAAAGAACATTGAACGAGACCCGGAAGCGCTGGCAGGAGGCGGCCGAAGCCTACCGCGCCGGCCGCATGGGGTTCGGGGAGGAGGCCATCGAACGCCTGCGTCAGCGCCTCCAGGAACAGGGCTTCCGCCTCGGCTCCGCTTTCCCCGACTGGGCCCGCGCCCACGCTCCCGGCCCCTTCGGCGGCACCGCCTTCCTGGGCATCCAGACCAGCGAGGACGCCGAGATCCTCATCGACGGCATCCGGGTGGGGGAAACCCGGAACGGCTACCTCGCCCTTCGAGATCTGCGGGCCGGAACCTTCCGGGTAGAGGCCCGCTCCCGCTACGGACGAGGGGCCGCCCGGGTGACCCTTCACGAGGGCGAGGCGGCTCAGATCCGCATCTCCCTCGAACCCGGCTCAGGCTATCTCCGCATCCTCTCCGAAATCGGGCCGGTCCAGTTTCGGCTGACGACGGAAAAGCGATACGGAAAAGAAATATGGGAGACCGCGCCGGCCCGGGTGGCGATCCCCGCAGGCGTGCGCTGGATCCGGATCCGACGGGACGAAAAGGATCCCGGCTGGCTGGGGCGGGTGGAGGTGCTGCCCGAGGCCACCACCGATGTCGAGATCCGGGGAGGACTCCCCCAGGGGGCCTGGTTCGAGAAGCCCGAGGACCTGCTGCAGGCCGACCCGGGGATCCTGGAGGAGCTCCTCGGGAAGGAGGCCGCCTCGGAATCCCTGTTCCTGGAATGGCTGGAGAGCTTTCCGGAGATCCGGAATTCGATCCGCGGGTGGGCGCGCTCCGAGCGGCGGGATCGGAACACGCTGCGTTACGCGCTGGGGCTCTGGCCGGAGTGGCGCGGGCGGCCCCTGCAATCGCCGGAGGAGGTCGGGCGGCTGCTGACCGCGGAGCTCCCCCCGGAGGAACGTCGGGAGATCTTTTACTGGATCGCCCACTACGCTCCCGCCTCCCTGAGCCCGGCGATCCGAAGCCTGCTCGGTAACCCCCGGGCCAGGCAGGCCCTCGACGAAACCGGCCGCTCTGCCCTCGATGCCTTCTTGCGGCGCCACTGGAGCGATCAGTTTCGCCCCTTAGCTCCCATCCTCATCCGAGAAGGTTTTTATGTTCCAGATAAAATAAAGCAGGAATTAGAGGAAATAAAAGAAAACAAAAAGCTTGTAGCTTTGTTTTCGATGACAATTTTCGCGGGTTTTCTTGTTTTCTTATGGGTTGTAGGAGCCTTAAGTTTACGTCCTGCTTGGGCGATTGGTTTGTCATTAGTATTTCTATTTATGTCAATATTAATGATGCTAGACTCAAATTATGTAGACTCAAATTCTAAGAAAGACTTAGTTCTTCTTTCCGGATATGCAATTATTTTCATTGTAATAGCGGCATTTCTTGCAACAATAGGGGCTCAAACGTCCGGGTTGTTAATAACCCTGGCCCGCTTCTTTGGCGGTATGATGGTAATGCTACCTGAAGTTCTTTTTATCTTGATCGTTTATGAGGGTATAAAGAAAATAAGGGGGTGGTAATATGAAAGACATAACTCGCCGGTATGCGGATGCGTATGCGGTGGCGGGGGGGATCATCGGCTATGGGCAAAGTTTGAAGGCCATGGGCGGCCTGATCGGGGGGGGCCTTTTCGTTCTCACGCTGATCGGGGGGATAGCCGCCGGCGCCCAGGCCAACGCCCCCGGCACAGGCTTCCTGCTGGGCCTCATCCTGGGCGCCGGGCTGGGGATGGCCGTCGGAGGCCCCCTCTACGCCGCCGGCATCCTCGTCGCCGCCCAGGGCCAGATCCTCCAGGCCCTTCTGGACACCGCCGTCCATACCTCGCCCCTGCTCTCCCTGGAGCAGAAGGAGCAGCTGCTGATGCCCGCCCGGGCCCTTCCGCCGGAGGGGCCTGCGCCCACGGCCGCCCCCGAAGGTCCCCCCCAGATCCCCTGCCCGCATTGCGGGGCACCGGTCTACGTCACCGCCCGCATGTGCCCCTCCTGCTGGCAGCCCCTGCCTCGATGATCCCTGCGCCGGCAACACGGAGACCGGAGGAGAACGGCGATGGGCTATCGAATCGGGATCGATTTCGGCACCACCTATACCAAGATCGCCTATGTTCAGGACGGCCAGCTGCGGCTGTTCCGTTACCCCGGCCCCCGGGGCCGAGACTACATCCCGACGGCTGTGGCCTACCGCGTCGACCGGAGCGGGCGCTCGGTCGTCTCCATCGGGGAGGCGGCCATCTCCGACGCCCTCAACCGCCCCGGCACCCGTCTGGCCACCCGCTTCAAGATGTTCCTGCCCATCCGCGATCCCGCCCAGCAGGCGGAGAAAGGCTGGTCCCTGGACCGCTCCCCCGACGAGGTGGTCCGGGATTATTTCCACCACCTGCTTCGGGAAGGGGAATATTGTTTCGAGCGACAGATCGGCCCCATCGAAAGCATCGTGGTCTCGGTCCCTGAGGTCTGGCAGCGCACCGCCAACAACCCCGGGGCCGAGGCCCTGCGCCGCGTCCTGATCGACGAGATGGGCCTCCCCGTCGATCACCTGCGCAGCGAGCCGGTCTGCGCCGCCGCCTACTACGTCCACGAATACCAGCGCGCCGAGGCCCGCTCCGACCGGCCTTTCCACCTGCTGATCTGCGATATGGGCGGGGGGACCTTCGACGTGGCCCTCTGCCGGGTCACCGGCCGCCAGATCGAAGTCCTGGATTTCGACGGCAACAGCGAGGGGGGGATCGGCCTGGCCGGCTCCCGCTTCGACCACGAGCTGGTCCGGACGGTCTATCAGGCGGCGGAGGGCGTCCCGCCCCGGGAGGAGGATCTCCCAGAGCTGGTGCGGGCCTTCGAGCAGGTTAAAATCGAACACCACGACGAGGCCTCTCAGGAGCTCAAGACCCTCATCGAGCTGGAAGACCCCACCCTGGACGACACCCCTCTGGATCTTTACACCTTCCAGCGCAAGTATACGCCCACCCTGAAGCACGTCCGGGAGAGCTTCGCCCCCATCGCCCGCGGGATCCAGGAGGTGCTCCGGCGCCTGCGCCAGCGGGCCGAAGCGAAGGGATGGTCCATCGATCGGGTGGCCATCGTCGGGGGATTCGGGCAGTTCCCGCTGGTTCAGCGGGCCATCCTGGAGAGCCTGGACATCCGGGATCCGATGGACGTGCGGTTCGATCAGCTCCTGCACCGGGAGTATCGCCAGTTCTACGCCATCGCCTACGGCGCCGCCCTCATCGCCGCGGGGATGATCGAGCCGGTGGAATACTATCCCCACACCCTGGGGATCTTTGCCTATCGGGTGTGGGAGGGGCAGATGAAGCGGGTGTTCGTGCCCATCGTGGAGGCCGGGAAGGTCTCCGCCGGCCAGCTCCGCCCGCACTTTGCGCCCCAGTTGATCCGGGTGGAACGGGAAGGGGTCACCGAGCTGCCCATCGGCCTGCAGCTGGGAGGCGCCGGCGAGCCCATTCGCCTGAGCCTTCCGCCGGTTCGGCTCCCGCCGCCGGGCCGCTACCGCGTCGGCCTCCTCATCGATCGCTCCAACATGGGCATCCTGATCTTCGAGCCGGAAGACGGAGGCCAGCGCCTGGAATACCGCCTGGGGGATGTGAACCCGATCCTGACCGTAGAGGAATAAGCGCATGGACGCTCCCTGGATGGAACCGATGCGCGCCCTGCAGGAGAACGGCCAGCGGCTCTGCGAGGCCCTCGCCGGCCCGCCTTCGGATCGGGTCCAGGCCTTGCGCCTGCTGTCCGAGTTCGCCCGCTTCCTGGAAACCATGCAACGGTGCATGGAGCGCCTGCCGGCCATCGAACAGGCCGCCCGGCCGGGCCCTACCCTGAAAGAAGCCCTCCAGGCTCGAGCCGCGGCGCTCCGGGAGCAGGCCCTCCGGCTGCAAACCCTGCGCCAGGAGCTGGAGGAGCTGGCGGCCCTGGAAGAGATCCACCAGCGCCAGGAAGAGGAGATCCGCGCCCTGGAGGCCCGGCGGGAATCCCTGCTCCGCCTCAAGGCCCTGGTGGAGTCGGGAGCCCTGGAGGCCCTGCAGGAAGAGGTCCGCTCGATGGAGCGCCGGCGGGAGCTCCTGGAAGCCGAGCGCCTGGAACAGGCCCTGGCCCGGGAGACGCGGGAGGTCCTCCGCCTCTCCGAAAGCCACCTGCAGCGCCTGGACCATGAGGCTCGCACGCTGCTTCAGCTGGCCGCCCAGCGGGAGGAGCAGCTGGCCGCCGCCCTGGCCCGGCTGCAGGAAGCCCGGGAGCGTTACCGCCGGGCCCAGGAGGCCTGGCAGCAGTGCCGGGAGGAGCTGGAGCGCTATGAGGCGGCCGACCGCCGCGTCGCCCAGGCCCTTCCCCCCAGCTCCTCGCGCCAGGACATCCTGGCCGCCCTGGATCAGCTGCGCGCCCTCCTCCGGGCCATCGAAGAATCCCTGCGACAGGCCATCGAGGAAAACGAGCGTCAGCAACGGCGCGAACCCATCACCTTTGCAGGAGGCCCCTCATGATGCCCTTCGGTTTTGAAGCGGAGGAATGGCTTCTCCGCCTTCAGGAAGTGCTGACCCGGATCCGCGCCGCCATCGATGAGCGCCGCCGAGCGCTCCGCGACCTGCGCCAGACGCTGGGGGACGTCCACAGCACCCTGAGAGAGATCGAAGGCCATCTCAGCGCGGACGGCCTCTACGATCTGGTCCAGCAGATGGAGAGGCTTCAGAGCGATCTCCGGAAAATGGAGCCCTTCCTGAGCCCCGGGATGCTGAACGATCTGCGCCTGCGCCTGAAGAGGTCCCAGGATGAACTCAGCCAGGCCGCGGAGCGGATCGCGGAGGCCCGTCAGGGGTTCCGGGCGCTCCGGGAAGCGCTGAGGCAACAGGTGGAGGAGCAGAGCGCCCTTCCCGATCTGGCGAACGCCCTGAAGCAACGTGAGGATATGCTCACCGTGCTCATCCGCAGCCTGAGCCATCTCCAGGAATCCCGCTCCGCCCCGGACGCCGATACGACGGTCCGGGCCCTTGCGGACCTGCTCCAGGGGAGCCTGCGGCTGGCGGCCCTGATCTTCGACCCGCGGCAGCTGCAGGGGATGGGCGTCGGGCCCCAGGGGCGACCCGCCCTGATCCTGGACCTGTGGCGCAAGCGCTGGGGGGACTGGCTGCGGGAGCTGGCCCGGTATATCCGGGAGGTCAGCCGGCAGGCCGAGCAGATCGCGGCGCTGGAAGGAGGAACCCAGGCGGAGGCGTTCCGCGCGGCCCTGCAGGACTTTCAGGATGCCTGCCGAAGGGCCGCCGGCCCCGGATCCACCGGTCTTCCCCCCTTTCTGAAGCCCGCGCCCCCCTTCCCGCCAACGTCGGAGCCCCGGACGCCGGAGGGAGGGAGCCCATGAGCGCCGTGAGCAACTATGATCCGTGGGCCAGCGGGGGGCTTCCCTACCTGAACGTCGCCCATATCTGTCCGGCCACCCGCGCCCTGGGGCCCGGCCTGCGGGCGGTCCTCTGGGTTCAGGGATGCTGTTTCGATTGTCCCGGATGCATCGCCCCCGACTGGATCCCCCGACGCATCGCCCGCCTGATGACCCCCGAGGAGGCCGTGGCTCAGCTGCTGGCCCATCCCCAGGTGACCGGCCTGACCTTCTCCGGCGGGGAGCCGATGCTCCAGGCGGCCGGCCTGGCGGCCGTGGCGCGCCTGGCCCGCCGCCGGCGGGAGCTCTCCATCATTTGCTACACCGGCTTCACCCTGGAACAGCTCCGCGCGCGCCCGCCCGGTCCCGGCGTTGAAGACTTGCTCGGGGAGATCGATGTGCTCATCGATGGGCCCTATGTGGCGGCCCTCAACGACCGGCGAGGCCTGCGCGGGAGCGCCAACCAGCGGGTGCATCACCTGACCGATCGCCTGCGCGGCTTCGATTTCGAGCGCGCGCCCCGCCGGATTGAGATCCATCTCCGGGACGATTACGCGCTGCTGGTGGGCATCCCCACCTCCGAACAGCTGAAAGCCTTCGAGCAAGCCTTCGAGCGCGCCATCCCACCCTCCCGCCGAACCCAGGGAGGTTGATCCGATGGGCTCGTCCGCTCCGGTCCAATGTCCGGCCTGCGGCTACCGGGGGAACGAGAAGACCTGCCCCCAATGCGGGTTCCCCATAGGCCGATACCGGGACTTCCTGTCCGGCGTCCCGGTCCTCGCCGATGAAGCCTGGAAACGGGAACTGGAAGAGCAGATCCAGCGGCACCAAGCCCTCTACCAGCAACGGTTCGCCGCGCCGATCCCCCCGGGAGCGCTGGTGGTCGCGCCTGATGGGAGCGGCAACTTTCGCAGCCTGGAGGAAGCGGTTCAGCAAGCCCGGCCCGGCGCTGTGATCTACCTGAAAGCCGGCATCCATCGCCTGAAACACCCTTTAGTAATTGATAAGCCCTTGACGCTGATTGGGGAGGGCATGGAGACTACTCGGATTGTGTGCGATGGCGAAGAGTGTGTGGTGAAATTCTCAGGAAACGGGCTGTTCAGCGTCAGCGATATTGCCTTCGTGCATGAGGGGGCCAGGTGGGGCGATGCGGTCCGGGCAAACATGGGGGAAATCCGGTTTTATCGCTGCCTGTTCACAGGCGGCGTTCGGGATGAGGCGAACCAGCGCGGCGGCGATGGGCTATGGCTGTATGGGACGGCTCGTGGAGATGTCAGAGAGTGTGTGGCTTTACGGAATGCAGGGATGGGTATCCGAGTGAGTGGGAAAGCCCAGCCCACCCTGGAAGGCAACACCTGCCGGGAGAACAAGCAGGACGGCATCGGCTACTTCGGCAGCGCAAGCGGGACGGCTCGAAACAACCTCTGCACCGCCAACGAATTCCACGGCATCGGGGTACACGAGCAGGCCCAGCCCACCCTGGAGGGCAACACCTGCCGGGAGAACAAGCAGGACGGCATCGGCTACTTCGGCAGCGCAAGCGGGACGGCTCGAAACAACCTCTGCGCCGCCAACGAATTCCACGGCATCGGGGTAAACGAGCAGGCCCAGCCCGCCCTGGAAGGCAACACCTGCCGGGAGAACAAGGGGGCCGGCATTGCCTACTTCGGCAGCGCAAGCGGGACGGCTCGAAACAACCTCTGCGCCGCCAACGAATTCCACGGCATCCAGGTAAGCAACCAGGCCCAGCCCACCCTGGAAGGCAACACCTGCCGGGAGAACAAGCAGAACGGCATTGCCTACTTCGGCAGCGCGGCCGGCGCGGCCCGCGGCAACCGGTGTGCCGGCAACGGTTACGAGGGGATCTATGTGGCCCCCACCGCCCGCCCTGTGTTGATAGCTAATTACTGGTAAAAAGTCGCGCAAAGAACATGTCTTGGGTCGTAACCATGCGGCTGAACCGGATAATTATCTGATAGAAAGGGAGGTCGACCCTATGGATCGTTGGAGCGAATGGCTGAGGGAGCTGGAGGCCCTCGATCCCGAAGATCCGGCCTGGGAGACCGCCCCGCTCTTCCTCCAGCAACTCCAGGAGCTGCTCGCCCGCAAGGAGCAGGAACGTCAGCATCGAACCCGCCTGAACCACCTGCGCCGGCGTCTGGAGCAGGAGCTGGCCGGGGAGATCCGCTTCCTCGGGCTGGACCTGAGAATCCCGGCTGAGCCCTCCCCGGAAGCGTTCCGGACCCTGGACGCCCTCTGCGAGGCCCTGGCGGAGCACGCCCGGATCCGCGAGCAGATCCCCAAGGCCCCCAACATGGAAGTCTGGGAAGAGCTCGCCGGCCGCCTCCGGGAGCTGGCCCAGGAGATCCGGCGCATGGCGGAAACCCTCCCCAGCCCGGAGGAGCCTGCCTCGCCCTCGCCCATGCCTCCCGCCCCTTCCCTCGTCGAAGAGGCCCCTCCCCCTTCCCCGGAACCGGGCCTCCCGATGGAGCCGGAAACGCATGAGCCGATCACGCCCCCGATCCCGACGGCGGAGGTCCTGCCTCCCCCGCAACCGGTCCCTGCTCCCGGGCCATCCCCTGAGCTTCCATGGCTGGAGACGTTCTGGGCCTGGGTGGAGGAAGGCGACCTTCCCGGCGCCTACTGGGTGGCCCGGGCCGCTGAAGCCCAGGGGATCCCCACGCCCGTCCCCTCTACCGTCCTGGCCATCCTGCAGGGGGTTCGCTGGCTGGATCGAAACCGGGAGAAGATGATCCCGGGGATCCGGGCCCGGGTGGAAGCGGATCCTCTCCCCAAGACCGGCCCGGGGGCCATCCTGATATGGGCGGCAGCCCTCTATGGGGCCCTCGCCGCCCCGGAGACCGGATTGGGCAGCTGTCTGGAAGCCTCCCCCCTCGGAGAGTCGGCGGAGCCCTTCCTGGAGGCCATCCGCCGGTTCTCCATGCTGGGATGGCCGCTCACCGCCCGGGAGATCCGGCAATCCCCGGCCGCTCGACTGCAAGAAGCCGAACAGGCCATCCGGGCCGTCGTCGCCCGGGCCCAGGAATGGTGGACGCAGGCTCCTCAGCGCAAGATGAACTATCAGCGGGCGACCCGCGTCTGGCAGCTTCTCCTGAAGGGACGGGGGGAAGGCTACCTGGACGAGCTGCTTCGTTGGGTCCGGGAAGACCGTCGGGATGAGCTTCCCTCGCTTCAGAAAGCGCTGGAGCGATGGGAGGATCCCCACTACGCGGAGCGGCGGATCCTGGAGCTGGCCGATCAGGTGCACATCGTGGGAACGGCCCGGGAGCAGTTGAAGCGGCGGCTGGGGGAAGCCTGCCAGCTGGCTCGGGAATGGATGGGCCGGGTGACCCAATGGCAGCACTGGCGCCGCCTTTTGGAACAGGAAGGATGGTGGCACGAGCAGATCCAGGACCTGATTCGAGCCCTCCAAACCCATCTGCCCGAGGTCCGGGCAGATGTGGAGACCCGCTGGAGCGCGAGCAGCCGCTCCGAGGAGCGAGTCCCCCTGGGCTGGCTGCTCCGGGCTCTGAAACGGCTGGAGGCCCTGATCCATGGCCGGGAGGAGCCGCCCTCCTGGAGCGAGCCGCCCTGGCCTCTGGAGGGAGGACTGGAGGCCGCCCTGGCGCTTCGCCTGCTATGGGCGCCTGAGATCCCCCAGGACGAGTCCGGGTTCCCCCTCCCGGAAAGCTTGCCGGACGTTCTCCGCGTTCTCCCTCGCGCTCGCGCTTTCGAGGAGGCGTTTGAAGAATGGCTGGCTCGAAGGGAATACGGCCCCGCGCGGCGGCTGATCGAGCTGAGCATCCCCGGCGCAAGCCGCGCCCGCGCCGAGGAACGACTGGAAGAAGCCTTCCGATCCGCTCGGGAGGCGCTGCGCCGTCGGATTCACGAGCTGATCCCCCGGATCGAAAAGGAGGCCCTGGAGGGCATCCTGGATGAGGAGCAGCGAAGCGCTTTCGCCAACCGCCTGGAGAAAATCCGCAGGGAGCTGGAGGAAGGAGGGGAGCGACTGGTGCAGCGACTGCGCGTCCTGGAGGAGGAAAGCCGACGGCTGGAGGAGGAGCTGAGGGAGCAACGCGAGGAACACCGCCGGCAGATCCTGCAGCGCTGGCAGGATCTGGCCCCCCGGCTCCAGCTGCTGATCCCGGACCCCTCCCTCTGGGAACGGATCGCTCAGAGGATCCGCGAGGCCGTGGATGGCGAAAACCTCCAGACAGCGGTAAACCTCCTGGATCACCTGGAGGAGGTCCGGGAAGGCCATGCGCTGGATCAGTCCCTTTTCGCCCCTCCACGCCCGGAGCAGAACCCCCTGGACCGCTTCGTCCAGTCCCTGAACGCCATGGCCGAATTCCTGGCGCAGCAGACGTTGCCTGAGCTGGCCGAGCTGGTGCGCAAGGAGCGCCGGCTCCCTCGAGAGAAACTCCCCTCCGATCGCTACAACGAGCTGGCCAACGCTCTGGAGGCCTGGAACGCCTTGAAATTCGAACGCATCCCCCCCATCCCCACCGATATGCGCGCGCGCCTTCGAAGCCTGGTGACGTTCCTCGGATTCCAGATGGAGCAGGATTGGACGGCGGAGCCGCTCCACCAGGAACGCGAGTGGGCCCTTTATCGGATCTCCATGCGCCCCACCGTCCAGCCTGTAGTCTATCAATACGGCACGGCCTGCGATGGGAAATATGACGTCCTTCTTCTGTGGGAGCGGCCCGGCCTTGAGGACATCGGAGGGATCCTGGAACGCCTGAACCTCGCAAGCCGGCCCGTCCTGGTCTTCTACTTCGGGCGCCTCCTGGCCCGACAGCGGGAGGACCTGGCGTTCATGGCCCGGCGGCGCCACTGGCTGGCCGTGGTCCTCGATGAGATCCTCCTCTGGTTCCTCGGTGGGGAATACGAAAATCGCCTGAACGCTTTCCTGCGGGTAGTCACCCCCTAAGGTATTGGTGATGCGGGAAGGTCAAGAATTCCTCCCAGGTCCAGATGTGGTCGGTCAACCCAATGGCCATCGCTGGCGTCCGCGGCCGATACCGCCGCCCCTCCGGCAGGCCCTCCTGCGCTTCCCGCAAGGCCCGATGCGGCCGCAGCCAGTTATGCTCAAACAAACAGAGGATCA
>Ga0079998_107302_pt1 | contig 37823 bp, 55 predicted proteins | sample PerSpoBPS_BMetaG_FD_69201 | JGI IMG/M metagenome (GOLD analysis project Ga0079998, IMG submission 69201) | Thermal spring microbial communities from Yellowstone National Park, Wyoming, USA - Perpetual Spouter B (PS_B) MetaG (SPADES assembly)... | ecosystem: Environmental > Aquatic > Thermal...
TCTAAAACTCCTTTTGATTTTTCATAAGAAAGATAAAACATATTATTTACATTTTTTTCTTTGTCTAACTCGTTTAAATCTATTTTCATCTGTTGTTTTTCACTATCGCTTATATCCATTTCATCTATGCTTTTATTATACCTTTCAACCATTTCTCGTGTAGGAATAAGTTTGAATTCAGCAAGTGCTTGAAGCAAATTACCAAGATAAGCTATTTCTCTTGGAGATTTACCAGGAGGATAAACAGGGTCTATTTTATAGATATTTCCAAATGTTTCTTTGAACCTTCTTCCAAATTGCGTTATATTATACAAGTCATCATTTGGAGTAATAGGAATTTCAAAATTTTTTATTGTATTAACATAAATAGTAATGTCTTTTATTGGAATGAAGAATAATCTTCTGAATAATGCTTCTTTTGTTCTATCATCAATTAGTTCTGCTTCATCATAAGGAACATTCTGCATTGCTCCAACTATTATAACATTATCTGGAAGTTCTCTATCTCTTATTGTTCTGTTTGAAAGTAATGTTAAGACAGCAGAAATAGCATCAGAGGTTGGCTTATCTAACTCATCCAAAAATAGAATTACTGGTTTTATTTTTGATGCTGTTCTTACTTTTTCCTCCCATTCTGGCATAGTCCATCTTGTTATATAACTTGTTTCACCTGTTAAAATTTCAACTTGAACTGCTCTTGGAACACCAAGAATTTCATCTGGTAAATATGTTTGAAGCAATAATCTAACAACAGGTGTATTTTCTGATTCTCTTAAATTTTTAGGAATTGCTTCTTTGTTTGGATATAATTTTTTAATTAGTCTTTCTTTTAAATCTTGATTATTTGCTAAAAATTTTTCTATTCTATTCAAAACAATATCAACATAAAAATACTTTGCCAAATATGAAACAATTTCTGTTTTACCTACACCAGAAGGAGCATATAAGCAAGGATTTAAAATTTGAATTTCTTTTCTAACTTCTCTTAAATACAAATTTAAAAATACAATATCACACAATTTCTCATAATAAGGTATCAAACTAGCAGGCAATTTATACTCTCTATCTTGGTAATTTACCATAAGCTTTAAAATTTTAAAGCATAAAAATGAAACTAGTCAATTATGATAAATTCTACAACTACCTGCTGGAAAAGTTTAATGCTAGAATAAGCAAAATAAACAGAAACTATGAAGTTCAATTAAAATATATGCTTTCTAATTACATACTTAAAAAGGATGAAAATGTTCCAGAAAGAGTTAAAATAATATACAAGTATTTAGAAGAAAAAGGATATTTGAAATCACCAATTTTAACATACTGCACAAGAACACTAATTATTAAAGATGTAGCAGTATTAGTTAAACCTCCAATTGTTAATTTAGGAAAATGCTATATTATTGACATTAAACTTTATCACTTAAACAAGCAAAGAAAAATGTTTTATAAGTATATATGGACGCTTTATCAAATGGCATTTCCATTTTTTAAAGTTATTGTTATTTATTCAATAGCTCCAAACAGTATATCAGAACAACAATTTGGTTTGATTAAAAAGCAAAGAATGCTAGAACTTATTGGATATATAGATGAATATGTTAAAGAAAGAGAAAATGAATTACAAGAATTAAATGTTAATTTATTAAGGCCTCCTGTTTTTGTTTATAATGAAAATGGAGTTATAATAAAAAGAGACCTATGAAAATTATAAAGAGAAGTTTAATTTCAACGATAAAAGAAAAATATGTGCTAGAAAATGGTGTAGAGATAACTAGCTTTTATGCTGATAGGCCTTTGAAATTTGATTTTGTTTTTCAAGACAATAATCCAAAAGAACTAATTCAAACAATAAACAAATATGTTAATGATAAAAATTTAGCAAGACTAATTTTAGCAATAGCACATCAAGAACAATCTGCTTTAAATCCTAAAATGAAACATCCAGATAATAACTACTGGGGAATTCAAACAGATAGTGGAAGATGGTTAGCTAGTGCTTATATTGATTATAGATTTATAGCAAAAGATAAAGATAGATATAGAGAGTTTGCTGGATTTGATAATTTGGATAGAGCAGTTTTATTTATGAAGAATATGCTTCTTTTAAGCTTTGCTAATAACTTAAAAGGAAATAAACCTCCAAGTGATAAAGAATTTTCAGATTGGTATGCTAAATACTGGCTTGGAAGAAACATAGATGATAAAGTAAAACAAAATCTTTTAGCAGTTTATAAGGAGGTTGAAAAGTATGTATAGTATTGAATATGTAAAAGATGAAACAGGATATATTTATGTTGTTTATATCAAAAGTAAATCTGATTTAAGAGATTTGCTAAATATAAACCTTTCTATTTCTCTTTCTCTTTTAAATCAATTACAGAATGATAAAACTGTAAGCAATATAATAAATCTTGCTATATCTTCAATAAATGTTCTTAAAATTATTCCAAACAGAAATATAAGGAGCTTATCTGATTTACTAGCTATTGTTGGTGAAAATCTTGATGTTATTGTTGATAACATTTACAATCAAATGAAAGATACAGGCTATATGGATTTTGCTTTTGATAAAGTAAAAGTTAGAGTTAAGCTAAAATGAACAAGAATACTATTAACATTTATATTTCAAAACTTGGTGATGCTAAACATAGATTTTCAAAATGGATGGCAATAAGAATTGATGAACCAAATGAAAGTATTTTAAAGTTCATAGACATTCTTCAAAATAGCAATATACCGAACAGTTATGTAAATGTTAAAAACTATATTATATGTTTGAGATATTTTCTATCAAGAGCAAGAATGCTTTCAATTCCAGTTTATTCTGTAATTCTAACACCAATAGATTTAAAACTTGATGCTACATCTTGGAAAAGAATTATAACTAACAGAAAAGATGTTTTTATGCTTTATAAAGCTGGACTTTTAACAAGAGCAAGATGGACAAAAGATAAAATTAGAGAAGTATGTCAAAGTATATCAGAGAACTAATTTTCTTTTTGCTTGGAGTTATAATTTCAGCACTAATTGTTATTAAATGTCTTAACAAAGAAGTTATTGTCCATAAAGAAACTGTTTTAAGAAAAACAGATACAATATATAAGCAAGTTATAGTTCCAAAAGTAAATGAATATGTTAAAGAGATTATTAAAGCAGAAACTTTAAAAATCAGAGATACTTTAATAATAAGAGCAGAAACTAGTTATGCTTTTAATCTTTATAAATATCAATTCAAAGATGAATTTCTTTATGTCTCATTTTTAGCAAATTATGTTGATACTAATTCTTTTGTTTATGAGATAAAATACAAACCAGTAAAAATGAAGCAATATAATAATGAACTAGGTTTTATCTTAAAGCAAAATAGTTATGAGATATTTTATGGAAGAAAATTATTCTGGAATGTTTTTATGCTAGGTTCTATTGAAAAGGATTTTTACAGCAATAGTTTTAAAATTGGAATTGGAGTAAGGATATGCTTTTAAAATTTTATAATTTTGAAACTAACTGGCAATATAAGGATGTATATTGGTTGTATTTTGAGTTAATATATAACTTAACATTACTACCAGAAGAGCATTTAGAAGCTAGATTTAAATATAGAATTACGAATGTGCAGGAATGGGATAGTTATTCTGGATATCCTATATCTGAAGATGTATATTTAGATTTTGAAGCTAGTATGTCTTTTATAGATAAAAATAAAAAAGAAAATTACATATTTAGGAGTTATTATGAGTTTCCTGAATAACTTTAAGATGGAGGAAAAAATATGTTTTTGGATATTAAGTGTAATTTTTGCTTTATTAAGGATTTATTATTAAAAGTTATAGGTATTGAAACTATATATTATCTACAAACTAATTACAGTTTTGAATTCCTTTTGTATTTATATAGACAGTTGCCATATCGTTATGATATTCAAGACACAGGAAAAATGTATCTAATAGAATTTGGAATTTATACAACAGAAAAGGAAATGGAAATAATTTCTAAATGTAATTTAAACTTTTAGATATGCTTTTCTCAATACAAAATTTAAGTTCAGATAGATATAAACTTTACCTTTACAATAAATTAGAATTAGATAGCAAAATTTCATTAGAAGTTGAAACTTACTATTTTGCTTATGTTAATGACAGTAAAAATTACTTTAATTTCGGTGTTTCTCTATATGAGAGATATTATTATGACATTCATAGCCAGCAAGAGCTAATAAAATACCTAGTTTCTCTTAACATCTTAACAGAAAAAGAAAAAATAAAAATTGAATTACTATGAGCAAATTATGCTTTTAAAGATAACAGGTTTTATAGTTTTAGATGAAAAAAGAACTACTATTGCTTTTGAAAAAGAGGAACAATAGTTAATTACTTTTTTAGCATTATAGCTAACAGTGGAAATTTTGAATTTTCTGCTTTATTATATACTCCATTTTTTGCCAGCACAGATGAACCAAATGAAATGTATCCAGTTTATTCTAAAATTTTCACAGGAGAAAAGAAAATAGAAATTTTGTAAAGATATGGAAATGTTAAACTAATTGAACTTGGTGCACAGGCTTTAAAATTTTAACTATGCTTATTGATTTTGATGACGATTATATGACTTTTGAAGTTGATATGAAATTTAAAAACAAAATTAACAAAATTCATATTACTTATTCTTTTGAAATTAGAGAAAATGAAGGAGATTTTAAAGTGCTTCTTTATTTTAAAACAGTAAAGCCAGATTTTAAAATAGTAAAGCTAGCACTTTATGCTGTTATTAAAGATGGATGGTTTATTCAAACATAGAACTTTTCTTGAAGGATGTTTATCTACTTTAAAATAGCTTTAAAATTATCAATATATGGAAAAATACTTTGATTTTAATATAAAAGAACCAGAACTTTGTATAGCCAGAGCTTTTTTGAAGTATATAGAAGAAACAAAAGATTATAGCAAATCAATAGATGATTTTATTAAATTCTATTGTGAGAAAAAGAATATCAATTTTGTTGATAATGTAAAAATAGCAGAGTATATAGCAAATGAAATTTGAAATTATTCTTAAAAAAGAAACTTATTGCTGGACATTAGGAGGTTTAATAACTGGAACATTAAGAGCTTATGTAAATCCAAATGCTAAAACATTATTTTATGTTTATCAAAATAGACTAGTTATTGAAATTTATAGTGAAAATCCAAAAGAAGATTTTGAAAAAGCAGTAAATAAAGCTTGTGAAATCCTAAATGCTATTAAAATTAAGGATGAAAGTCTAAAAGAGCAAAAAACAACTTATTCGGAGAAATAACAAAATCACTATTCCAATCTAACTTTTTAACAATTTTCATTTCATAAAGAAATCTATAAACAAATTCAGAGCATATATAAGCTTTATGCTCACCTCTAGCACTGGGTAAAACAAAACTAATTAAATCTTCAAAATCATATTTAATTAACCTTTTACTTTCATATTGCTCACTAGCTAAATATAATGCTTTTAATAAAGCATCTGTTAAACTATCAACTTCATATTCTAAATAAACTCCATAATACTTAACATTATCAAAAATTGTTAATTTATCAACTTTCTTAATGATGTTATAAGCATTGTCTTCTTCTTTTTTGTTTATTACTCCATATCTAAAATCAACATCAAATGCTAGATTAAGAATTTTGAAATAAGTATGAGAAAATAGCATTTCATATCCTTCAATCATTAAAGGAATATCTGATTTTTTGAAGCAAAATGTTTTTGCTAAACTTTTAAAAGTTGAATAATTTTTAAAATCTTTGAAATAAGAATATCTTGCTATGAAGTTTCCAACTCTGTTTCTATGTCTAATAAAAAACACTTTAATCATACAAACTTATATTCAACTCTTATTTTTTGCGTTGAACTACTTACATTTGTAAAATAATGAACTTTACCAGGAGAACCCCAACTCATTACTTTTTTTCTATAATAGATAACACTAACTGGAGCATAAGTATAAACTCTTTTTATAACAGTTATATCATTAGTAAAGTTTCTAATTGGTGTTCCAACAGTATTAACTCTTCTTAATCTCATATATCTTTTTAAGTAAAATGGGAAATTGGAATTTTCTAATCTTAAAGGATAACTTTCATAACTCTTAAATGTTCTTGTAGTATCTGTTGTCAAATCATATCTTTGCCAGATACTCGTATCAACACCATAACTAGTCCAAGTTGAACCATTAGGAGAAAATTCTAAAAGATATTCATCATAATTAGATGTGTTGCCACAAGGAGTTATACACGCAATGTTAATTTCTTCAATTGCATTATAATTTGTTCCTAAATCAATATAAATAACATCATTATAATTTTCACTAAACTGTTGAGTAGTTTCACTAACTGTATATATATTCAAAACATCACCAGTTTCTGCTGTAATAATACATTCTGTTTGTAATGGATTTAGTGTCAGAATTGGAGTTTGTAAAATACTTTCACAAAAATAATGTTGTATCCAATCAGCAGAACTTGCTAGATACACTCTTATTAAAGTTCTTCTGTCTAAATTTCTAATATATCTTGTGTCATTTATATTGTAAAAAAAGTTGATTAAATAAGCAGCATTTTCTCTCATAAGAATATAACTTCTTTCTATATTAAATGGCCAACCAGTTTTAATAATCAATTTAGAAGAAATAATGGGAGAGGAATAATTTGAGGTTTCAAATTTAGCATCAACACCTCCAAATGGTAATTCTGGATTTCCAAAAAACAAACTTCTTAATGTCTTATCATTACCAGGAGGAACTAAATATAACATCTTAAATCTTCTGTCTGGATTTGTTAATTCTGGTAAAGAAAAAGGATTATTATCATCTTGAATATAATCTTCGCTTATTACTATATTATCTCTTTCTGGATGCGTTCTTGATGAAAAAGAACCTCCAGAACTAACAAAATTTATTTTAACTCTATTAACATTTCCTTTTACAATTCCTCCACCACTAGCAGTTCCTATTACACTTTCCACATCTATTATAACATCTCCCCAATTTTTCATTTCAACTAATGGATTGAATATATGCCAAGTTCGTCTATGTTCTGGTCTTAATTTTAATTCTTCATTCATTTTTAATTTAAAATCACCATTTACAACTACAAATGCAGTTTTAAATCTATTCACATAAGAAAATGGACATTCGCAAAAATAAACATTTCTTCCAGGCCAATATATATTTCCACTGTTATCACAAACTTGAATAGCACAATTATTTAACTCTATGCCATTAAAAGAATATATTTGTCCTTCAAAATCTTCTCCACTATCAAAATCATTAACATTTATATTTATCTGTTTAAATACAAATCTAACATTATTACCGATTACTTTGTAAAACTTAATGTTATGAAAAATTCTAAAATTAGAAACCCATAAACTAGGATTTATTGAACTAGTTGGATTATCAGATGTTGTTCCTTTCAAATTGATTATGATATTACTAGCATCATAATATCCTGTTTCACTATCATAAGTTAAATTTAATGAATTTATTAGTCCAGCAGTTGAATAAACTGGCCTAGAAGGGTCTAATCCATCATTAGCATCATCTCCGTTTTCAGATACATAAATTGTTATAACTTGTGGAAAGCTAGCTTTTAATAACCACCCTCCTGACATTACATTAGATTTAACTTTAACATAAATGCCTCCAATTACTTCATCAACAGTTATTGTTTCATCATAAACATAAGCAAATATGCCTTTATCAATTAAAATAACTTCAATTCCAGAATGAACTATGTTTTTAAGTTCATTTATATCTCTTGCTATAAATCTTGAATAAGATGTCATATTATCCTCGTAATTAGTGTTTGAATATAAGCAATATCTTTACTTTCTAAAAATTCTGGTTTTTGAATAGTGTCATATATACCTTCATAATTGTAATATAAATCAATAGCAAGACTTACATCAGAGTTAATTATGTTATTAGCAATTTCATAGAATTTAGCAACAATTTGACTAATCCATATTTCTATTGCTATAATTCTTTTTAGTATATTTATAGCATTTTGCTTTTCTTCATCAGTATATAATGAACTAAAAGCTGAAAGAATTAAAGATATATTTACTTTCGCATTAGTAAAGTTAATTTGTCTATAATCTGGAACATATTTGTAAATATATTTGCTTGTTTTTATTCTTAAATCTTCAATTAAACTTTGCTTTATGTCATTTTCAATAGGAATAGCATTTAATTTATTTTCAAGGTCAAATAAATCTTCATCACTAGTAATATCTAATTTGCTAAACTTATAAAGCATTACAACATCATCTTTGTAATTTTGCTTTAATTGCTCAATAATATCATACATAGCTTAAAATTTTAAAGCTCAATAAAAACTGAATAAACATAAGCATATTTTAAATTTGATAAAAGCACAAAACTAACAACATCATTTATATCAAAAGTGAATAGTTGTTTAGAAGAACTATTTATTGTAGTGCTAAAAGTATTTGTTTGAACATAAAGGTCATATCCATTAGTATTAGCAACTATGTTAAGTTTTTTAGCAGTTATATCATAAAGAAATGGAACAAAGAAAATTGTGCTATTGTCTCTAATAAACCAATATGGAATTTCATCACTATCTACATAAATTTCTAATGGTAAAGAAGGAACAAAGAAAATTTTATTTAATACACTAGAACTATCACTACTAGCTAATTTTTTTTTACCTAGAACAACTAAATGAAATCTAGCAAAATCATTAGCATTAGGCTCTTTAACAATAACTCTGAAATATCTTTTATCATTTGGAATTGTAATATCTTGTTGAACAAACCTATTGCTACCAGGAAGTAGTGATAATGATGGAATTGTATCATTTACTCCACTAGCAAAATCATAAGCATAAAGAATTCTTTGCTCTGTTATAATATAAATGTCAATAAAATCATAACTAGGGTCATTAAATAAATCAACAATAAAAATTCTTTGTTCATTACTTTTTAATACAACAATACTGTCAATTAACTTATTCATTTACTTTTTCCTCATCTACATTTTTTATTCCTTTAACAATAATTGTAATGTTTTCTTCATCTATACTAACAAACATACCATTATTGCTATATTCACGATTTGACAAATCAAACAGATTATCAATGTTTAAATCTTCTTCATTTATGCTTGTTATAATTTCAATTATGTTTTTAAAGAAATTATTTACTTCCTTGTTAGATGAAACAATTTCAAAGTTTTTTGCTAGCCTTATCAGGCTTCTTATACCAGATAAAATATTCTTTATCTCATTTACAATTTGCTTGTTTATCACTATCTTTATTTCATCATTTTCAAGGCTTATTAACATAGCTAAAATTTTAAAGCATTCATTTTAAATCATCCACATTTATGAAGATATAGTTATTTATTCCTATTTTTTTTGCTGTTTCAATAACTTCACTTTTTGCTTCCTGTTTGTTTATTATAATTCCAAACAGTTTTAATTGATTTTCAAAAATCATTTTTTTACATTTACTTATATCTTCAAAATAAAAATAAAAGTCCGATATAACAACTCCTTTCTTTACTTTTCTTTTTATCATTAAGTTAAGGGCAGATGATAATCGTGTTCCTCCACCATAAGCTTCAAATTTTTTAAAATAATTTTTAATTGTCATTCTTTCTAATGCTTTACCTAAATCAAATTCATAAGCATTATCAGAAAATATACATAGGAATATATAGTAATTTTGTGATAATGTTGCTATACTACCAGAGATAAGTGAAAGAGATTTTTCATTCATAACAGAACCACTTGTATCAGCTATAACATAAAGGAATTTTAACTTTTGCCTTAACCTTAATGGAATTTCTACATTTCCTGGATATTCTCTTATTCTTTTATATTTTCTTTTTTTAATAGTTCTTTTATAATACTTAACTTCATCAACAGCATATAATTCAATTCTTGCTAATGGTAAAAATACTTTTGCTGGTTCTATTTCTATTGGTGTTGGTTTTTTAACATTTGCCCTACCAGCAGAATTAACTTTTTGTTCAGTAATTTTTATTTTTCTTTCTAATTCGTCGCAATCACATTTGCCTGGTTTAATTTTATCACGAGGTTTAATTCTTTCTCTAACAAATTCTACTATAAAGTAAGCAAATAAAGCAAATAGGAATATGTCATAGTAATGCTTTTCTAAATCTGAATGTTCCGATTTAATTCTGTTTAAAATTCCTCCAACTCTTTCATCTGCTATCTTTACTCCTAAAACTTTGTCTTTTAATTTGTTTAAAAGTTCATTTCTTAAAGCATTAACATCCAAATTAAGCTCTGCTGGTATTCTTTTTATAAACTCTTCATCATCATTTACTTTTCTGTCAAATTTTTCTTCAAAAACTTTAAAAGTTTTCTTTATATCTTCATCATCAGGATGTAAAATAGGAACATCAAAAATACTTGTTATATTATTCTCATAGTTTATTCTTAAATCTCCAATAATGTTTATAATGTTATGTATAAATTCGCTATTCTTTTTGTAAATGTATTCAATTATTTTGGCACTATTTTCACCTATTTCATTCTTTATCATATTATAAGCATATTTAAACATTTCCTCTATGTAATCTATATCTATATGCTTGTATTTAATATGACCAAATTCGTGTTTTAGCAATTTATTCATTTCAGATAAATACTGTCTAGGAGAAATGTTTTTACCTTTTAAAACTTCTTCAAAAAATTTTTTGCTAAAAGCAATAGACAGTTTATCTTTTTCTCCTACCTTTTTTGTCCCAATACTAGCAAATGTTTCTTCTTCAAAACTTTCAATTTCTATTTCATCAATAATTCTCAAATATAGCAATTCAGCTATTTCTAGTAATGGGAGAATAATTCCTTTGCTGGAAAAATGCTTTTCAAGAAGATAGCATAGTTTATAATACAATTTACTTACTTCATCAGTTTCCAAATCTATTTCATATTCATTTCCAGAATAACCAGAAACTAAATTCCTATAAATATCTGGAATAGGAAAATTCTCTTTTTCTATAAGCTCACTTATCAAACTTCCTAATTCTTGTAATAGCATCTGCTACACCCTCCGCTGAAATGTAAGTTAATGCTATAATTAACCAAGTTTGCTCTGATATAACTTTTAAAATCAAGAATATACTTGCTAGCACAAAAACTTGAAATTTTCTTGATGTTAGTTTATTAAGCAAAGTTTTCATATTTAACATCCTTTAATGGATTTAAAAAAATTCTAACATTTTCTGTTAATCCTAATTTTGATAATCCAAAATGTAAATGAGGAGCAGTAGCTAGTCCAGTTGCTCCAACAGTTCCTATAATATCTCCTTTCTTAACTTTTTGATTTTCTTTTACAAAGATGTCCTTTAAATGAGCATAATGACTATAAAAACCAGGATGCTGTATAACTATTTTATTTCCAGACCTTTCATCATAACCAGCAACTTTAACAATTCCATCATAAACAGCATAAACATATTCCCCTTCACTAGCTTTAATATCTATTCCATTATGAAATTCTTCTTTACCAATTATTGGATGTTTTCTATAACCATAAAAACTAGTTATATCTTTTATTGTTTTATTAGTAAGTGGAAAATAAAGTTTTGTATTTATCGGTGAAAATAAATATGCTATTATACCAAGAACAATAATAAGAATAGCAATAACATAAAGCTTAATTATATTAGGCTTCGGTTTGATAATTTTCTTCATATTCTTCTTCTTTAACATCTTGCTTTTTAACAGTAGATTGACTTTGAGTTGTAGTTTGTTTAGTTTGAGTTTGAGGTTTAGAAGTAGGAATTACTTGTTCTGTTCCTTTTACTTTAATATACCTAGCAGTTCCATAAGCAGAAATATAAGCATAATAATCAGGAAATTGTTCTTTTTTGTCTTTTGGTTTTTCAACAACTTTCCAAATCTCTTTATACAGCTTAATTGGATAATTAGGTAATGATGATAAAATTTTACCAAACATAACCTCATTTTCCTTGATATAATATATTGGAACAATTATTGCTGATACAATTATTCCTTTATTTTTATGAACATATTCTCTTTCAAGGATTGAATACAAATTTTTATGTGCTATTTCACTAGTAGCAGATATTTCTCTTCCTATTTCAATAGCATCTTCAATTTCTTCGTTAATTGCTGATTGTGTTCCAACTTCAATAATAACATTATACTTATCTTTCATAAAATCAATAAAACCTCCTTTAATCCAAGATACAAGTGCCATAGCAGATGGTGTCATTATAACATAATTTGTATTGTAAGATATTTCTAAAAATTCTGGTTTTATTGGACTTCTTAATTTAGAATAAGGTGCTGGTTCATAAGGAATATAAAATCCTCTGCTAGTGCTAGTAATAGTTTCAGCAGATATTTCTTCTGATACTAAATCCCTATGAGTTTTAGGAACATACTTATCTATTTTAGAAATAATCTCTTCAATTTTAGTATTTTCATAAGCTTCTTTTATAATCTGATAAGCACATTTTGTCAAATAATCTGTATAAAAAGATGATGAAAATTGATTTGAAACACTTTCAGCAATATCCTCTGGAATGCCTAATTCTTTAAGCATTTTCCTAATATCATAATGAATAAACAAACAATCAAGAACTGGAATTACACTGTTAATTGAATACTCCTTATTGTCAATCACAATAGAAGAAAAATCATTACTTATTCTGACACGATGCGAAACATCTAATGGAACATACCAAACATCTTTTTTGCTTGTCATACTCACACCTCCTTATATTTTATAGTTAAAGTTATTGCTGGATATACTTTTTTAGCATTATAAACTCTTGGATGCCAATCAAGAATGTTAATTATAAACTTTGTATTGTAAGAACTAGCTTTAACTTTATATTCATAAAACAAATAATCTGTTATTCTTAAATTTTTGCTTTTTGATAATTCTTGACCTATAATCCTAGCATAAATTTCACCTTGAATAAAATCATCAGAAAATTCTATATGCTTATTAAAACTATCATCATACCATTCCATAACTGGTTTTAAAAATCCACTAACATTTAACAAGGCATTTTCATAAGATAAAATGTCTATTAACATTTCATTTGTTTGAAAAACATTATTCTTTAATTCTTCTGGTAGCTCAAATATAGCTGTTTCTGGGATATAGAATAAAATTTTTCTTTCTAACCTTTTCATTAAGCTTTAAAATTTTAAAGCTTATGGTTTTGTTCAACCCTGAAAATGTTCAGAAAATTTGTATTCTATACAAAAATACTGCTATTCTTATAACAAGAAAAAGTGTTTTTGACAGAAAGATAAATACAAAAGACTTTTTTGTTAAAGATAATGAAATGCTTATAGCAGTTTTTTATGAGGATGGTGAAATGGAAATGTTTAGTGTATCAAAAGAAATAATTGAGGAATATGAAGAAATGTCAAGTAGATGGGTTATAAGCAAAGAAGATTTAGTTAATAACATTCTTGAATTTGCTCCTCATTCTGAATTTAACATAATATCTGATGTTAAAGAATTTTATGTTTATGATATTGATGATGTTTTATGGACAAGAAATCTTCTTTGTTAGATAAAATTTCTGTTTATTTTCCAATTGGCATAAAAAGTTCTGAAATATCTGCTGAAGTAGATTTAAGTGAAGAATGGTTTGAAGAAGAATATGAAGAATGGCAACCAGAATTCTATTCTGAAAGTGCTAAAATTTTTCATTATTTAAGAGAAGCAGCATTTTATAATTTTTCTAACATAAACGATTATTTATCTCCTAGTGAAAAGCATAACTGGATTGTTTATAGAAGACTTAAAGCATTAGAAGATGCTTATGATTTTGCTGAAAATTTAAAAAAAGTAAAAATAGAGAATTATAATGATTTGTTGGATTTTATTAAAAAGGTTAAAAGTGCTAGTGATTATGTAATAAGTGCTTATAATAACATCGTTAAAAAAGTTGCTAAATTTCTATTAACTTTGAAAATAGATAAAGAACTTGTTATTCTTATAATTGAAAGAGCATCACCAGCTTTAAGTAATAGAGTTAAAATTTCAGATATAGTTAGACTTTTAGGGATAAAAGGAGAAATAGATTATAAATTTGAACTTGATTTAGAAATAGATGAAAATGATGCTAATGAAATAATTAAAATGCTTTATCTTCAACCTTATGGTAAATACTACAATCTAAAAGCTGGTGGAAAGTATTTAGGAATTATTGTTAAAGAGCAAAACAAATTCTTTATTAACTCAAAAGTGTTTAAAGCAATTAAATTTCTGTCAAAACTTGACAGTGCTATTTTAAATAATGTCAAAATATATGAAGAACTTAAAAATTTAAAGGAATTAAAAGATAAGGAGCAAGTAAATAAAAATGCTAAAAAACTTGCTGGATTTATCAGAAAACTTATTTTAAAGTATTATGATATTGATTATTCAGCAATAACGAAATATAGAGTTTATATTAAAAGAGCAGAAGTAGAATATCTTGCCAGAGATAAAATAAACATCAAAGACATTAGAGATATTGTTTATAGTATCAATCCAGTAATTCAAGCCTTGAAATTAGAATTCAATAAAATATATGCTCCTTATGAGATTGAAGATAAAAATTTTAGAGTTATAGTAAATTATCTAAACAGTAGAAGCAAAAGATTAAGTAAAAGAGGTTTAATGAGATATTTAAGATTATTAGTTCCTGCTAATGTTTATTTATCTCAATATCCATATTTAGCATTAAGCAATTCTATAAGAGAAGGTTCTTCTTATGGCTATATGTCTCAATTTGGAATTAAAGAATTAGATGAAGAACTTCTAGCAATAGATATAGTTAAGATGGATAAGCAAAGAAGCTTATTGGTTGATAAACAGTTTATTGCTAACAAACTTTATCCTTATTCTAAAAATGAGATTAGTATTGGCTATAATCCTATTGATTTTCTAACATTTCCTGTTTCAGATGTTAAAAGAATTATTTTGACATATCCACTAGTTTATAATCTTGTTAATCAAAAGTATTACTTGAATATAACTTATGAAGTTCTAAAAGATAAAACAATTAGAGAAAATCCAATTATTAAGAAAGTGCTAGATGAAATGGAAGTTATATTCATATCAAGAAAAGTTATTTACATTGAAGGAAATACTATTTGGTTTAGTGAAGGTATTAAGGATACAGTTGTTTATAATAAAATTCAATTTCCAGCAACAGATTTTGTAATTTGTTATTCAAATCCAGATAATAGAAGTCAATTTTATTTTCCAAACAAGTTTTTTGCCAAAGCTATTGTAAAAATTGTAGATGAGATAGTAAATAACAAAAAGATAAAAACTCCTAAAATTGAAACCAAAACTTTTGACAGTCCAATTGTTGGAAGGACTGATGCACTTGCCTTAATTTACCCTAATATAGCACACTATTTAGAATTTGACAGTCCTAATGAAATTATAGAGAATGAATACATAATTTATAACTTCATAGATAAGTTTGATTATAAGCTAGATGTTGATTATGCTATTAGTTTTTCTTTTAGTGATAAAGAAGCAATTTCACTAGAAAATATGCTAGGTATAATACAAAAAGCATTTTTAGATTTAAATCTAAACTTTGAAAGAGAAAAAGTTATAAGCTTATTAACTAATGCTATGAACCATAGCACAAGTGTAAATTTATTTGTTTTCTTTAACTTTAAGAAATTATGGGAGCAAGTTATTTTTCTTAATAAAAGGATTGAGCTGGAATACAAAGAAAGATATGTTATTTGGAAATGGGTCTAAATACTGTTTTATTTCTTCATTCATTTTGTTTTTTTTTGCTCTTTCTTTTCTTTTTAAATTGTAATAGAATTTTTTAAAAATTGAGAATTCAATTGGATAATAACCTAAACTAGTATCTAAATCTTCATAAAAGTAGTTCATAAAATTAACAGGAGAAAATTCATCTGGTTGTATTTTATAAATGTTTATGTTATTCTCATATAGTTTTAGTATTTCAGCAAGTCCAATATCAAATAAGCATTTTTTTAACTCTTCCATATCTCTTCTAAAATTCCTTTTATTCTCTTTTCATCAGGAATAATGTATCTTGTAGTAGTTTGAATGTTTTTATGTCTTGCTAAAATTCTTGCTATATTTAAGTCTTTTTTAGCAATTTCAGTTATAAATAATGCTCTTAAATTATGTGGATATAAATTTAAAAACTTTTTACACCATCTATAAACAGAAAACCTTGAAACTTTTTTATAATCATCAACAAGACTTTTTATCTCATCATCTACTAGCAATTTATACTCATATCCTCCTTTACTTTTGACAATAAGATAATTATCTACAAAATCTTCTTTTTTAACACTAATTGCTTCACTTACTCTTAAACCTAATTTAAGCATTAAAAGCAATATAAATTTTATTCTCCTGTTTTCTATTCTTCTTATAGCATTTAAAACATCACTGTAAGAAACTAGCTTATATCTTCTTGGATTGTTTATAAATTTTACTTTTGGCAAGTTTATATTTTCATTTCTAAAAGCTAAAAATTTCTTTAAAGCACAAACTTTTCTATACCTGCTATTTTCTTTTAAGTTAGCAAGAGATTTAATAAATTCATCTAAATTTCCATTAACATAAGGCTTTATATCTCTTATATATGCTTTTATTGTATTTTCAGAATATCCTAATGCTTTTAGATAGTTAGCAAATTCATTCATAATTTCTAACTAATAAGCATTTAGATTGATATTCTGCAATTCCTTTTCCTTTTTCAATATATTCTTCAATTTTAAATTCTTTACTGTCAAAATACTCATAAACAAGAGGATGCTCATTTATTGTCATTAACCATTTTGCTGGATAATCTTTTAAAATTTCAAATAATGCTTTGTGATTAAAGCTTTCTATGCCATAGTATTTTTTAACATCAACATCAATATATGGAGGGTCTAAAAAGATAAATGCTGATTTCATATATTCTTTATTCTTTAATCCCTTTAACAATTCAATTCCATCAACATTTAGCACTATAACTCTATGGTCATTTTCTAATTGCTCTTTTAGTTTGCTAAATAAGCTGGAAATATATTCTTTTGTTCTTGGAAATCTGGATACAAAGAATTTTTTATTTCTTTCATATAAACTAAAAACTCCTTTGTTTATTCTGCTTAAAATAAAAATATAAGCACATTTATCAACTTTATCATTTAAATTAAGCTCTTTTGTTAAAATGTCTTTTATTTCATCCCAATAATTTTTAATTTCAACTTCATCATCATAAGGAATTTTCTGAACAGTTGAATAAACTCTTTCAGCAACTTTATCACAAAGCTCTGGATTATCTGCTAGTGTTTTAAAGAAGAAATAAATGTTTTCATTTATATCATTAAGAACACTAACACTAACAAATTTTGGTTTATTTTCATAAACCCAGCCTCCTCCAACAAATGGCTCTATGTAAATGTCAAAATCATCTGGAAATGCTTTGTAAATATCATTAAGATATTGCTTTTTATTTCCAACAATAGCAAGAATGTCTATTGAATTAGAAACAATAGGAGTTAATTTTGAAATAATTTGTAGAATTCCTATAATGTTTGAATTATTTCCTATTACATATCTGTTGTAATTTTCATCATAATAAACAAGAACATCATCTTCTACAAAAAAGCTATTTGCTAGTGGATAATCTTTTGCTATTTCTATTCCTGTTAAATTAGACAGCCTTTCTACAAGTTCTTTATCTATATCTAGCTTCACTGGCTTAAAATAACCTTCTTTAATTAAGTTTTCAAATACTTTTTTCAATCTTCCTTCTGTTTTTATTTTCTTTTCAATTAGTGCTTTATCAACAAAATAATTTCCTTTTTCTACATAATCACCTATTGACAATTCATCAGTTTCAGGATTGTAAATATAAGCTGAAAAATCAAGAACTTTACTTTCAAAAGCATACTGTCCATATTCTCTGGCATATGCTTTAATCCAATCAATCAATTCTTTTATTTCTTCTTGTTTTATCTGTCTCACCATTTAAAACCTCCACCAGTAAAAAACTGTTTCTACTGGGAGATAAAATGATTATTTTATCTCCCTGCTTCAATTTGATATTTATCTTTATTTCACTTTTATCAATTATTCTTGTTTCTGGTATTCCAAGAGAAGTTATAATGTCTTTACTACTTTGCTCTTTTAAATATATGATAGAGTTAGATATAGTATCAACAAAATCCTTTATCTTTTCAATAGGAAATCTTTTCATAAAAACATTTGAAACATCATATTCTATCATTTCCCAACTGTAAAAATCAACAGTCCAGATGTTGTTATATCCTAAACTTAAATAAATTTCATTTTTAGGCATACTAAAATTTTAAAGCTCAAAAGAAAAATCCTGGATAGTTATTCTTTTGCTTCTTTTTCTCTGGCATTTCTACTTTTTCATTATTTTCTTCTTTTTTTACTTCACTTTCCTGCTTGCTTTGTTGCTTTTTCCTTACTCTTTTTTTCTCTTCCATAGTTTTGAACCTCCTTTTTAACTTGGAAAACTACTGGAGATAGTTTATCTGTTTCTGTAATTGTTAATACATTTGTAAATGTTAATATGTTTGAAATAAATTGAACATAACCAGTATATTCAATTCTTTGTGCTAGTGTATTAGTGTCAATATAAAATGAGCTTAATTTAGTTAAACTTAATGAACTTGCTAGTGAATAATCTCCAAAATGAGTTTCATTTACAACATCATCAGAAAGAATGAGATATTTAGATTTATCACCAACAACTGCTTTTAGCTTTTGTAATTTGAAGATATAGTATTTGTTATTTCTATAATGAACAAAGTAATAAGAATTAGTATTATACAAGCTAACTTTGCTAATGTAATTTACAAAAACTCTTCTAATCCTTGCTAGAAATGGTAAATCTGTAAATAAAGTTATAGTGCTATTATTAGTTAAAGCAATAATATCATCATTTTTAACAGGAAATGCTAGCAAATAACTGTTTTCATAATCAGGAGGTAAAACATCTACATAATCTCCATAAAGAATTAAGATAATGTGATTTACATAATCAGTAGAGCTTACATTTAATTCATTTGGTAATCCTTTTGCTGATAACTTACTTAACTGAATTGTCAATAAATCAGAAGAGCTAATATAAATAGGTTCTCTTAACTTATAATAAACTCTTTCAAGAGATAAACCATTAGTATTTATTACAAATAAGTTATCAACTGGAATGCTTATTATTGGTTCATCATTTCTTTTAACAATAATTAAATCTGTAAATTCACCTGTAAATCTGCTTATAACTGTTTTCAATTCTTCAATTCCTAATCCAACAGCTGATATTCTAAAATGCTTTATTGTGCTTATAACAGTTTCATTCCTCGTTGCTTTAAATTCTAATCTCCTTATCATAGAATTCTGCTCCTATTATAAAACTAAAAGGATGTGTAAATTGAATATCATCAGCAAAATCTGGGTCTCCTAAAGAACCTATGGTTAATTCTGTTACCCATCTTTTATAAACTCTAAACATATATTCAACATTAACTTCATTTACATCCAAAACAATATCATCATAAGTAGCATAAGGATAATAATCCCATAATTGATGATGACTAGTTTCAAAATCTAAATTATCAAATGCTGAAATAGATAAAGCATTATGTTTAGGATGCGTAAAAATTCTAATTTCATTTATAAATCCTTCTGCTATTACTCTTCTTAATTCTTTGTCTGAATAACTTGGAATGTAAATAAATTTTTGATTATTGGTAGGTATCCAGTTTTCTCCTAGCACAAAAACATCAAAATAGTTATGAAAATAATTAGCATTTGTTTCTTCAACTTCTATTTCAAATACAATATCTTCATAATCATCACTACTTATATTAGTTTCAAGCATTAAATCTAAACCTTTTCTAATGTAAATGCCATCTCTAAATTCAAATGTTTTAAATAATGGTAAATTACTTAAAGTCCAGACATAATTATTTTCATTTACAACATTAACACTTATTAAACTAAAAATATCTTGCTTTAATGTAATTCTGCCAGAGAAATTTTGATTTTTTAATAACATTTTCAAATGAAATCTCTTAATTATAGCATTAAATGGAAAATATGTTAATTTATCACCAGGCCTTAATGAGAAAGGAATAGCCATCTAAACTTCTCTCCTATTCTTCTTAAAACTCTTAATTCATCTTTGAACATATTTAGAAATTCTAAATCAGATAAATTAGTTGTAAGAACTGCTAGAATATCATTATCATAAACTTTGTAAATTAAATCTCTTATTTTGTCTTTTGGCATTAAGTTAAAATCATCAACAACAATAAACCTCTTATCTAAAAAGTTTTTCTCTAAATTGTAATAACTGTAAAATCTAACAGATTTTGTATTCTTGTAATCATTCAAAATAAGATATGCCCATAACAAATGACAAGCTAACAGTGTCTTTCCCAATCCAGGTGCACCAGATATTATCAAAGAAACTCTTTGTTCTTTTGCTTGATGAACAATAGATAAAGCATCTTTAATATGCTCTGTTGAAGAATAATCTTCCATTAAATATCCAATAAGCAAACTTCTTTTAAAACTAAATGGAATTCCTACATTATCAAATATCTCTGATAACATTTGTATATTTGCTAGTTCAACATCAACATAAACATCATCTGCTTTCTTTTGGAAAAAGTAATTATAAACTCTAAATGTAAAAGCATTTTCTTCTTCTTCTGTTAAATTGAAATTTTCTTTCATATAATCAAGAACTGGCTTTATTCTTTCCTTAATTCTTTCTAGCTTTTGCTTATTTAACCTTGATAAAATATCCTTTAAAAGACTATCACTAATAACTTTATGCTCATAAAGCTTACTTTCTAGTTTAGATAAAGCATTACTCATTTCCTTCTCCATTTTTAAACTCCATTTTATCTATAACATCACCTATGCTTTTAAAACCACTATTATCAACATCTTCAATAACAATATAGTCAAAATACATTTCCTTTATAACTTCTTCCTCTGTTTTCTTTAATCCTTTTGCTATTTCTCTAATAACACTTCTCTTTATATACTTATTGCTTTTCTTTTCAGTAAAGCTTAATAAATCTGGCATTTTATTATTTTCAGTTGAAGTTTCTTTATTTTGCCTTTCAAACATCTTGGAAAATGCTTTTAATTCTTCTGGAATTTCAAGATTATTTTTGAACATATACTCAACAAACAATCTATTTCTATCTGCTAGAAATATAGAAATTGGATATTTCTTTTCTTTAATGAAGTAATCATTGCGATTAAAATACAAATCTATACAACTTTTAGCAATATCAAGAAGATTTTCACTATCTTTAAACACTTTCTTTAAAGCATTATAAAAGTCATTTAGCCTGTATAAATCTTTTTCATCTTCAATATAGTCTGTATTGAACTTTTGCTTATAAACTTCTTTGTAGTAGTTTAACATTTCATTTACAGCATTTTCATCCAATTCTGGTGGCTTTGTCCTATATTGAAGAATTTTGCTTCTTATTAAAGTAATTCTATGTCTTGCTTGAATAAGAAATTTATCGTTGTCATTTATAAACTTTTCTATTAAAGCTTTTGTTTCATTAACACCAAATTCTAAAATAAGCTTTTCAATAACTGCTTTTTCATTTTCAGTATTTAAAGCATAATAGCTAGTGTTATACTTCTTTTGCCATAATTCCTTGTAGAATTCATAAACTTCATCAGTAATATCTAACTGCTTTTTTGACTGTTGAAATATCATAAGCTCATATTTATCATTAAGTATTCCTTTGCTTTGTAATAAAGCTAGAACTTTTAAAGTATCATCCTTATAAAATTTCTGAATAGCATTAAGCCTTTCTTTCTTTGATTTATAAACAAATGCTGAAATTAGAGCTAGAATATATTCTTCTGGATAGTTTTCAATTATGTCTTTTAGCACCTTTTTTACTTTTGACAAAGCATTTCTGTTTCTTATGCCAAGATTTACTTCAACTTTTTCAAAGTTGTCTCTCATATCCTCTACCTCCTTTAAAATTGCTAAACCTTTTTCTGTTAAATAGCATACTTTTCTCTTTTTGCCTTTTTTAGAAATTTGAACAAATTCAGAAATAATTATTCCATCAGCTTCTAGTTTTTTGACAAGTTTAGAAATAATAGACCTAATACCTAGTTTAGTTCCTATGTTGTATAATCCAGCATTACCATTATCCCTAATTTCAATAAGAAGTTTCTGAATTACACTAGAAGATAAAGCATCTTCTATATCAGCTTTGTTATTTAGATAATTGTAAAGGTTTCTGGCCATAAGTCTGAAATTTTAAAGCACAAAAAACAAAAAACACAAAAAAATTTTTTGCTAATAACTTTTATTAAAAGTTATTATTCTTCTGGCCTCTAGCTAGATTTTTATTTTTTACTGTCCAAAAGCTAGAAAAAATAGATAAATATATTCATATTTATCTGGTCGTGTTAGAATGAGATAAAAAGAATTTCATTAGAAAATAAAGCATTTTAAATATCTCATAGTTTAGAATTATGAGATAATAAAGAAAGGCCTTATAGATAAAACAACTATTTTTAAATATCTCATAAATAACATCTCATTATGAGATAATAATCTAGTTTAAAAAAATCTCTTTTTTGTTTATTGCTTTTATAAAGCACTTTAAATATCTCATTCTTTTATTGTCTTTATGAGATAAAAACAATGCTTTAAAATTTCAATATGCTAAAAATAGCTTATTTATATCCAAAATATGATGAAAATGCTAGAAAGATAAAAGATAAAAATTTTAGAAAATAGCAAAAATAATGAAAAACATCTTACAACTTTTAGCTCTTAAACTAATTAGTTCTATTGAAGTCTGGACAGATATTGTTAATGTTGAATTAGTTAATAGAATTGTTAAGAACTATTTTCCAAATGTTGAATTTAAGCTTTTTAACATAAATGAAAATTATATCTCATATCCACCAGATTATGCTTTATCTATTGTGATTATTTTTAATGAAGATAATGCTTCAACATTAGAGCATTTACTTGAAACAAAAAATGTCATTCTAGTCATAACTACAAGCAGAAAGATATATGAAACTTATAAAAGTAAAGTTAATGTTCTAGTGTTAAATTTTGTGAAAAACTAATTTTTTCCAATTTTTTACAGTTTTGTGACAATCTGGCAGTTTTGACCAGTTCTAGCTAGTTTGGACGAGTTTCAACCTGTTCTAGTCAGTTTAGACTAGTTTGGAATGCTTTCACTCACATTTAAACAGCTTTGTCTAGTTTTTAAGGACGAATTTTCTTGAAAAATTTAAATTCTTATGCTTTAAACTTTTAACTATGTCTGAACTTTTAAACTTGCTAAAAGAGATTGGAATAAAGATAAACATCATTCCAGGCAATTTAGTTTTCTACAAAGATGAACTATGTTATGTTCAAAAACAAGCAAATGTCAAAGGCTATTATGTTCTAGTTAAGCTTAATGATGAAAATGTTGAAAAAGTAATAGCAAAAGAAGATGAAATAATTCCAATAATAAATGAAATTCATCTTATTGCTATTCTTGCTAAAATAGCTCATTTGTTAAAGAAACCAGAAATAAAAGATGAAATAACAAAAATTTTGCCAGGTGAAGTTTATTTTGAATTAACACATAACATAAAAATTAACGATGAAAATGATATTAAAGATTTATGGAGTTTAAAAGTTATGTCTGGTAATGATAAAGTTTTTAGTCATTTTGATAACTCTTTAATAAAGCTAGTAGTTTTCTTAATAACCTTTATAAAATCAGCAGGAGCAAAAAATGCTTAAAATAAAATACAAACTTTTGCTAGATACAAGTGAAGGAAGAATTAAAATTAAGTTTGCATCAATTTCAAAAAGAGCAAATTCTGAATATATAAAACTTTATTTAGCAAACAGTGAAATAGCAAATCTCAAAGAAAAGCCAGAAATAGAGTTTAATTACAAAGGAGAAGAAATAACAATTGAATACTTACCAAGAGATGCTAGTTCATTATCTACAAATGATTTTGAAATTAAAAAGCAAAAATTATGGATTTTATGGTATGATGTTAAATTCTCTTTAACAGAAATATCAAGAGAACCAGCAAAACCAGAAGAAACAAAAATTCCAGACAAAAAAGACAAAGGAGTTGAAGTATGGCAAATAGCAATAGCTTTAACCACAATAATACTTATAGTCTTTATACTATACAAAATGAGATACAAGAAATTACCGTTAAAAGGAACAGTGTAATTGAAGTCATAACAGATTTAGAATTAAGTAATATATTAGCATATTTCAACGGAAAACAAATTACTCTTTCTGTTTTAAGAAAAGCTGGTTTATTTCCTCCATCTATTGATAATCATTATTACTACATAACAGAAGAAGATGGTATTTTTACAATTGCTTATAAGAAAAAGCCAAGAACTTTTAACATTACAATTTCTGATTTAAAAGATTTTGAAAAAAAGAAAAAAGGATTTTTAGCACCTTTTACATCTACACTTAAATCTGTTTCAATTATTCTTGGAGCAATTATTGCTATTTTATTGATAATTTTAGTTTTAGTAATAGTTAAAAGCACAAAGGAGGTTTTAAGGTAATGAGGCAAATGAAAGAAAAAGCAAAACAAGCCAGTAAAGACTATGAAATAATGCCATTTTTTAATTTCAAAATAGCAAAACTTAAAGATAAAGAATTTGTAGAACTTGACAATAGCTTTCTATATTCTGGTTCTCTTTATTTAGAAAGAGGAAATTTAAGCACAAGCTCAAAAGAAGAATTAAACAAACAATTTGAAACAATAAGACTATTTAACTTTAACAATAAAAGAATTGGAATTGCTAATGCTAGACATACATATTGTATAAAAAGAAAAAGAGCAATTATTGGAGCTGGAACTTGTGAAAAATTTGCTGTTGAATTTAGAGTAAGCTATAATCCAAAATATGAAAATATGCCTTATGGTTATTATGCTTTAATAAGAGTTCCATTTAAATTAAAAATGGGAAAACTTTATGGATTTAAAATAGCATTAGGAGATACAAGGTCTAGTATTAGTTTTGATAAGGCATTAAACAATTTACTTTCAACATTTGGAATTCAAAAAGATATGATTTATGCTATTAGCAAAGATAGAGATACTGATGTTGTTAAAATTGAAGATGCTGGTTCTAAATATCCATACTTTTCTATATTCTTTTTAGTTCCTATTGCTGTTGATGATAATACACTTGATAGCAAAATAATAATCTCTTCATTAAGAAGAAATACACAAGCATTAGAAGATATTTTTGAAAATGTTTATAACCAGTTAAAATCTCAACAAGGAATAGATAAAAGCATAGTTAAGAAATACAATACAATTGAAACATTAAATGCTATTAGTAAAGCTGGTTCATTAACTGGAAATGAAAAAAAGGATTTAGCATTAAGTTTAACTTTTCAAGCTACTAGTTATTTAATTCCAGGAATTGGACAAATTCTAGCAGTTGCTAATCTAGCTCAATTAGCATCACAAATTTTAAATGGTATAGTTGGAAAACTTGAAATACAAAATGACCCAGCTAATGAAACATCAATTGTTTTTATAGGATTTAGCACTCAAAACTATAACTATACACAAATAGATTATTTCCAAAGTCCAAAATCTTTAACTACTATTGCTAGTGAAAAATTAAATGTTAAACCAGAAGAAGTTGTTAATGTCTTATCTCAAAGAACAGGAATAGATAAAGATTATATAAGCAAAGTAATAGGGTTAGTAAAATGATAGTTCTTTTAAGAGAAGGTTTAAGTATAAAAAAAGATATTGCTTTAATAAAAGCATTAAACTATCCAGCTAGTGATATTTTTGTCAATAACAAATTCTTTTATTCTCAATTACCTCAAAACTATAAGAGCTTTTCTGAATATGCTTACATCTTTAAAATTCCAAGACTATTAAGAAAAGGAGATTTAATAACTAGTGGAAAAGGATTATTTTTAATAAGTGAAGATATTTCAAATGCTAATGATACAATTAGAGTAATAGCAAAAGAAATTGATTTACCTAATACTGAAAATAGAATAGAATTTGAACTAGACATAAACTATGTTGCTTATCTTCATCAAATAACACTAATGAATTATAATGATTTTACCAACACTATACAAGCAAAAATTTATGAACTATCAATCCAAACGCTTTATTCTTCAATAAGAAATCTTCTATTCAACAGAATGCCAATAGACTATACTAACTTTATTAAAGAGCCTTATGTTTTTGAGATAAATAATGAAATTTTCTGGGGCAAAATAAAAGTTATTATCAAGTATGAAACAAACATAGATACAAAACTTGGAATTATATTTGAAGTTAAGCAAAAATGAAAGAGCTTTTAGAAGGACAAGCTTTATTATTAAGAGCTGTATTAAGCACTAATTTAAATGCTATTCTTATAGCTCCACCAGGACAAGGAAAATCTGCTTTAATTAAAAGTTTAACTGGTTCTGTTGTTAGTTATGATGATATAACAGGTGCTGGTTTAGTTGATTTAGTTTCAACAACATCAGAAAGAGTTATTGCTATTAGTGATTTGAATAAAATAGCAGAAAGAGAAAAAGCAAGTAATCCATTTAGTATAATGCTAACAGTTATTGAAGAAGGATTTGCTGGTAAAAAAGATGCTAGAAGGGATATTAAGCTTGACAATATAACAAAAAATATCGTTTGTGCTATAACTACTGATATTTGGCATAATAATCTAAAAGAAAAATTTAAAAGAACTGGTATGGAAAGCAGACTTATTCCTATTGCTTGGAAATACAATAATACTGAACTTGAAATGATAAATATCTCACTGTTAGAAAACTACAACGAGAATGTAAGCTTTGAAATTGAAGTTCCAGAAAATTATGTTCAAGAAAGAAGAAATTATGAAAATAAAGAAAGAGTTTTAAACATTATGAATAATTTAGTTAAAAATCCAAGAGTTAGAAGAAATTTTTTAAGACTTTTAAATGCTGTAAGCAATATAAATAATCCTCAATCTGATATTATAACTAACAGAGATATTGATTTAACATTATGCTTGCTAGTCTTTACCGATTATGAAAACATACCATCTCCTTTAAGATTTTTCTTAATATCAACTATCAAGAAAGTTAAAAATTATAGCCAGCTAATAAGCAAATATAGCAAAAGTGAAATAGAAAAAGAATATGAATACATTAAACAACTTGCCAAACTATAAAAAGTTAATTGTTCTTTACAAATATGTTTGTGGTATAGAAAAGAAATATAATCTGACACATATTGTTTTCAAAAAGTATAGAATTCCTGTAAGTAGTAGATTAGCATACTTGCTTAAAGATAAAAGAAAAATTTACTTTCCATTACTGTCAAGAATTATAACACAAAATAAATTGCTCTGGATTAGCAGAGAAAATAAAAAATACTGGACTTCAATAGTTAAATTTGAAACTAAATTCTCTATTTTAAAGCATAGTAATGCCTATTTTGATGTTATAGACAGTAAAACATTACTCTTATCTCTTCTAGATGGTGAAGGCTTTATAATTATCAAAAATAGCAAAGGGAAATTTAAACTTTATAACAAAGGGAGAGAGCTAGTATGCGAAAGGTTATGATTTTGATGTCAATTATCCTTTTGCTAGCTTTTTTAGCTGGAATTATTTACATTTTCTTTTTTAGCAAAGTAAAGTTAAATTTAGTTTTGGATAAAGAAGAAAAAAAGTCATTAAAACAGAAATTAAAGGAGTAGATACTATGCTAACAGTGAATATAAAAGTTCCACAAGTTCAAGAAGCTTTTTACAAAGACACTGATTTAATTTACATTAAAAATACAATACTAAATGCCAGACAAAAATATGGAAAATTTATAGATGAATTAAGTAATGTTTTAGAAATTCCAAAAGAGTTAATTTATGCTATGATTTATATTGAAAGTGCTGGAAAAGAAAATTTAATTTCACCAGCAAATGCTTATGGATTATTACAGATTACAAAACCAACAGCAGAAGATATATTTGCTTTAATGAGAAGTAAAATTCAAAACGATACAAAATTAAAACAGCTAACTATAAAACTATTCCCTGACAAATACACTTGTTTATTAAGTAAAGCTTATCCTGGGCATAAAGAATGCTTAACAACTGATGATTTATTAGAACCATATAAAAATTTGTTGATTGGAAGCTTAATTATTAGATACTTGCTAGATAAGTATAGAGGAAGATTAGATGCTCTTGTTATAGCATATAACAAAGTTGGATTATTTAAGAATGCTACAATAGGAGATACACCAGCAGATACTCTAAATCTTGAAAAAACACCAGAAACAAGAAATTATATTATCAAGCTTTTAGGTAAGAATTCAGCATTAGGAGTTGCTATATATCTAAAAGAGGAGAAGCAAATATGAAAGAATATGTAATTCAAGTATTAACCTTAATCATAACTATTATTGCTGTATTTCAAACTGTTAAATATCTTTTTGACATATACCTTAAAGAAATAAAGGATGAAATAAAAGTATTGAAAGATAGAGTTGGATTATTAGAGAAAGAAGTTTCAGAATTAAGAATTTTAGTGCTTAAACTTCTGTCAAAAAGGGATGATAATAATGACACTTAATAAAGATGTTTTATATTACAATTCCAATTTTGCTAACAGTGTTGTAAAATATCCTGATTATTATCCTCAAATTGCTAATTTGTATAAAGAGTTTAAAGGTAAAAAATTAGATTATCTTACCGAATACATAGGTAATGAATGGATTTTAGTAATATATAGGGCTGAAATCACTTTGTTTAATAGACTATATCTTTATATTTTCTATGGAAATCCAAGCAGAAAAATTGTAGCATTTATATTAAGAGGACAAGAATTAGATAACAAAGAAAAAGGAATTTTGCTTAATGTGCTTAATGAAGCTAGTTTTAAGGCAAAAAATATAAAGCTATTGAAAGAAAATTGGAAAAACATTTCAGCAGTAGTAGATGTTAATTTTGACAGTTTGCTTGGAATTAAAAAAGAAGAAAAACCAGTTCAACCATCACAACCTTCAACACCTACAATAATTCCAGATTTAGAAGATGAAGCAAAAAAGAAAAAAATTGAATTAACAATTAAGCTTATTTTTGCTTTGGCTGTTTTGTCATTTGTAGTTTTTTTATTGATAAAAGTGGGAGGTAGAAAGAAATGAATATATTTGAAGTTCAAAAGCAAAGCATAAATGTTATTGCCAGCACAATATATAGAGATATAGCAACAAAAGGAGGAACAACTACAGCTCCAAAAATTGAAAAAATTTCACAAGGTAAAGAATACTATATTGCCAAGTATGATGATAAAACTTATATTCTTGCTGGAACACAAACCAATTTAGCATACTTTGTAATTCTAACAAAAAATCCAGATGACTTAAAAAACTTTAATTTAGATAATCCTAAACTTCCATCTGAAATAAAAAGTAAATATCCTGTTAAAGCATATAATTCTCTTGATTTTTATAATGCTTACTCTTCACTAGAACAAATAACTACTACTACTACTAAACTAGATAAAAAAGATGAAGATAAAAAAGATAATAAAGTTCCGATTTTTGTTATTGCTTCTGTTGTTATTCTAATAGCAATAGCTTTAACTTTTGTTTTTATGAAAAAGAAATAGTTATGCTTTAAAATTTTAAAACTATGTTTGACATAGAAAAACAAAATATAGAACAAAGTTCAAACACAAAGCCTGTAAAAGTAGATTTAACAGAAATTATTCCATTTCTATCAAGTTATGTCAATTCTGCTATTATTGAAATCAAAAGTTTTCCAGTTGGCATATATGTTAAAAGAATTCAACCTATTGGACAACCTTCTAAACTTATAGCAGTTATCAATAATGAAAATGCTCTTGATGATTTTATTCTTGAAAATGAAATACTTTTAAAAGCAATAGATTTGAATTATAGCAGACTTAATTTATTAAAGAAGGCAAAAAAAGAAGGTAAGTTAGACCAGGACTGGATTATTGAAATTATTGTTGCTGGTATAAGAGGAAAAAAATTAAATCCTGATGATGTTTATTATAGAGAAAAGATAAATTTAACTGGTTATGAAAGCTCTGATAATGAAACAGAAGCTTATTTTAGAGAATTAGAAAAAGCACTGTTAGTAAAAGAAACAAAGAATGAAACTAGTCCATTTTCTAAACTTACACTTGAAGATATTTTTAGGCTAAAAGAAGAATATGGTATTGATTTAACAAAAGCATTAAGTAGAGAAGAATATAGAGAATATGAAAACAGATATAGAAGGTATGAAGATATTGAAGAAGATTATGAAGAAGATTTAAATGAGCTGAAAAATGAAGTTAGCAGTAGTATAACTCAAAACCAGCAAATAGCTCAAAATCAACAACAGTCTGGATTTAATGTTCTTGAATTTCTAAAATTAGCAGTAGAAAGTATAAGAACTTTAAAAGAAATTTCAAAGGAGATTTCAAATGCAGGAAACAATCAAAACCAGCCCCAAAACCCTTCTTGAAGATTTAACAAAGAAAATATATGAGCTTGTGCTAGAAGCTAAAACAGATTATAGATTTAAAAAGTTTGTAGTTTCTATTTTAAGAAAAAATGATGTTTTAAGAGAAGATGCTAAAACAAAAGCACAAGTGCTTTTATCTTGGTTTCAAAAGAACATTAGACCTTACTATGTTCCAGATGGATTTAGAGTTGAAAATGTAAAATCTCCACTCCTAATGCTAGCAGAATATCAAAGAGGAGATACACCTTATGGAGATTGTGATGATTTTGTAGCATTTTATACAGCTATGCTTGAAAGTATAGGAATTCCAACAACTGTTGCTTATGTTAGTTATTCACCTCATAAAGAAGCTGGACAAAGTTCTAGTGTTCCAAATCATATTGTAGCTTTATTTAAAGACCCAAAAACTAATGAAATTTATTTAGCAGACCCAACTAGCAATTTGCCAGTTATGAATGTTTATGATTATCATACAAAAATAGCAAAAGTAGTAGTAGTTGTTGAAAGAGTTTTGCCAAGTGGGGAGGTTGTAAAATTTGCGTGATGAAGTAAAATTAGAAAATTTAAGAAATTTAGTTTCAACAGTTAAGGGTGTAGTAGATGCTATTGATTTAGCATTAAGAAAAGAAGTTAGCCCTGCTAGAAAACTAGCTATTCAAACAATAAATCTTTTAGCTAATCCTTTATTTTATGTTTCTGTTTTTATTATCTTTATCTTAACAGCAATAGTATTTTATAAGCTTGGTGAATATAGAACATATAAAACAGTGTATTTAAGGAGGAAGTATGAGTAGTGAAAAAAAGATAAATCCAGTTATAACTGCTATATCAACATTAGCTTTTATGGCAATTGTTTTTATTGTTTTTTATAACATAGGAAAAGCTAGTGTTTATAAAAGGGAGTTAGGAAAGTGAAAAATCCAGTATTATTTGTTTTTTTTGTTTTGCTGGTTATTGTTTTGATTACTCTTGTTTTGGTAATTATTTATGGGCCAATAGCTTTTTTGGGTTATCATTTAGGTAAGTCAAAAGCAGAACAAGAATTATTAAGGAGGAAGTTATATGGTAGAGCAAGAAAAGAAAAATAAAGCTAGTGAAATTTTAAATAAATTTAGACAGTTTGGTGCTAGTGCTTGGAAAGAAGTAAAAGAAGTATTCTTATCATTAGACCCTCAAACACAAAGATATTTGCTAACTGCTATGTTTAGAATAAATCCAGAACAAGCAAAATTGTTTGCTGGTGAAGCTGGAATAACATTAACACCAGGACAACCACCTTCGCCTTCTGACCAAAATAAAGATAATACACTAATTTTTATTATAGCTGGAATAGTTGTTTTTGTTTTGATAGTTATTTTGCTAATTTTTATGATGAAGAAAAAATGAGAGTTAAATCACTTATAAATGCTTTCTTTATTTTTGCTATTATTGGATTTTTATCTGTTTTGTATTTAAGCATTAGTAGTAATTTAATAGAAAGAGCTAAAAAAGAACTAAAAAGTATTAAAGATGGAAATTAGTTTAAAATTATCAGATTTAGGAAAATTTTTAAGAGATAATGCTGGAACTATTGCTACATTAGGAGGATTAGCTTTAACTGCTTATTCAACTTATCAACAAATTCAAATTACAAAAGAACAAGCTAGAAAAGAGCAAGAATTAAAAGAAAAACAACTTGAATATCAAAAGCAATTAGCTGAAAAACAACTTCAAAGTCAAACAAATCCAACAGTTATTCTTATTATTCTTTTATTAACATTTTTAGTTTTTGTAGCAGTTTTAATAGTATCAAGGAGGTGAAAAACTATGGATTTAGTTAGCATAGAAGAGATTATTCCTGCCAGTATAGAATTTAGATTAGGAGATTTAGGAAAGTGGATAACAAAGAATGCTAATAAAATAGCACTTGTTGGAGGTGTGGCACTTGGAGGATATGCTTTGTATAAATATGGACAGGCAAGAGGAAAAGCAACTGCTGAAAGAAGAGCAAGAGAATATGCTCAACAACAAACTCAAACTATTCAACCAGTTCCAACTGAACAAACTACAACACAAACTGGTTCTATTCAACCAGCATCTACTACACAATTACCTTTTGCTTTTAATTGGATAACAATTGCTATTGGTTTAGCTTTACTTATAGCATTAGGAGTTGCTATATGGATGTCCTTCAAGCCAAAGAAATAGTTTTAGAATATCTTTCTAGTGTAAATATCCCAGATAAAAGAATAGCAGAAGACAGTAAAATTTTGAATGCTATAACACAAAATCCAAATGATAATTTGACAGTAATAAAAAGAGTTTATGAGAATATAAGGAAAATTGGAGGAAAGCAAAAAGATTATGATAATGCTTATGCTATAATAAAGGCTATTTTAGTTCCAGCAGAAGAACAAACAAAAAGAGAAATTATTCAACAAAAAAAGCAACCTGCTCAACCAGAGCAAAAGGAAAAAGAATTTAAGCTTCCTTATTCTAAACCAAAAAGCAAATTTAATCCTCTTTATCTATTTTTACCTTTACTAACTTTTATTGGTATAATTTTTGCTTTAAAATTTAGAAAGAAATGATAATTCCAGCTTTATCTGTTTTAGCTGTTGAAGTTGCTATAATGAAAGCTGTAAAAGGAAGAAAAAAAACAAAAGAAGAAATATATCCTTGTGTTGAAGAAACAAAAAACTTCTGGATAACTAAAACAAAATTATCTCAAATAATGCCAAAAGAGAAAGTTCAAAAATGGAGGTTAGTTAAAGAAAATGAGCATAGATTGCTTTTTGCTATTATTGACAATAAACCAAAGTTATGGGCAATTTATCATCCTAAATCTGAACCGTTAGATTATGTTCTAGGCAAGTATGGTGAAAAATGTTTAGTTTATCCTTTAAAATTTTAAAACTAGTGGAGGTGTAATATGATAGAAAAAGATAAACAAGTCTTGAGAAGTGCTAGAAAATTAAGAGTGCAAGTTGTTGGTGAAAATGTAAATGATATTGAGAATGATAGTGAAAATTATTTTGATTTTGATTTTGAAAATGAAAATGTTGAAATTGAAGAAGAAAGGGAAACATTATACAGTATAAAAGTAATAACAAAAGAAGAAATAAATGAAGATGAATTTAAGCAATTATTTGATACTGAAATCTATCTAACTGACATTTTACAAAATGAACTATTATGCTATTGTTTTGAAAGTGAAGAAGAAATTGAATTAACACCAGCTTTAAAAGAAAGGTTATTGAAGTTTGCTTTAAACAATAAAGCAAGAATAGTAATAGATGATGAAATTATTTATGATTTTGTTGAAAAAAAGGATGTAAAGCAAGCAGTAGCTAGTGAATTAAAAAAACAGGGAAACTTTGAAATTGTTGTTTGGACAGATAAAGTTCCAGTAGAATATAAACATAGAGATATTACTGTTAAAGTTAATGAAGATGGGACTATAAGCTATTCTGGCAAACTAAAAAGAATGACAAATGCTGGAAATGATTTCTTTATTCTTGATACTAATGCTCCTTATTACATTATTGAAGAAGATAATAAATTTTATTTGCTTTTAGGACAAACTTTTAAAGATAAAAATGAATTTTCTAATTTTGTAAAGCAAATGCTAGAAAGAAAATGGGAAGGTGTTAAAGTATTAAGAAAAACAGAAATTAAGTTAAAGAATGCTAAAATAATTCTTTGCTTCTATGAATACAATAACAAAAGATTTATAAGCATTTTAAGTCCAAGAAATTCTGTTTATAGGAGTGTAGTATGAAAGTTTATGGTTATTTAACAACAGAATATCCACTTGCTAGTGATGTTTTAGGAAAGTTTATAGAAAGAGATGCTAATATAGTTTTTGTAGAAGGCAAAGTAAGCAAAGTTAGAGTAAAAGTTAGACCTACAAATCTATATTCTAAAAGTCAAGATGATAAAGTTTATGTTTATGAAATTGACAGTATTCAAATTGAAGGTTTGGAAAAAGCTATTGAAGATATACTTACTATTATTCCAGCAACTCTAATCAGAATTTACTGGCCTAACTCTACTCTTTTATTATTTGCTATCAGTGATAAAACTAGTGCTTTAAAATTTTAAGTATGGCTAATGCAATATCAACACATAGACCAAGCCAGGAGGATTATGATATGTTAAATGCATTAGAAAATGCTTTAAGTGAAATTGATAATGCTTTGTTAGAAGATAGAGATTTAGAAGAAGTGCTTTTATCAATAGAAACAGAAATAGGATATACTACAAGAAGTAAAGTAGAAAGCATTAAAAGTTTAGCTAAAAGGTATAATGCTAGAATTCTAATAAGTGATAGAGAACTTGAAGATATAATTGAAGTAGAAAAAGGTAGAGGATGGTTATTTAGAGTTGCTAATAGAGTTATTGTTGAGCATAATGGGCAAAGAAAAAAATTGCTAGATGTTATAAGAGAACAAGCTATAAGAATGAAAAAAACAAAGAAAAGTAAGAAAGTAGCAGAGGAGGTTGAAAATATGGTAAGAGAAATAGAAGCAAGAGTAAAAAGTGGAGAAGATGCTGTAAAAAGAGCAAGAGAATTAGCCAGTAAATATGGTGCTGAACTTTTAACATCAGAAGATGAGATAAGAAAATTATTTAGTAATTATGGCTGGAAAGAAGCTAAAAAGTATATTTTTGTTAAATATAAAGGAGAAGAAATTCCATTATCAAAATTAGGGAAAAAAGGAATAGCAAAAAGAGGAAGTTTAAAAAGAAGTGTTTATATTAAAACTGGTAGAGGACAACCCTGGTATCAATATACTCTTGAAGGTAAATTAGAAAAAGGAAGAATAAAATTAACACAAAAAGATAAAGAAGTTTTAGGTAATATGTTTTATGAAATTATAGATGAATTATATCCTTATGCAGCATCTTCTGCTACTATAACAAGAATGTTATCAAGTGGAGCAGGAGCAAAATTTGCTATTGCTAACTATCCAAGACTATATTCTTCTAGAAAAGCATTTTCTGATACACTAAAAGCACTAGTAGAAGAAGGTGCTTTTGATGATAAGCCAAATGGATGGAAAGTTCTTTCTGTTATATTCAGAGTTAGGGTTAAAAAAGGTGAAGAACAAAGTAAGGAAAATTTTGTTAATAGATTAAGAGAAAAGCTAGAAAAAACAGCAAGAAAACTAGCACAAGATAAAGAAATAGTAGTTTCAGTTCCAAACATTAGTGAAAAAGATAAAGTATCTAAAATATATAAAGAGGTAAGCAAGTTTTATCAAGATATTTATAATGCTCTTGTAAGCAGAGGAAAGCTAGTAAAACCAGAGAAAGAAAAATTTAAGAAAACAAAAGCTTATGAACATTTAACAGAATATCTTGGAAAAAGAAAAGATTTAATAAAACTTCCTAGTGAAGCAGAACCAAAAGGTAAAAGAATAGAAATAGTAGAACCAAAAAGAAGAATAAGAAAAGTAGCAGAAGAAATTGAAAGATTTGAAGATATTGAAAATTTTATTGATGAAGAAATTGCTGAATATGAAAGAGAAATTGGTGCTGAATTTCTAGAAGTTTCTCAACCAGTAACATTTACACAAAGCCTTGTTAATGGTCTTGTAATTGGATTTGTTTCTATTGGAACATGTTTTTATCGTCCCTATAAGGGGTTGAAACGGGATTATACTTCATTCTTTCAAAACTGACAGATACAAAAAGGCATTTCTAAGACAGCTTAAAAAAACCAATTTATATAACAAAAGAGAAATAGTTGTATCCTATATTTTAGCTAGTACCAATATTGAAAACACAAAAAAGTATGCCAATGAAGAGCAAATAGTAAATATAATTTACGATGTTGCTGAAAAGATGAGAAAAGCAAATTTAATCCCCACAAGTAAAAATTATTTATTTTTGGAAAATATTTATTTGGAAACAATATTAAATAGAGTTGATAGTTTGTATGAAAAGTATCAAAACGAAAAGAATAAAACAAATAATAAACAAACCTTTTATGACTTTGTAAGAAAAGAAATTACTACAAAAGTAGAAAAGAAAAAATTGCTTGAAACCAATATTGTTATAGATTTAAAAAGAGGAAAGATTGTTATTATTCATTCAAATGATAAGCAAGAAGAAATGAGTTTAGAAGATTTTGCTGATTATTTAAGTAAAATAGTTGATTTTAATGTAGAATATATTTCATTTAAGAAATTTTCCATAACTTTAGAAAAAGACAAAATTGTAGGTAATGCTGCATTTATTTTATTTTAACATAAGGAGGAAGATATATGATAAAGGAAATAAAAATCAAGGGTGACAAAAATGTCGTAATTGAAGCTTTTGGAGATGAGACAATTATACCAGTTGATAATATAGTAGTAGAGGATAGTATTTATGGAAGAAATATTTCTCCCAATAAAATTGCCATAGAAAATTTAGATTACATTAAAAGATTAAGTGAAAGTATTTTATATTACGTAAAAGAAAAAGGTAAAATTACCTCTTCCGACATACCAGCAATAGTTGTATCTGAATTTAATGGTAAAACTTATCTAGTAGATGGACTACATAGATTAGAAGCATATAAAGGCTTGGGTTTTACAGATGTAATAGTTAAAAGAGAAAAAATAATTGCTAATGATTGGGAAGAATTTTCTTATAAAGTTCTTTTATTATCAATAAAATACAACTCACTAAACGGGAAGACGTTAGTAGAAAAAGATTATGAAAGTGTAGCAAATAAAGTATTAAATCTTCAAAAAGAAATAAATGCTTACATTTTGAAAAAAATAATTAATGATTTATACACTTATGCAAGGGTTAGTAGTGATTATATAACTCATCTTAAACCTATTGAAAGTAAAATTACAGAATTAGAAAGCATAGGATTTGAAAAAATATCGGAATATTGCAGGAATAATTACGAGTTATTAGTTGATTATAACAAGTTCTCGCAAGATAAAACAATACTGGAAATTTACAATTCTTACTTTATAACACAAGATTTGTTATATTTGTTTAATATAATTATTGAAAGAATTTCAAAGGATATTTATGAAAGAAGTTTTGCAAATGAAAAAATTAAAACAAGTGAAGAAGAAAAAACTATAGATAGTGAGTTTGTTTATGATGATGAAAGCGAAATAAAAGAATATGAAGAAAGTAAAACAAGAAAGAGAGGAAGAGAAGAAAAAGAAGATGAAGAGGAATTTGAATTACTAGAAGCTATTGATGAGGAAAAATTAAGAAAACAAACTGAAAAAGTTTTGGGGAATGTTG